>Ga0172362_10001107_pt1 | contig 22842 bp, 13 predicted proteins | sample LakKivs1_kivu2a2_FD_114534 | JGI IMG/M metagenome (GOLD analysis project Ga0172362, IMG submission 114534) | Sediment microbial communities from Lake Kivu, Rwanda - Sediment s1_kivu2a2 | ecosystem: Environmental > Aquatic > Freshwater > Lake > Sediment | place: Rwanda: Western Province, Lake... | reverse complement strand
TGGCGGCCCTGGCGGCCCTCGCATCCGGCCGCGGCGGGGCGCACGCCAGCAGTTCGTAGAGGGCCATCGTGTGCCCGCCCGCCTGCGTCGGCTGGGCCAGCAGGCGGAGGAACTCGCTGCCGTCGTTGGCGTCCTGCGGCGGCTTGCCGGCTGGGCGGGGCGGCTCGACGCCGGCCTGCCGGGCCAGGCGGTCGAGGTACGCCGACGCGGCCCAGTGCCCGCCGTAGTCGCGGAGCACGTCGTCGAAGACCCGGCGGGCGAAGGCCTTGTTGCCGGACGCCCCGGCAAGCTGGAGCAGCGCCGCCGGCCCGACGCGCCGCGCCAGGCGCCGCACGTCGATGTCCTTGCCGAGCAGCCCGCCGTCGGCCTGGGCCGCCCGGACGGCCAGCGGCAGCGTGATGGGCCCGCCGCGGCCGTCGGTGAACACCTGCCGCAGCTTGGCCCGCAGGGGCGGCGGGATGTGCTTGCCCCAGGCAATCGCCACGCGCGCCGCCGCGGCGAACGAGCCGACGGCGTTGGGGTCCACCTTCCGCAGCTCCTCCGGCCAGCGGGCGCCCACCGCCTCGCAGGCGAGGTAGCTGGTGATGGCGTCGGCGGACGTGACGGCCGCGACGAGGGCCCGCCTGTGCGCCTCGCCGAGGGCGGCGCGAGGGCAGCCCACGGCGCAACAGGCCAGGCCGCGGCGGGCGGCCTCGGCCACCGCGGCGCGCGGGTCGTCCAGGAACGGCAGCAGCGCGGCCGGGGCGTCGGGCCAGTCGCCCGCCGCGTCGAGGGCGTTGACCAGCGCCTCGGCCGGCAGCGCCGCCGGATTCGGCCGCGACGAGGCGGGCGCGTAGGCGGTCAACGTGCCGACGATCGCGGCCAGCAGCTCGCGGGCGTGGCGGTCGGTTGCTTTGGCGGCCAGCAGCGCCGGCAGGTCGTCGGTCCGCAGTTGCCGCGCCAGGCAGCCGAGCACGCCGCGCTGCGTGGCGTCGTTCAACTCGCCGAGGGCCGGCAGCAGCCTGCTCCGCAGCGCCTCGGCGCCCATCCAGTCCAGCACCTCCGTCCGCAGCGTGGCGGGCGAGTCGGCCTTGCGCGCGGCGGCGGCCAGAAGGTCCATCATCTCCGCCGTCGGGCGAACTCGGCGCATCGCGTCCAGCGTCTCGTAGCCGGCCTGGTCGTTGCGCCCCGCCGACAGCAGCATCGCGGCGAACTGCCTGCCGTACTTGCCCGGCTCCAGCTCCGCCAGCCGCGCCACCACCCGCGGCTGGTAGCGGCCCGAGCGTCCCAGCACCGGCGGGCCCAGCAGCTTCTCCAGCGCCGGCTTGACCGAGGCGTCCTGAAGCGTCAGCAGGACGTTGACCATCTCGTCGCGGTCGTCGGTGGCCGTCAGCGAGTCGATGGCCCACTGGACGAGCTTGACGGCGGCCGGTCCCTTCGAGCCGCCCAGGCCGCCGATGAACGACCGCTTCTCCCATCGGTCGGCGGGGGCGAGGCGGGCCTTGGCGGCCTCCAGGCCGCGGTCGCCCGCGCACGACAGCAGCGCCTTGCACAGGAGGCGGTTGTCCAGCAGGGCGTCGCCCTCGCGGTTGGCCAGCTCCAGCAGCACGCCGGCGTAGTTCGGGTCGGTCAGCTCGGACATGACGTGGACTGCCCGCGGGCGCGTGACGGGCCTGCGCGCGGCGGCGGCCAGGTCGTAGTCCTTCAGGAACGGTCCGGCCCGCCCGACGATGCCCGCCAGCGCGACGGCCTGGCAGTTGGGGTCGCTGCCGGCCAGCGCCCGCCTCAGCACGCCGGTGACGTTGGCGTCGTCCTGCCCGCAGCGGTACAGCAGCGCCGCGGCGTGCACGGGCACCCACAGGTCCGCCCCGGGCAGGCGCTTGCGGACCCGCCCGGCCAGGTCGCCTTGCAGCTTCGGCCCCGCCGGGCGCTCGTCGCCCTGCCAGAGACTCGGGTGGTAGCGCTGCGTTCCGGGCGTCACGGCGAGGCTGTCGTTGGCGAACAGGTTGCCCAGGATCTCCAGTGCCAGCACCACCACCGGCATCTTGTCGTTGTCCAGGCCCTTGCGGAGAAGCTGGATGTTGCCGCCTTCGTCCCTGCGCTGGCCTCGCATCAGCAGGGGCCACTGGGCGCGGTCGGCGCTCTTGCCGGCCAGCAGCCGGTCGGCCAGGTCGCCCGGCATCGCCGCGTCGGAGTAGCGCAGGGTCTCCCACGCGGCGGCGGCGACCTCGTCCTGGCGGTCCTCCAGCAGTTCCCAGAAGCGGGGCCCGAAGCGGTCGCGCCACCCGTCGCGTCGCGCGGCTAGCCCGATGACGACCGGCCAACTGGGGCGCATCTTCTCGTCGCGGATGGCGGCGTCGAGGCGGGCGTCGACCTGGGGGTCCTTCTCGAAGCCGGTCAGGTAGCCCAGCAGCACGGCCCTTCGTGCCGCGTCGGGCGAGGCGTCGTACTGGCGGAGCATCTCGTCGCGTCCGGCGGCGTCGCCCATGCGGGCCAGCGCGGCGAAGCCGGTGTCCTCGGTCAGCCTGTTGGCCTTCATCAGCTTCAGCAGCATCTCGCCCACGTCGGCGTACTTCCACTTGCCCAGCAGGGCGGCCGCCTTGTCGCGGACGTACGGCTCGGCGTCGTCCAGCAGGGGCACGACGTGGGGCGCCACCGACGAGGCCCACTCGTTCTCGACGAGCTGGTCGAGGGCCTCCAGCGCCGCCGCGCGCACGCGCCACTGACCGTCGGCGAGCATCCGCGTCAGGTGCGCCGCCGCCTTGCGGTCGCGGCAGTGCCCCAGCGCGAGGATCACCGTCGCGCGGACCTCCAGCGAATCGTCGTCGAGCATGGCCGCCAGGCGAGCCATGTCCACCGCGCCGATCTTCGCCATCGCCGCCACCGCCAGCAGCCGCACGTTCAGGTCGCTGTCGTCCAGCGCAAGCTGAAGGACCGGCGCCACGCGCGCCGTGGCCGACTTGTCCTCGCCGCTGGCGGCGGGCATGGCCGCCTGCACCAGCCCGTCGATGGCGCGCTGACGGACGTACGGCTGCGGGTCGGCCAGGCACTCGCGGAAAAAGCCGATCGCCGCGAGGCGGCCGGTCTCGGCCACCGCGTCGACCATGGCCGCGCGGCGCTGCTCGTCGCTCCCGGCCATCGCCTCGACCAGGCCGGGGTGCTTGCCCGTCAGCCCGTCGCCGCCGCAGACGGCCGCCCAGCGGAGCCGCTCGGCCAGGGCGCCCGCCCGGCGGCGCAGCTCGAAGTCGCCCGACAGCGCCGCCAGGCGCAGCGGCACCTCCGCCGCACGCCCCAGCGCCAGCAGGTCCTGCTCGACGCGAGCCAGGTCGGCCTGACTGGCGTGGCCCAGCTCGGCGATGAGCGTCTCGGCCCTGATGCGGAGCTTCTCCTCGGCCCGCAGCATCGCCGGGGGCGGAATCTCGCGGGCTGGGGCCGTCGTCGGCGCGGCGGGCTTCTCGTCGGCCTCGTCGCTCGGCAGCGTCGTGATCGTGCGCGAGGAGCCGCCGAAGATCGTCCTGCCGATGGCGCGCAGCAGGCTCGCGCCGCCGGGCGTGCGACGGATCAACTCTGCCTCCTCCGGCGTAACAAGGGGAACAAACTCGCGTTTTTCGCTCGGCCCCGTCGTGGGCTGCTCGTCCGCCTCCCCGGCCGGGGCGGTCGCCGTCGTCGGCGCCTCGGCGCAGGCGGCGGCAGCGGCGAGAAGTCCCGCCGCCACAAGCGCCGTCGCCCACGTTCGCTGCCGTTCGCCTGGCATCCGCTGGTCTCCCGTGGTCGTCTTCACGATCCGCTCGCGGCCGCCTCCGCCATCGGCCGGGCGTTCTGCCGCACCCACTTGCGCCACGCCTCCACCTGAAGCGCCCGGACCAGCGCGAAGGGGCCGGGCTCGAAGGGCAGCTTCTGGCCGGTGGCGTCCATCAGGGCCCGGTGGGCGGCCAACTGGACGACCACCCGCCGCTCCGCCGCCAGCAGGTCGCACAACCAGTCCAGCACCTCGCGGCTGCAGCGGACGTGCGGCTTGGCGGCGGCGACCAGCAGGGGCACGGCCCGCCCGTCTTCCTCGTCGGCCCAACGGGTGAGCAGCCTGGCGGCGCGGCTGCGGACGAAGTCATCCTCGTCGCCGAGCATTTCGACAGCGCGCCCGGCCAGGCCGCCGCCCGCCGGCGGGGGCGGGCAGTGCTTCAGGGCCTCCAGCGCCGCGGCGCGGATGCGCCACCGCCCGTCGCCCAGCATGGGCGCCAGGTGCCCGCGGGCGGCGAGCGTGCCGGCTGCGCCGAGCGCCTCGACGGCCGTCATGCACGTCTCCATGTCCGCCCCGTGCAGCAGCGACGCCGCCCGCTCCACGTCCACCGCGCGGACCTTCGCCATCGCGCCCAGCGCCAACAGGCGCATGGAGCGGTCGTCCTCGCCCGCGGCGGCCGACAGAATGGGCGCGACGGCCGCGCGGGCGCTGTCGCGCCAGTCGTACGCGGCCGCGTCCACGGCGTTGACCAGCCCGTCGATGGCGCGCTGGCGAACGTAGTCGTCGCCGTCGGCGAGGCACTCGCGGAGGAAGGGCAGGTCGCCCATGCCGGCGACCTTCACCGCGCGGTCGACCACGTCGGCGCGGGCCTGCCGCTCGTCGCCCGCCATCGCCTCCGCGGCGCCCGGCAGCACGTCGTCCAGCGAGCGGCAGGCCATTCGCCAGCGGAGGCTCCGCCCGATCCGTCCCGCCCGGCGGCGCAGCTCGAAGTCGCCCGACATCTCGGCCATCTTCAGCGGGATGATCGCCTGCTCGCCGAGGGCGGCAAGCTGGTCCTCGATGCGCCGCGCCTCGGCGTCGTCGGCGCCGGCGAGGCGGGCGACGAGCAGCTCGGCCTGGCGGCGGCGCGCCTCGGCTTGGCGAAGCTGCTCGGGCGTGGGCGGCGCGGCCGGCGGCGGCGGACGATGCGCGCGCCGCGGGGGGCGCTCCGCGGCTGGTGAAGCCGAGCCTGGCGCCGCCGCGCCGGGAGGTGAAGAAGACGACGGCCAGGGCCAGTAGATGCAGCCGCACTGCCACCCGCCCGCCAGCACGCACAGCAGTGTGCGGCGCAGGGGCATCATTTGGCGGCCTTTCCGGGCGGCGGGGCGGCGGGCGCGGCGGCGGGCCGGGTCGTCGGCGCGGCGCGCCTGCCGGCCAGCCAATCGCGCCAGGCGGCGATCTGTCTGGCCCTGTCGCCCGCGTCGGCAAAGGGGTCGAACGTCGGCCCGCCGCCCGGCCCGGCCACGTGGGCCAGCGCCTCGCCGGCCGCGGCGCGCACCGCCAGTCGCTTGTCGGCCATCAGCCCCAGCAGCGGCGCTTGCGCGGGCTTGCCCGCCTTGGCGAGGGCCTCGCAGATGCGCTGCCGCCCGCCGCGGTCGGGTGAGGCGAGGCGTTCGACGGCCGCGGTCAGCTCCGGCCCTGCCCGCCCGTCGGCGCCGGCCAGGTCCGCGCCGGCCTTGCGCAGGTCGGCGACGAGCTTGTCGACGGCGTCGGTCTCCTTGCCCGCCTCTGGCGCGGCGCCCTTGTCCATCCACTGCCGCAGCAGAGCGGCCAGCATCCCCGGCGGGGTGAAGCCGTCCTGCCGCGCCAGCACGCGGCCCTCGGCGTTCAGCAGCAGCACGCACGGCAGGGCGGTCACCTGGTACGACGCGGCCAGCTCCGGCTGATCGCCCGTGTCGATCTTCACCCACGCGAAGCGCCCACCCAGCGCCGCCACCGCACGGTCGCCGAACGTGGAAAGCTGCATCTTGCGGCACCAGCCGCACCACTTGGCGCTGAAATAGGCCACGGCGACGACCTTGCGCCGGGCGGCGTCGCGAAGCGCCGCGCCCAGGTCGTCGCCGAAGCGGATGGTCGGCTCGTCCTGTGCGGCCGCGGCGCCGGCCGCCAGAAGCACCGCCATCACGGCCGCGCAGCTACTCGGTGTCTTGTCCATGTGCGATCCTGGGCCAGTAGGTCGGGTAGGTGAACTGGGGGCTGTGGAAGCAGTCGTGGCAGGTCTCGCAGCTTGCGGGCAGGACCTTCGCCAGGCGCCCGACCTTAGCGTCCTGGCGCGACTTCCTGCTCAGCACGTGGTCGCCGGCTCGCCCGTGGCACGACTCGCACTGCACGTTCATCCGGTCGGGCGACGCTTCGACACCGCAGAACCCGTCGCCCGCGGCGAAGTCCACCACGTGGCAGCGGATGCAGTCGGGATTGCTGTCGCGCCGGCGCTTGACCAGCGAGGCGTAGGCCCGGCTGTGGGCGAACTTCGACCAGCGCTGGCCGGCCGAGACGTGGCAGTCCTTGCAGGCGGCGCTGCCGGCGTAGGCGACGGCCCCGGCCGGAACGGGCGCCACAGGCACGCCGAGGGCCTTCAGCCCGCCGGCGCGGTCGAGTTCGGCCAGCTCGGCGTTGTACCGCTCGACGAATGCCAGCAGCTCGGCATCCTCCGGCACGTCGTTGTCGAGCAGGACCATGGTGGCGGCGGCCGCGCCGGGCCTGCCGTCCGGCCGCACCTCCACGTCCATCCGCCCCAGCAGTTGGCCCTTCTTGGCCTGCCAGGCGAGGCGGCAGTTGCCGACGGTCTGCACGGCGGCCGTCGCCTGCTGCACCCGCCCGCCGAGGACGACGTCGATTTCCGGATGCCCGGCCGCCAGACGCCGCATCGCCTCCTCGTCGCAGCTCGCCAGCAGGACGATCACGTCGGTCGAGCCGCGCAGTTTCGGCAGCAGCTCGCCGAGGGCCTCGCCGGCGTCGCGCACGGCCAGGCCCTCGCCGACCGCCGCGCCCGCCGGCGGGACCACCACGCCCACGGCCGTCACGCGCAGGTTGTCGGCCAGCATCGCCACGTGCGTGCGGACGGCGGGCTTTCCGGCCGCGTCGGTCACGTTGGCGCTGACCAGAGGCACGGGCGAGTCCTCCGCGGCCGCGCGTAGCTGCGTCGCCGACAGCGCCAGCTCCGCGGCGCCGACGTTGGCTGCGGCGAAGCGCATCCGCCCCAGCGCCTTGAGGTAGCAGGCCCACGCGAGGCGCTGCCAGCGCTGCGTCCCGGCCGTCATGTCGCTGGCGTCGAAGGCCAGCAGCGTGCCGACCTCGCGCCGCGCGGCCTTGAGGTAGCCGCCCGCGCGGGCGATGCCGCCCCATCGCTGCTCGGTGCAGCCGCAGGGCTCCAGGTAGCCCGCCACGTCGGAGGCGAACACGAGCGTCAGCCTTCGCGGCGCCGGGCCGGGCCGCTGCCACGGGCGGGCCAGCAGGTAGCCGGGCCAGACCCACAGGGCGCAGGCGGCCAGCGCCGCGACGGCCCCCGCCGCCGTGGCGACGCGGCGGATGAAGCCCCACGGCAGCTTCCGCCGCGGGCGAACGTCCTCGAGCTCCTGTTTCCAGTTGCGGAAGGCCATGTCTCGGCCCGTCAGTGCGTCAGCGCGTAGGCCAGCAGGTTCACGTTGACCTGCTGGGCGTTGGTGATCTCGTTTCCGCCGCAGCAGCAGCAGCCGGGGCCGGCGCTGCCCGTGTCGTTCAGCCCCTCGCGCGAGTAGACCATCACGATCTTGCCGTCCACCTCCAGCGCCTCCAGGCAGGCCTGGACGGGGTGCTTGGTCTGGAGGCTGTCGATCCGGTAGACGGTGCGGAAGATGGGGTGGGTCATGGGCAGCTTCTGGAGCTTCATGTCGGGGAAGGTCCTGGCGAACTCGGCCCGGAAGCTGGCGTCCCATTCGCTGGAGCTGCATCCGGGCGAGGCGACGAGGAACGCCCCGCGGAGCAGGTAGTTCCGCAGGTTGCGGCGCTGGGCGGGCGTCAGCGAGAAGCTGCCCTCGCCGGTCATCAGCGCGAAGGGGTACTGGAACAGCTCGCCGCTGTCGAGCTTGACGGGGAAGAACCGCCGGTTCGTGCGGATGTTCGTGTCGCGCTGCACCTTGGCCAGGAAGGCGTCGGCGAAGCACACCGACGTCTTGTTGTGCCCGTAGATGAGGTTGGCGCACTGCACCACGCCCTCGCGGGCGTCCGGCGCGCCCGAGCCGTATCCGCCCGGCGCCGCCCGCGACAGCAGGGCCCCGGCCGCGACCAACGTTCCCGCCGCCGCGACGGCGGCGACAACCGCGTGCCTTCGCTTGATCTTCATCGCAGTTCTCCTTGGCGATTCATTTGCTCTCGTCGGCGAGCCGCTGGAAGTACAGCTCCGCCAGCCCACGGTAGCGCACCGGCACGCCGGGCATCGCCCGCACGCCGGCAGACCGCTGCCGGTGCGGCTCGGGGCGGATGCTCTCCGCCGCCGGGCGCGACGAGCCGGGGTCGCTGGCGCCGCCCGGGCGGCCCTTGCCGGCGGAGCCGAATCCGCGCGAGGCGTCGGACTCGCCGCCGCCCTGGTGGGGGCCCAGCAGCGTCATGGTCGCCCGCGAGCCGTAGTAGCCGCCGCCCTCGCCGCCCCGGCCCTTCGCGCCGGGCAGCCCGCGCCCCTCGACAAGCTGCTGGAGCGTCAGCATGATCTGCTGGCGTGTCAGCGCCAGCTCCTTGTCGAAATCCTCGCACGCGGCCTCCATCGCCCCGGCCGCCCCGCAGCAGTCGCGGATGAGCGACTCCAGCTTGGTGGCCGCGTCGTCGGCGGAGCGGTGGGCGTAGCGCCCCTGGCCGGCCTGGGCGAGGCTGACGGCGTCGGCCTGGTCGCGCAGGACGTTGAGCTGGCGGACCGCCCCGGCCAGCTTCGCGGCGCTGGCGGACATCTTCGGCAGCACCTTGGCGTTGTCCCTGGCGGCCTTTTCCAGCGCCGCCAGGGCCTCTTCCAGCTCCCCGCGAAGCTGCTGCTGCTCGTCGGCCAGACGCCGCGCGCGAAGCTGCTCGGATGGGCTGAGCTGCTCCTTGCTGCGGAACTGCCCCATGCGGTCGGCCAGCTCGCGCTGCTGGGCGGCGATGGCCGCCACCTGCTCGGTCAGCGCGACCATCTCGTCGGCCTTGCGGAGCTGCTCCGCCTGGCGCTTGGTGAGCTGCATGCGCTGCCGGCCGGCCTCCATGCCCGCGCCGCTTTCGCGGAGTTGGGCGATGCTGTCGCGCAGGTGCCTCTGGACGGCCGTCTGGCCGCCGGAGGGCCTGTACGACTCCGTCAGCCGGTCCGTCTGGCGCTGGAAGGCCTCCATGTCCTCGGCCAGGCGCGCCAGCGACTCGTTGAGGGGCATCTCGAACTCGTACAGCGGCGGCTGGCGGAGGCGCCGGCGAAGCCGCTCGGCCAGCTCATTCATCCGGGCGGCGCTGTCCCGCTGCCGCGCGGCGAGCTGCGCCAGCCGCCGCATGTCTTCCTCGCTCAGGGCGCCGGCGTCGGCCTTCTTCAGCAGCTCCTCGAAGGCCTTGAGCAGCTCGTCGCGGGTCTTCTCGATTTCCTCCAGCCGCCGGGCGTAGTCGTCCAGCTCGCCCTGAATCTGCTCCATGCGGTACTTCATGCGGGCGTAGCGCAGGTAGTCCATCTTGCTGATGACGCGGATGACGTGCGTGGGCGAGTCGGCCAGGTGCGGCGAGGGGCAGTTGTCGCGCGCGGTGGCGTGGAGCGTGATGACGTCGCCCGGGCGGGCGCCCAGGGCGCCCAGGTCCAGCTCGGCCCGGCCGGTCGCGTAGGTCGGCCCCGACCGCTCCAGCGGCAGCTCGACGGGCACCGGCCCCCAGCCGTTCACGCCCCGCAGCAGCAGCACGCGATCGACGCCCACGTCGTCGCGGGCGGTGGCCTCCACGGGCACCTTCCAGTCCTCCGGCGCCGCCGACGACCGCGGCGGCTGAACCAGCTCCACCTGCGGCGCCTCGTCGGGCGCGCAGGTCATCGCGCCTTCCAGCCGGTCCTCGCCGGCCACGCCGTCGGCGCTCAGCAGCGACAGGCTGTAGCGCCCGCTGAAGGCCAGGACGAAGCTGCCCTGGACCTCGGCGGCCTCGGCCGTCGGCGACAGGACGACCTCCTGGCGGACCTTGCCGTCGGTTCCGGCCAGCGCCGCCCGGCAGGGCGCCAGCGGCAGGTTGCTGCGGACGGTGAGGGTGACGCGGGTGCCGGCGATGGCCGCCAGCGACGGGTCGCGTTCGAGCAGCGCCGCGCCCGCCGGCCAGCGCGTGTAGGGCGGGAAGTCGTAGCGAGCCACGGCGGCCTCGATGCGCGGCACGGCGTGGACGGTCAGCGTGAACAGCCCGCTGCGTCCGCCGGGGGTGTCGATGTAGAACTGCCGCGTGCGCTCGGCCCGCTGGATGAACAGGGCGAAGTTCGCCCCTGGCGAACTGCCGGCGTGGAGCATGGGCAGGGGCGCGGCGCCCCGGCCGCCGGCGTCGACGAACACGACGTTGGCCTGGTCGGGCAGGCGTGCGGCCCCGCCGATGGCGGCGCGGATGGTCGCCTCGCGCCCGTGGTAGACCCGCCGCGGCTCGACCCGCACGTCGAACTTCAGCAGCGTGAACGGCGCGTGGCCGCCCAGCGGGTCGGCCAGACGCGGCAGCACGGCGCGGAAGACGCCGGGGAACGCCACGGCCGCCGCCGCCGTCACCACCGCCGCCGCCAGCGCCTTGGCGGCGGCCTTGCGCAGCGCCCGCCAGTCGGCCGCCCGCGAGGCGTTCAGCTCGCCCGCCAGCTTCTCGCCCCGCGCGACGCTCAGAAGGCGCAGCTCCTCGCTGGCCGACGGCGCCCCGTCGCGCGAGAGGTCCACGCCGTTGATCAGCCGGCTGTCGGCGATGTTCAGGCGCCGCTCGACGAGGCGCGCCAGCCGCCGCGGCTCGTAGCGATTCACCCACGCCGCCCAGGCGACGCGCACCGCCCCGGCCGCCAGCAGCGCCAGCAGCACCGCGTCGGCGGCCAGAAGCGCCCAGACCGCCAGCGACAGCACGGCGTCGAGGGCGACGGCGAGCAGGGCGGCGGCCAGCACGACCGCCGCGCCCGCCAACGCGCCCCGCGCCAGCTCCGTCGCCTGCACCAGGCGGCCCGTCCGGCGAAGCACGCTCTCCAGCACGCTCATCACAGCAGCCCCGCCTTTCTGCGGCAAATCCATTCCACCCCCGCCCACGCCAGCAGCACGGCCATGAACAGCCACTTGTCCCAGACGAACTCCGCCCGCCGCGGCGCCTCCCGCCGCGCCCGCAGCCGGGCGAGCTGCGCCGGAAGCTGCCCCGGCTGATCGGGCGGAAAGACCAGCCCGCCGGACGTCTCGGCCAGCGTGCGCATGGCCTGCGGCTGGGCGGAGGCCTGGAGCTTCTCCAGGTCGATCTGGTAGACGCTGAAGCGGCGCTCGATGCGCGGCGGGTTGGCCGCGAGGGCCTCCAGCACCACCGAGTAGACGCCCGTGGTTCTGCCGACGAAGGACCCCTGCAGTCGCCCCGAAAGCTCTCCCTGCCGCTTCAGCACGACGGCCTGCTCGGCTGCGTCGGGGGCGACGACCTTGACCTTCGGCTCGGCCCCGCCGGCGGCGGACGTGAGCTTCTGCACCACGTCCAGCAGCACCGCGTCGCCCAGGCGCACGGAGGTCTGGCCCAGCCGCAGCGAGATGTCCTCGCCCGGCAGGAAATCGCTGCCCATCGCCAGCCAGCGGACCAGGTTCGACCAGAACGTGTCGTAGACGCCGTCGAACTCGGCCAGGTCGGCCGGCAGGAAGCCCCACCGCCACAGCCCCTCGCCGAGGACGGCGACGACGCGCCCGCGCCCGTAGTCCATGGCGACGACGGCGGGCGGTCCGGCCGCGGCGCCGGCGGCGCCCGCGCGGCCCGGCGCCACCGCCTGGGCGAGGACCAGCGCGGCGGTCTTCTCGCGCTCGACGGCGGGCATGACGGCGAAACCCGGCAGGCGCGACAGCGCGCGTTCCACGTCGGCGGCGACGCCCGCGAAGGCGAACGGCGGGCTGGACCGCCCCAGCGAGGTGACCGCCAGCGAGAGGTTGTTCAGCGTGCCGCGCCCCCAGACGACCGGCTCGATGACGGCCAGGTCGCGTCCCGCCTGGCGTCCCGCGGGCGTTTCGGCGTCGTAGGCCCGCCCGCGGGCGAAGATCACGTGCCCGCCCTGTTTGGCGACGTAGTCCGGCAGCAGGCGCAGCGTCTCGGGCGCCAGCAGCATCTCCACGCCGCGGCCCAGGACGATCACGTCGTAGGCGGCCAGCTCCTCGGCCGTCGCGGGCAACTTCGCCCGGGCCGCCGGTGTGCCGCTGACGATCTGCTCCTGCCGCCCGCGCGCCAACTGCGTGACCTGCGTCAGGTCGATCCGCGCGTCCTTCCGCAGCGACTGGGCGAGGAACTTGGTCTCCCAGAACGGCTCGCCCTCCAGCAGCAGCACCTTCAGCCGCTGCCTGGTGACCTCCAGGAAGATGCATTGGAGGTTGTTGCCGCGCTCGTCCTCGCCCGGCAGCGGGTCGGCAGAAATGCGGTACTCGTACGTCCCCGGCTGCTCCTGGCGCACCGGCAGGCGCAGCGTGACGACGGAGGTCTCCGACAGGTCCACCGGGCGGGTCTCGTCCTTGCCGCCGCAGCTCAGGTGCAGCGTGGTCTTGGCGCCCACCATGCCCACCTGGTGGACCTTGACGAGGATGTGCCCCTGCTCGCCGGCCAGCAGGAACTGCTGTTCGGGCACGGCCACGACGAACAGGTCGGCCACGAGCGTCGGGCCGCCGAGGCAGACGGTGTGGACGGCCACGCCGCGGGCGCGGGCCAGCAGCCCCACCGGCTGCATCGGCTCCTCGTCGGTGTCGTGCCCGTCGCTGAGGACCAGCAGGCTGGTCTCGCCGGCCTCGTCGATCCGCTGGATCGCCCGGCGGACGGAGGCGGCGATGCGCGACGAGCGCCCGACGGCCAGCTCCGCCGCGGGCCTGCGCCACGTTTCCGGCCCGGCGGGGCGAACGTCGCCGTCGAAGGAGAAGTGCCGCACTTCATAGCTCTTGTCCAGCTCGGCCAGGGCCGCGGCGCCCAGCCAGCGGTCGCGGGCGAAGTCGAGCCGCGCCCGGCCGGCGCAGTCGGGCGTGCGCATCGAGCCGGACGTGTCGGCCAGCACCCACAGGCGCGGGCGGCCGGGGGCCTCGAGCCTGGGCGGCAGCTCGCTGGGGCCCATCAGGATCACCGTCAGCGCCGCCACCACCGCCAGGCGCATCGCCAGCAGCACGGTGCTGACGAGCGGGCGCGAGCGCATCGTCCGCGCGTAGGCGACCAGCGCCAGCGAGCCCAGCAGCGCCGCCAGGGCCCACACGTGCAGCGGGCTGAGCACCGGCTGCCAGACCAGCGCCGGCAGGTTGTCGCGTGCTATCGCTTCCATATCGCCACCAATGTCAACTCCAGGGCGATGGCCGCCATGGCGCCCAGGACGAACCACGGCCACAGCGGCGTGCCCTGGAGGCGCAGGACGGGCCCGGCCTGGTCGGCGCCCTGGACCTCCAGCGCCACGCCGGGTGCGGCCAGGTCCTTGCGAAGCGTGTCGGCGTCGATGCGGCGGAGGTCGCCCTCGCGCGGGTCGAGGTTGGCCGCGGCGCTGGCGGCCAGGCGCCCGTTCACGTGCACCTCGTAGAAGCCCGCCAGGGCGGGCCGGCGGAAGCGCACCAGCGCCCGGGCGGCCTCGGCGCGGTCGGCGCCGTTGATCTGGCAGGGCCGGCCGTCCGGGCCGAACGCCTCCAGGCGCACCTGCCCCCCCGCGGGCACGGTCACCGGCAGGCCGAACGGCTCGCCGGGCACGGCCGAGGCCGCCGCGCCGCGGTCGGCGCGCAGGTAGTGGAACATCGCGTGCATGAGGGCGACGAACGAGCCGTGCTTGCCCAGGTCGCTGCAGCGCAGGGCGGGGCTGAAGTTGCAGAACACCAGCTTGCCGGCCCCGACGGGCCTGGCGGCGACGGCCGGCGTGCCGTCGGCGAATCGCAGCAGGTCGGCGGCGCCCTTGTCCAGCGCGCCGGTCGCCCAGACGCGGAAGAAGCGCACGTGCCGCAGGGCCTCGCGGCTGGTCTCGTCGAAGTCCGCCAGCGGCGCGCCCTGCCATCGCCCCTCGCCCAGCAGCAGGAACCCGCCGTCGCGGGCCAGGTCGCGCAGGCCCGCGGGCGTCCAGGCCAGGATGTCCTGCTGGCGCGTGACGTTCCGCAGGGCCAGCAGGTTCTCGAAGACCGGCCCCTCGCCGCAGCAGACGGCCACCCCGCCGCCCTGCGTGGCGTACATGTGCAGGCTCTTGAGCGCCTCGTCGGAAAGCCTGCCCACCTGGCCCAGGAACACCGCCTCCGCGTCGGCGATCTGGGCGTACGTCAGGTCCGCCCCCGTCAGGTGCCGCACCTCCAGGTCGTCGCCCATGTCGCCGCGCGGCGCCAACGCACGCACCATGAAGTAGCTGCCCGTGCCCGGCTGGTTGGGGTTGTCGTCGCCGGCGACGACGACGGGCACGCGCCGCACGGCCGGAACGGTCAGGTACGCCGCGTCGTCGCCGCTCAGCGCGTCGGGCGGCACGGAGAACACCACGCGGTGCTCGCCCACCTCGCCCAGCTTCGTGCGGAACTCCACCTCCCGCGTGGCGAAGGGCTTCAGCCCGCGCGCGGCGGCGGTCCCGGCCGGGCGGCCGTCGATGCTCACCTGCACATCCACGTCGCGATCGGAGGGGCCGTAGTTGCCCACCTGCACGACGAGCTGCACCTCCTGCCCGGCCACGGGGCGGGCGGGCATCGCGCGCGGGGCCGACAGCGACACGTTGCCGGCCGCTTCGCGCCCGACCGGCAGGATGGTCACCACGGTCCCGCGCGGCAGGGCTGCGGCGCCGCGCAGCGTCACCTCCGACCAGTTGCTCCGCTGCATGTCGGACAGGACCACCAGCCGGCGCTGGCCGTCGTGCCTCTTGAGCATCTCGCCGGCCTGTGCGATGGCCTCGGCGAAGTCCGCCCGCTCGCTGGTGGCCCGCAGGCCCGACAGCTCCTGCCGCAGGATGTCCAGGTTGGGGCTGAGCTCCGGCAGGGCCGCGTGCGGGCGGGCGCAGGCGTAGATGATGCCCGCGCGGTCCTTGCCGCGCGCCAGGCTGTCCAGCACGCGGTCGGCCATCGCCCGCATCGACTGGACGAGGCTGACGCCCTCGGCCTGCTGGGCGACCGACGCGCTGGTGTCGAGCACGACGGCGACGCCCGCGCCGCGGCCCAGCTCGCCCGGCGCCGCCGACCGCTCCAGCCACACCGGGCGGGCGAACGCCCAGGCCACCAGGAACACCGCCGCACACCGCAGCGCCAGCAGCAGCCACCGCCTCATGCGGTACAGGCGCGACGTGCTGGCGGCCGACTCGTGCAGCAGCCGCACCGTCGGAAAAACGATCCGCCGGCGCGTGCGGCGCGTCAGCAGGTGCGCCGCCAGCGGCAGGCCCGCCAGGGCCATCCCCGCCAGCATCGCCGGCGTCACGAACGATATCGCCGCTACCACCACGCTCCCTCAAACCATGCTGGCGCGCTGGAAGAGATACTGCGCCAGCGCGTCGCTGTAGTTCATGGCCGTGCTCACCAGCCGGTAGTCGATGCCCCGTCCCTTGCACGCGGCCGACCAGGTGTCCAGGTACGTCTTGAGCCGCCTCTGGTAGGCCGCCCGCAGGTCCTCCACGTCGGCAGAGACGCGCCGGGCGTCCTCGCTGTCGATGAACACCGCGTCGCCGGCCGGCGGCAGCTCCAGCTCGTCGGTGTGCAGCACGTGGAACAGGATCGCCTCCCACCCGCGGTGGGTGAAGATGGACACGGCCGAGAAGATCTCCTCCGCGTCGTCGAGCAGGTCGCTGAAGATGACCAGCAGGCCGCGTTGGCCGACGTGCCCGGCCATGGTGCGCAGGGCGCGTGGCAGTTCGGCCCGCCCGTCGGGGCGGATGGCCTCCATCGCCCGCAGGATGCCCACGAAGTGCCCGAAGGAGCCCTGGGGTCGGTGGAAGCTCGCCAGCCCGCCGCGGGCGGCGGCGAAGGAGACCTTGTCCTGCTGCTTGACGGTGAGAAAGCCGATCGCCGCGGCCAGCATGCACGCCTGGTCGTACTTGCTGCGCCTGCCCGACAGCCCGCTGTAGGCCATCGAGGCCGAGGCGTCCACCAGCAGGTTGACGGTCATGTCGGACTGGTGCTCGAAGAGGCGGATGAACAGCTTGTCGCTGCGGGCGTAGATCTTCCAGTCGATGTCGCCGATCTCGTCGCCGGGCATGTACTGGCGGAAGTCGTTGAACTCCACGCTGTGGCCCCGCAGCGGCGAGGCGTGGCGCCCGGCGTACTGGCCCTCGATGACCTTGCGGCTGGCGAAGAACAGGTTTCGCAGGCGGCGCAGGTCCTGAACGTGGAGGTAGCGCGACTCCAGCCCGCTGCCGCCGGCGGGCGGCTCGTCGATGGGCTTCAGGACGATCGGCCGGCGCCGGCGCGCCGCGGGAAGCGGCGGCGGCTCGGCCCGCCCGCCTGGACTGGCCATCGCCATCGTCACTCCTTGTAGTCCGGCTCGCGGATCTCGCCCAGCACGTGCTCGACGATCTGCTGGGCGGTGATGCCGTCGCCCGTGGCGTTGTAGTTGGGCAGCACCCGGTGGCGCAGGACGAACGGGGCGGCTTGGCGGACGTGCCCAGCCGTCGGCGTGGGCTGTCCGTCCAGCACGGCCAGGGCCTTGGCGGCCAAGACCATGTACTGGCTGGCGCGCGGCCCGGCGCCCCACTCCACATACTTCCGCGTGAACTCCCCGGCCATGCCGCCCAGCGGGCGCGTCGAGCGGGCGATCGCCACGGCGTAGCTGACGATGTGCCGGCTGACCGGCAGGCGCAGCACCAGGTCCTGGAAGCCCATCAGTTGTTCGCAGGTGTACACCTGGCGCACCTCGGCCGTCTGGCGGGCGGTGGTGGCCGCGACGATCCGCTCTTCTTCCTCCAGCGTGGGGTAATCCACCCACAGGCTGAACATGAAGCGGTCGAGCTGAGCCTCCGGCAGGGGGTAGGTGCCCTCCTGCTCGATGGGGTTCTGCGTGGCGACCACCACGAAGGGGCGATCCAGGGGGTAGCTCTTGCCCATGGAGGTGACGGTGTACTCCTGCATGGCCTCCAGCAGGGCCGACTGGGTCTTGGGCGGCGTGCGGTTGATCTCGTCGGCGAGGATGATGTTGGCGAACACCGGCCCGCGCATGAAGCGCCACCCGCGGCTGCCCGTGGCGCGGTCCTCCTGGAGCAGCTCCATGCCGATGATGTCCGCGGGCATCATGTCCGGCGTGAACTGGATGCGCTTGAACGACCAGCCCAGCACCTGCGAGAGCGTCTTGACCATCAGCGTCTTGGCCAGGCCCGGCACGCCGATGATGAGGGCGTGGCCCTGGCAGAAGACGGCCGCCAGCAGGTTTCGGACGATCTCGTCCTGGCCGATGATGACCTTGGCGATCTCGGCCTTGAGGCCGGCGTAGCCCTCGGCGGCCTGGCGGAGAAGCTGGGCGTCGACGCCCTCGGTGGCGATGTCGGTATCCGGCATGGCATCTCCCTCCGCGTAAGGTTGTCCCGGTTTGTGCATGGTCCGCCGCACCAGCCCCCGGACTTCCCGCTGCATCGGCTGCCCGGCGGCGCCCGGAAGCACGCCGTCGCCGCGGGGCGGGGGGGGCCGACGACACCCACGGCCAAGGGCCTGCCCGCCCCTGCAATACTGTAGACGCTCCCAAGCGTCCAAAGCATCGCGCGGGCGGCCGAAAAAATCCAGCGGCTTCCACCGCGGCCTGCCGCCTGCGTTCCGCCGTCGGCGCCGCCGGCGGCCTCCTCAGCCGTCCGTCTTCGTCGTGTACACCGTGATGCTCATGGGCGACAGGATGTCGTCGAACTCGCCCTCCCCGCCGCCGGGCGCGGCGGTGACCGCGTACTTGCGGACCGGGTCGGTGGCGACGCGGCACACGGCCGCGCCCGACGGCGCCGCGAAGCGCACGCGCACGGCCGCCGGGTTGGCGTATGAGTCGTTGATGACGGCCAGGCTGCGCGTGCCGTCGTCGTTGGCGACGCCGACGGCATGGACGGTCGCGGGCTGGCCGGCGCCGTGCTGCACGGCCGTCTCGAGCACCTGCGCCCCGCGGTCTACGGCGCGGTAGAGGGTCGCGTAGCCATAGTAGGGGTCGCGCAGCGGCTGGTCGCTGCCGTCGGTGGTCTCGATGAGCTGCCACCAGCCGTCGTGGATGCCGGGGTTCAGCCAGGCCCAGCGGAGCACCGCGTCGGCGCCGCGGGCAATCGCCCGGACGATGAACTCCAGCTCCAGGATCACGTTGTCATGTCGCGCGATGCCGGCCGGGTCGCCCCAGCCCCAGCCGTAGTGGAACATGCCCAGCTCGGTGACGAGGTAGGGCTTGCCGCGTGCGTGGGCGTAGTCGGCGTAGCGTGCGAGCTGCTCGTTGATGGTCTTGCTGATGGGGTCGGTGCCGCCGATGTTGTCGCTGGCGGCGTCCCAGTCGAAGTGGCTGTGGTAGTGGTGCATGCAGTAGGCCTGGATGTGCCCGTCGGGGTCGGCGCCCATCTGGAGCATGTGATCGATCGGCCAGTACGTGTGGGAGAACGTGTCGGGGCCCATGATGCCGATGCGTCCCAGCCCGGCCTCGTTGAGACCCTGTCGGATGGCGGCCAGCATCTCGACGTACCGCACGTGGTCGTCGACAGGCGGGGGCGTGGCCAGGTGCCCGCCCCGCAGCGGCTCGTTGACGCAGTTGAACCACCGCACCGACGTGCAGCCCATCTCCTCGGCGACGTGGCGCACGTACGGGACGATGAAGCGGTCCACGTAGCCGTCGATGTCGGCCACGCCGGGCGAGTGGGCGTTGCCGTTGCCCCACACGCCGGGGCAGCCGTCCCACACCTCGTAGCGGAACGGCGCCGGCACGCTGAAAGGGTCGAGTATGAGACTGGCGCCGCGCCCGGCCGCCCAGGCGTCCACGCGGCGAAGCTGGTCGAACGACACGTCGCCGGGCCTGAAGCTGCCGCGCTCGTCGCTGATCTTCCCGGCGCTCTGGCCGTAGCGCACGAAGTTGATGTTCAGCCAGTCGGCGTGGGCGAAGATGCGCCGCCAGCGGGCCTCGTCGTCCGGCGCGGGGTAGGTCCGCGGCTCGTAGCAGGAGTACCAGTTGAACCCCAGCCCCTCTGCCATGCGGCGGACGGGCTTGTCGCTCAGCGACACGAGCGTGGGCGTGCGGCCCTTCAGGTGCGGGTTGATGTTCACGGCGGCTCCTTTGTGGACTTCGGATTGGCGGACGATAGCGAATGGAATGGAATGCCGCCAGAAGGGTACACACTTGACTCCAGCAGGCCCCGCCGGGCCTGGACCGTGGACTGGACGCGGCGAATCGGCTTGCCGCTTGGGGACTCCGGCGCGTAGAATCGCCCGCCCGGAACGGTGTGCCGGGCGTTGGTGTTCATGTTCAAGGGACAGGACAGATCGGGCTCCCGCCCGGGCGGCCGGGCCTGACGCAAAGGAAACGTGCGATGGACAGCATGGGGCGGCGATTGCTGGCGGCGGGCATATTGACGACAGCGGTGGCCCTGCCGGCGCGGGCGGCGGACAGGCCGGAGAAGGTCAACGTGCTCATCGTGGACGGGCAGAACGGCCACGACTGGAAGGCCACCACGCCCGTCATCAGGGACATGCTGCTGAAGACGGAGCGGTTCAGCGTGGACGTGGCCACCAGCCCGCCGGCGAAGGGGGCGCCCAGGGACGCCTGGGACGCCTTCCGCCCGGGCTTCGCCAAGTACGGCGTGGTGGTGGTCAACTACGCCGGGCAGCCCTGGCCCGCCGAGGTCCAGAAGGCGTTTGAGAAGTACGTCGACGACGGCGGCGGCGTGGTGGCCTACCACTTCGCCGTGTCCTCCTGGCCGCAGTGGGCGGAGTGGAACAAGATGATCGGCCTGGGGTGGCGCGACGCGAAGTTCGGCGACCGCCTGTACCTCGACGAGGCCGGCAAGCTCGTCCGGCAGCCAAAGGGCGAAGGCCCGGGTCGCGGACACGGGCCGGGCCACGCCTTCGAGGTGACAGTCCGCGACGCCAACCATCCGATCATGCGGGGCTTCCCGGCCAAGTGGGTCAACGCCAAGGACGAGCTGTACCACGGGCAGCGCGGGCCGGCGGAGAACATGCACATCCTGCTCAGCTCATTTTCGGCCAAGGACAAGGGCGGCACGGGCGTCCACGAGCCGATGGCCTGGACGGTCTCCTACGGCAAGGGACGCGTGTTCGTGGACCTGCTCGGACATGACGCGACGTGCCTGGCGCACGCCGGTTCGGCCGCGATGCTCTGCCGCGGCGCCGAGTGGGCCGCGACCGGCAAGGTGACACTCCCCGCGCCGAAGGACCTGTCCGCCGCCGCGACCCCGCCGGCCAAGTGACCTTCGTTTCACGCTCGCTCGCGGAGCGCGCCTCACCGCAGGCCGAAATCCCAGGCCCTCTTCGCCCTGTAGCCGAGGGATTGCCGGGGCTCGCCGGTTCCTCCCGCCCTTGCCGGCCGGCCCCGTTGGGGCTAGCCTCTCCGGCAATGGCGACAAGCGAAGACGGTAAATCAGACGCCCAATCCATCGCCCGGACGTACGACGAGCTGCCGTACAGCGACCGGGCGTTCGAGACGGCCAGTCCCGACCGCCTGGCGGTGGTGGGTCTGCTGCACGGGCTGTCGCCGGCGCCGCCCGCGCGGTGCTCGGTGCTGGAGCTGGGCTGCGGCGTGGGGGGCAACCTGCTGCCGCTGGCCGAGGCGCTGCCCGCTTCGCGCTTCGTGGGCATCGACATATCGCCGCGGCAGATCGAGCTGGGCCGCGCCGCCGCCGCGCAGCTCGGAGCGGCCAACGTCGAGCTGCGCGCGCAGGACCTGATGGACTTCGGCGCCGGCGAGGGACCGTTCGACTACATCCTCTGCCACGGCGTCTACTCGTGGGTCCCGCCGCCCGTGGCCGAGCGCATCCTGCGAATCTGCAAGGCCTGCCTCGCCCCGCACGGGCTGGCGACGATCAGCTACAACGCGCTGCCGGGCTGGCGGGCGCAGGCGGCCGTGCGCGACGTGCTGGGCTTCGGCGCCCGCGGAGCGGGCGGGCCAGCCGAACAGGTCCGGGCGGCAAGGGAGTTTCTGGGCTTCGCGGCGCGGTCGCTGTTCGAGAAGGACAGCCCCTACGGCCTGTCGCTGCGCGCCGCCGCCGAGGCGCTGGCGGCCGAGAGCGACACGTACGTCTACCACGAGTACCTGGAGGCGTGGAACGCGGCGGTGTGGTTCGAGGACTTCGCCGCCCGCGCCGCCGGTTCGCACCTGCGCTACGTTGACGAGGCGACGATGCAGGACCCCTCGCCCCTGCTGAGCGACGAGGCCCGGCGGATGCTCAACGGCATCTCCGACGACGTGGTCCGCTGCGAGCAGGTGCTGGACTTCCTGCGCAACCGCACGTTCCGCCGCGACGTGCTGTGCCACGCCGCCCGCGACGTGTCGCGCTGGCCGCAGCCGGAGGCGCTCCGCTCGCTGCGCCTCATCGGCGTCGCCGCGCCCGTGACCGCCGAGGCGAACCTGGCCGACCGCTCGGCCGTGCGGTTCCGCTCGCCGCGCGGGCCGGGTATATCGACCGACGATCCGGCCCTGAAGACGGCCCTGGGACTGCTGCACGCCGCCCGCCCGCGGGCGATACGGTTCGGCGAGCTGGCGACGGAGGTGGCGCGTTCGGCCGGGAGGGCCGACGCCGGCAACCTCGCGCGCTCGCTGCTGGGCTGCGCGATGGCCGGGCTGGTGGACCTGCACGCCTACCTGCCGCCGTTCGCCGCCCGGCCGGGCGAGAAGCCCCGCGCGCCGCGCGCGGCCCGCCGCCACGCCGCCGCCGGCGCAGCCGTCGTCAACCTGCGCCACCAGACGATCGAGCTGGACGACGCGTGCCGCGCCGTGCTCGCGCTGGCCGACGGCTCGCGGACCCGCGCCGAAATCGCAGGCGAGACGCAAAAGCTTTTCGAGGCCGGCACGCTCAAGTCCTCCGCCGGCGCCGCGCCGGCCCCGCCCGAGACCGCCGCCGCCGTCGACGAGATCCTCCAGGCCCTCGCCGACCGCTGGCTGCTGATGGAGTAGGGAGCCGCATCAAACGGACCCCAGGAGGACCAGTTCGACCCGCTCGTTGGCGACGGACCGCCGGGCGTAGGCGAGACAGGCGAGGATGTCCTCCGGTTCGAGCCAGTCATATCCGGCGAGGATCTCTTCCGCCGGTGAGCCCGCCGAAAGCATCCCAAGCACATGCTCCACCGCCAGGCGATGGCCGCGGATAATCGGCTTGCCCCCGAAGATCCTCGGGTCCACCGTGATTCGCAACAATAGCGTTGACTCATCCATGGCGACGACCTCTCTGTCACGCCATTCTACCTCCGCGGCCCGCTCGCGCACAGCTCCGAACAGGGGAGGTGCAGGCTGAGAAGTGTGCCTTCAACTGCGCCTGCTGCATTCCGCTGACGTGGCGGTCAACGCTACCCGATGCTCTTGTCGAGCCGGTCCTTGTGGTAGGCGAGTCGCTGCTGGGGCGTCATGCGGGCGAAGTCGGGCAGACCGTCGGGGCGAATGGGGTAGGCGCCGTTTCCGGACGCCGAAGCCGTCCGCGCCGCTTGCGGCTTCGCAGGACGTCCATCCGCGCCCGCCCGAACGCCCCGCGGCTGCGTCCGCGGGGTCGAAGGCGCACCGGTTCTCTTCGGCACGCTGATGGTCGCTCCCGACCCCCCGTAGCTCAGGGCCGTGTCGGTGATCTTCAGGTCGTCGGCCAGCGGGCGGTGCGGGCGCAGGCCCATCGCCTGAAGTGCCCCGTGGTAGGCCCGCACGGCCTGCTCGGGGCCGACCTCGCCGTCGGCGATCCAGCGCAGGAACTGGATGAAGACGAGCTGGTCCTCGGCGTTGTTGATCTTCCGCCCGAACAAGGCGGCGCGCGCGCCGTGGGCCTTCGCCTCGGCCAGCAGCGTGAAGGCGTCGCAGGTCGTGCCGGCCGA
>Ga0172362_10001106_pt1 | contig 22846 bp, 22 predicted proteins | sample LakKivs1_kivu2a2_FD_114534 | JGI IMG/M metagenome (GOLD analysis project Ga0172362, IMG submission 114534) | Sediment microbial communities from Lake Kivu, Rwanda - Sediment s1_kivu2a2 | ecosystem: Environmental > Aquatic > Freshwater > Lake > Sediment | place: Rwanda: Western Province, Lake... | reverse complement strand
TGTCTTGCTCAAGCAGAGATTGCGTATCCCAAGGAATGAACTGCGCCTAATCACGCTGGAAGCTGAGAAGGCATTTGCTATTTTGATTTTTGGCAATGTCCGAACTTGTGTCCGAAGGTAAGAGAAACGCTAAGCGCAATGATAAATGGTTTACGCCAACGATTTTCTGTAAACATTTTGCCTCCATTTTAAGATGTTATATGGTGAACCGTTGCGCGATTCAGATGGAAATTTAACCGGTTGTTGGGTGTGTGTTGTTATACATCAGCTATTTACCATATTTACTCCCTCTCCTGATGGCTTTGTGGGGGTACTATTGTTCTAATAAGATGTCTAGATATCTGGTAAAATTAATAATACATTAACAATTGAGCCTAGTAGTCTGTCAAATCTGAAACTTTGGGTACAGACTTCGCAATTTTATTCGAGCATCTGCAGTTGTGAACTGCCAATGAACCTTAACAACCTCAGAGTTTCGTTCATCTTGCCAAGCTTTCACCTCCTTGGATAAGCTTTCCTTATCTGGAATACGACGATCTAGGCACTGTCGGACGAGAGCAGATAATTCGATTTCAGCCATATTGAGCCAGCTACCATGTTTAGGAGTGTAATGCATGTCAAAGCGCTCCACCAATCGCCTGGCTTCTTGTGGCTCAAAGGCCAGATAAAAAGCAGACGGAGTATGGGTATTGAGATTGTCGAGAACCACCACAATCTTTTCAGCCTCTGGGTAAAGCTGATCAGACACAATCCGCATCACCTCAGCCCATTCTAAACGTCGTCGTTGATCCCTGATTTCGATGTGGCGTTTTCCAGCCAATGGTTCGAAAAGCATGAAAAGATCGGCAACGCCACCCCGTTTGTAAGCATAATCGGTTCGTTCCGGTTGGTCAGGCAACATGGGAAGTGGCTCTTGGATGTCCATCAGAAGCTGCTTGGGCATTTCATCCATGCATACCAATGGGTATTGCGGGTCATAAGGCTTTTTATAGATTTCCAGCACGTCTTCCATGTTGCAGACAAAGGCTGCATCTTCCTTCGGCGGAATGCACCACTCTTCCCTCAGCCAAGGTTTAATTTCTTTTTTTTGAGCGTGGTCCGTATGGTTTCATGTGAGACGCTTTCCGCATATCCCAGACGCACAAATCGATCTCTGAGCAATCGCAAACTCCATACCTTTCTGCCTTTCGGAGGTGCACCACATGCCAATGCAATCAAATGGGCTTCGGCTTCGCCATCCAGTGCATGCAGGTATTCTCGTTCCGGCTTTTTGCGTGATAAGGTGGCTTGTAAACCTTTTTCAACGAAGCTCTTGCGTACATTCAACACGGTCACCGGCGTTACGTTGAATGCAGCGCAAATTTGCTCATATTTCCAATTGGGGCCATCCGAGCTACAATCAGATTTGAGCAATATATAAGCTCTGGTGACGGTTCGTGCTGGTGCTATCCCGGAGGAGGTTAGTTTTTCAAGGTGCTGTCGTTCTTCGTTACTAAGTTCGATTATATATTTCTGGTTCATCGTTCTTGCCTTCCTTTGTTGGTTTCCCATTTAGGAAGCAAGATACGTGCCAACTAACGTTTTCAGCTTTGACGGTCTACTAGTCAATAGGCGATTAATGCCGTTTTTATCATCAAGTAAAAAAACTTTACTGCTTGTAAGGGGACCTAATCTGCTCGCTGAGTACACAGGTGAGCTGCAAATTGCCAGTTGGTAGAGATTTGGATGAGTATCGTCAACCATCTCCTGGCATTCTTGAGGCTGGGGTTGTTACAAAATAGAATAAAGGAGCTTTGATATAGCATCGCTTTTCACCCCTTGGAGGGTTCTGCGTTTTACAGGGATACTCCTGGTCATCCTGGCATTGGCGGGGCCGTGGGGTTACGACCTGCTCAGCGTTCCGGCAAGATTCGAATGCCAGCCTCCCACCATTCGCCTTGAAGGAGATTTTTGCGGATGGCCTGTTAACGGGGTTTGGCTTTTCGCCGATCTGGGAAATATTGTGAATTCGCTGGTACATCACGAACACCCAGGTGTTGTCGGCGCGGGGGAAATTGGATTGTTATTGCTCTGGTTTGTCATTACGCTGCTGATTATCGCCCCTGTCATCAGCCTTTTATTGCGCCTCAAGAGCCGCCGTGCCGGGTGGCCGCGGCTGCATATATCGTTGTTTATCCTACTCGCTGTGTTAGAGGCCTTTTATCTGCTGCTTCCCAGACAATACTCGCTAATCTTGATCTGGGGCCAATGGCTCTATTCAGGCACAATATTCTTGCTGCTCGTTGAGATGTTGTTGGCAGAGCTGGGTAACAAGCGGAAGCTGTCTGCCGAATCAAGATAATGTAAAACTTCGGATGTAACCCGCTGCCGTTACGATATCAGTCCCCAACAGTTATGGTTGCATTGCGTTCGGGCCCCACTGACACCATCCTCACCCGGGTATCCACCAGCTCCTCGATCTTGCGCACATAGGCCTGTGCCTGTGTCGGCAGCTCGTCGAATTTCCGCGCCTGCGTGGTGGGCTGCATCCAACCGTCCATTTCAATGTACTCCGGCTCACAATCCTCCAGCCAGCGGGCGTCACCATCCCAGTAGTGAGCAAGCGCGCCTTTTTGGATGCGCAGATGGTAACCTACCCCAATTTTTACCTTCGGCAGCGTATCAAGCACATCCAGCTTGGTGAGGGCGATTTCGGAATAGCCGTTGAGTTTTGCAGTGAAGGCCACCAGGTCGGCATCGAACCAGCCGCAGCGGCGTGGCCGGCCGGTGACTGTCCCGAATTCACGCCCTTCGTTTCGCAAGACCAGGCCATTTTCATCATTAAGCTCGCTTGGCATCGGTCCATTGCCCACCCGCGTGGTGTAGGCCTTGGCCACCCCCACCACGCGCTCGATCCACCGCGGGGCGATGCCCAGCCCTGCACTTACCCCTCCCGAGATGGTGGTGGAGGCGGTGCAGTATGGGTAAGTGCCCCAGGTATTATCCAGCAGCGCCCCTTGTGCACCTTCCAGGACAATGGAAGCTTTATTCTTAAGGCTTGCCTGGAGAAGCCCAAATGACTCGCGCACCATGGGTTGTAATTGGGCATATTGCTCCAGCTTTTCTTGTAGGATTGTCTCTACATCGAGAGATTCCATTTCGAAGGCTTCGAACAGCGCATTTTTCACCTTCAACTGGATTTTCAGTTTTTCGCGGAAGGCCTGCTCATTTGCCAGGTCTGCCAGGCGGATGCCGTTGTAGCTCACCTTATCGGCATACACCGGCCCGATTCCCCTACCTGTGGTGCCTGTGCTGGCGCTCCCCTTGGCTTTCTCGAAGATGGTCTCAACCAGCGGGTGGTAGGGCATGATCACATTGCAGCGCGGCGAGATCCATAAACGCCCGGTGATGTCGATCCCGGCCTCCTGGATGGTGCGGATCTCACCGATTAACGTGGCCAGGTTCACCACCACCCCTGGGCCGATGATGCAGGTTGTCTTCGGGTTGGCAAAGCCGTTGGGCACCAGGCGCAGCTTGAAGGTGCCGTAGTTATTCACTACCGTGTGTCCGGCATTATCCCCCCCGTTGAACCGGGCGGTGATATCCGCATCCTGCGAGAGTAAATCTACAATTTTACCCTTGGCTTCGTCCCCCCATTGTGCTCCTACCACCATGCTCACGCTCATCTGCCTGCCCTCCATTTCTGTTGTGCTGATTGAATATATAATTGTACCCTGCGTACCAGTCTGTGGGATGGTAAATTTCAGCCCATTAAAGGATATAATTTAATTCTGTGACCCTGAACCAAGATAGCGCCAACCGCCAGATCGCCCGTTCGGCTGGCAAGGTGATGATCGCCCTGCTGCTCAGCAACCTCACCAACCTCGCCAGCCTGGTGATCAATGCCACCACCTTTGGCACCTCCCCCGAGATGGATGCCTTCCTGGCTGCCAACCGTGTCTCGGAGACCCTGTTCAACCTGATGGCAGGCGGCGCCTTGGGCTCGGCGTTCATCCCCACCTTTACCGGCTTGCTCACCAAGGGTCAGCGTAGCCCCGCCTGGAAGCTAGCTTCTGCCATCGCCAACCTGCTGCTAATCATCTTGATCGCCGCTGCAGTGCTGGCTGCTATCTTTGCCCAACCGTTGGTGCACTATCTGCTGGCTCCCGGCTTCGCCACTGACCCCGCCCAGGAAGCGCTGACGGTGAACCTGATGCGTATCATGCTGCCCTCGGCAGTGATCTTCGGGGTGAGCGGTTTGGTGATGGGCATCCTCAACTCGCACCAGAAGTTCTTCATCCCCGCCCTCACCCCTGCAATGTATCGCCTGGGAATGATCTTTGGCGTGCTGTTCCTCACCCCGCGCATGGGCATTTACGGGCTGGCCTGGGGGGTGATGATTGGCGCCTGCCTGCACCTGCTGCTGCAGGTCCCCAGCCTGGTTGGCTTGAAGGGCAGCTACATCCCCACCCTGGGCTTGAAGATGGCGGATGTGCGCCTGGTGGGTCTGTTAATGGCACCGCGCGTCTTTGGCGCTGCTGTGGTGCAGCTGAACTTCTGGGTGAACACCAACCTGGCCTCCCGCATGGCTGAGGGGAGTGTCACCGCCATCACCTGGGCCTTTACCCTCATGCTGCTTCCGCAAGCCATTATCGCCCAGTCGGTGGCCACTGCCGCATTGCCTACCCTTTCGGGTCAGTATGCCCTCGGAAAGTTGGGTGAGCTGCGCGCTTCCCTGGCGGCCAGCCTGAGGGGCATCTTGCTACTGGCCATCCCCGCCTCGCTCGGGTTGGTCCTGCTCAGGCAGCCCATCACCGCCCTGTTGTTGCAGTACGGTCGGTTCACCGCAGCCTCCACCCGGCTGATATCCTGGGCGTTGTTATGGTATGCCGCTGGCCTGGTGGGTCATTGCGTGGTGGAAATCCTGGCCAGGGCATTCTATTCCATGCAAGACACGAAGACTCCCGTACTGGTGGGGGCAGCCGCCATGGGGTTGAATGTCGCACTCAGCCTGCTGCTATCCAGCTGGTTCGCCCGCATCGGCTGGATGCCGCACGGTGGTTTGGCCCTGGCGAACTCCATTGCCACCGGGTTGGAAGCCGCCGGCCTGTGGGTGCTCATGCGCCGCCGATTGGGCGGTCTGGAAGGGGGCAGGGTGCTCAGGGGTACCGTCCAGGCGGTGTTGGCAACGGTTGCCATGGTGCTAGCTGTCTTGGGTTGGCTGGGCTTGATGGGCCAGCGCCAAGCTTGGCTGGTGGGCGGCGGAGGGGTGCTGGTTGGCGGGGCGGTGTATGGGTTGGTGGTGCTGGGGTTAAAAGTGCCCGAAGTGCAATCATTGGTAAGCATGATCAGGCGCAGGCTCAGGCCGGCATACAAATAGCATGCTCCCAGAACTTTACCATGCCCATCACAGCCGCCAGATGGAGGACTTGCCTTTCTGGCTCAATTTAGCAGCCCGGCAAGAAAGCCCGGTGCTCGAGTTAGGCTGTGGCACGGGCCGTGTGCTAGTTCCACTTGCCCGCGCTGGATACATTGTGATAGGCATAGACCACGACCCTGGCATGCTCCGCTATCTGAAATCGAAGTTTCAGCCCGTTTCTGGCAGCGGACCGCTCTTGATCCTGGCAGATATCTCTAAATTTTCGCTTGGCAGGCAGTTCCCACTGGTGATTGTGCCGTGCAACACGCTTAGCACACTGGGGCATACCTCCCGGAAGGATTGTTTGAGCTGTGTGCGCCGGCATTTGCAGCCCGGCGGTCTGTTTGCCGCCAGCCTGCCTGACCCGGCGCTGATCGCCTCACATCCGGCCCGCGCAGGCATTGAGCTGGAAGATGAATTTCTTCACCCCACAACGGGCAACCCTGTGCAGGTGAGCAGCGACTGGCGGCTATCCGGCAACAAATTCACCGTCACTTGGCTTTACGATCACCTGTTTCCAGACGGCCGGGTCGAGCGGTATAAACTAGAGGCCAGCCATTATCTGGTCTCGCTTGATGAGCTTCTGGCTGAGGTGCAGGCTGCCGGGATGAGAATCCGGGAAATGTATGGTGATTTTGACTGCTCGGCCTATGCGCCTGGTGCACCCCAGCTTATCTTGCTGGCTGAAGCGGTTTATTAACATCCCCAAACAAGATTCTTTCACAAATCATATACAACGCTTGCAGTACTCTGATATGGATGCTGTATCATAGGGTCATTGTGATACACAAAAGAGATAAAGGAGATAAAAATATGACTTACTATGTTACCCCTTACCGCCGGATGGCTGCCATGCGACATGCAATGAACCGTTGGTTTGAAGATGAGCTGGCAAATCAGGAGCCTGCTGAGCGCGAGATGCTGTTAGCTGTGGATGTAAAGGCCGATGACGAGGCCTACGCTGTTACCGCCCTGGTGCCCGGCCTGGGTGCAGATGATTTGGAAATCGAGGTTTTGAATAATACCGTCACCATTCGCGGTGAATTCAAGACCAATGATGAAGATTCCAATAAATACATGGTATGCGAGCTGCCCAATGGGCGTTTCAGCCGCACCATCACCCTTCCCACCGAAACCGATTCCAGCAAGGTGGAAGCCTCCATCAAGAACGGTGTGCTTTCCCTGCACATCCCCAAGGCAGAGGCCGCTCGGCCGAAGGCCATCAAAGTTACTGCCAAATAATCGGTGATTTGAAATTCGCCTGAATAAAAACAATACAGGGTGCAGTCTCTATTACACAGCAATGTTTGCTGAACCTCAGCTGCACCCTGTTTTTTTATTTGTGCCGGCAGTATGCCGGCAATATTGATTAGCTCCCGGGATATTTACTGGCCAAAATAGTGCCTGGCTGCCAGTGCCGCCCCCACGATGCCTGCATCGTTGCCCAGCTCAGCCGGGATGACCCTTGTGTGCACGGTGAGCAGCGGCAAGAACAGGTCTTTCTTCTTAATGGCCCCACCTCCCAGGATGAACAGGTTGGGCGAGAACAGCCTTTCCAGTGTGAGCAGGTATTTATCCAGGCGCCTGGCCCATTTCTTCCACGAGAGCTTCTGTTCCCTGCGCGCAAAATCGGAGGCCATCATTTCGGCGTCTTCGCATTCCACTTCCAGGTGGCCCAGCTCGGTGTTGGGAACCATCTTGCCATCCACGAACAGGGCTGACCCAAGACCTGTACCAATGGTGATCATCAGCACCACCCCTAATGCACCTTTGCCGACCCCAAAAGTCACTTCCGCCAGTCCGGCAGCATCGGCATCGTTGACCACGTTTACGGGGCACTGAGTGGCCTCGGAAAAAAGCTGGGCTACGTTGGTGCCGATCCATTTCTGGCTGATATTGGCCGCGGTTTCAGCCACACCGCTGCGGATCACGGCCGGAAAACCGCAGCCGATAGTGGCATGCCAGTCAAACTGCTCTGCCAAGCGCTTCACCACTCCCGCAATGGGTTCCGGCTTTGCCCTGGGCGGAGTATGCAGTCGGATACGCTCGGCCAGTAATACACCTGTTCCCGTATCCACGGGTGCCCCCTTGATCCCTGTCCCACCAATATCAATACCTAATACATGCATTTACAACTCCTTTTTATCATCCCAGTATATATATTATATCGCTTGGGATGGGCGCCAATGATACTATATCCTGGGTGTACCTTCTGGAATTTTCCGTTAAAGCCAACCCCTGTTTCATAAACTACACGATTATTTACACACTGTGGAAAATTAGGCCAGAAAAATTGGCATGGTTTCTGCAAAGGTTTCTTTATATTATAATTAGCTCATCTTGTCGTTAATTTTTTGGTCGTTGAAGCTAATAAATATTGAATCGCATGGATCGAAGTGAAAATTATTCCAAGAATTTAGATTTATGATTCAAATAAAAGGTTTCCATGGGCCATGAGATCGTTCTAGTAGTGGATGACAACCGGCAGATCAGTGATTTTCTGGCGGAAACAGTGCTGCCGGGCATGGGTTATGATGTCCAGGTAGCGCGTGATGCCCAAACGGCAATTAAAGTGATCAAGCAGCGCAATGGCAACCTGGATCTCATGCTGCTCGATTTGCAGCTTCCCGATCTGACCGGCCTCGACCTGCTGCGCCGGTTGGCAAAGGATGGCTTCCGCATACCCACCATCCTGATGACCGGGCACGGCTCAGAGCAGGTGGCCGCCGAAGCCTTCCGATTAGGGGTGCATGATTATCTCAGCAAGCCTCTTGATGGTGATTTATTAACCGCTGCCATCACCCGCGCCCTTGCTGAAAGCCGGCTGCAGCGCGAGAAAGCCGTGCTCAATAAGCAATTGGAAGAGCAGGTTGCCTGGTTAACTTCCCTTTCCAGGGTGGGCCAGAGCGTCACTTCCACCCTCGATGTGGGTGAGGTGCTGGTGCGCATCGTGGAGGCCGGCGTTTCACTCACCAATGCCGAAGAGGGCTTCCTGGCCTTGCTGGATAAAGTTAGCGGCTTGCTCTACCTGCGTGCCGTCAAGAATATCGACGAAGATTCGATCAAAACCATGCGCATCCCCATCACCGATTCCCTGGTTGGGCGGGTTATCAAGTCACGGCAGCCATTGCGGGCCGTAGAGCCAAGCTTTAATGCGCCTCTCAAGGTGTCCACCGGCTATCTGGTACACAGCTTGCTGCATGTCCCCATCCTCTCCAAGGGCGTGCCCTTGGGGGTGCTCTCGGTTAACAACCGCAAGAACGACGTGCCGTTCAAGGAAAATGACGAGGCAGTGTTAAGTTCGCTGGCAGCTTACGCCGCGGTGGCCCTGGAGAATGCCGACCTGTACCAACAGGCACGCCAGGAAATTTCCGAGCGCCAGAAGGTGGAGGCGGCTCTACGCGAAAGTGAAGAGCGCTATGCCCTGGCTGTGCGGGCTGCTAACGATGGTTTATGGGATTGGAACCTGAAGAAGGGACAAATCTATTACTCGCCGCGCTGGAAGCAGATGCTGGGCTACGCCGAAGACGAGATTACTGACAACCCCAATGAGTGGTTCAACCGGGTGCATCCTGAGGATATCGGCCAGTTGCGAACGAATATCTCCGCCCATATCAAGGGCTTGTCGGCCCATTTCGAGTGCGAATACCGCATCCAGCATTCCAGCGGCACTTACCGCTGGATGCTCAGCCGCGGGATGGCAGTCATTGGCTCCGATAAAGTGGCCTTGCGCCTGGCAGGCTCGCAGGCGGATATAACGGCGCGCAAGCAGGCTGAAACCAAGCTCCTCCACGATGCCTTTCACGATTCCCTGACCGAATTACCCAACCGGGCCCTGTTCATCGATCGCCTCAAGCACGTGATCGAGCGCAGCCGGCGGGATATGCGCAATATTTACGCCGTTATCTTTCTTGACCTGGATCGCTTTAAGGATGTCAATGACAGCCTGGGCCACCTGATTGGTGACCAGCTTCTGGTGGCAACTGCTCATCTGTTGAAGGCTATCCTGCGACCCATGGATACGGTCGCACGGCTGGGCGGTGATGAATTTGTGATCCTGCTGGAGGATATCCGTGATGTCAGCGACGTGACCAGGGTGGCTGACCGTATCCAGAAAAGGCTGATGATGGCCACCCTGCTGCCCAACCACACTATCTTCATGTCGGCCAGCATGGGCATTGTATTGAGCACCACCGGCTACGACCGCCCTGAGGATGTGCTGCGTGACGCCGATACAGCCATGTACCGCGCCAAAGAGAATGGCCGGGCACGTTATGAAATCTTCGATAGCGCCATGCGCGAGCAGATCATGCTGCGCCTGGAGATTGAATCTGCCTTGCGCCAGGCAATCGAAAAAGAGCAGCTGGATGTGTATTACCAGCCCGTGGTCGATGTCAAAATCGGGCGCATTGTATGGTTTGAAGCCCTGGTGCGCTGGAAGCATAACACGCGCGGCCTGCTGACCCCCAATGAGTTCATCGCTCTGGCAGATGAAACCGGCCAGATCATCCAGCTCGACCGCCTGGTAATGCGCAAGGCTGCCGCCCAGCTGGTGAAGTGGCAGAAACAATTCGACAAAGACCCGCCCTTCTCAGTAAGCGTGAACATCTCGGGCAAGCATATCAACCAACCCGATTTTGTTGAATACATCGTCCGCACATTAAACGAGACCGGCTTGAGTCCTTCCTGCCTCAATCTGGAAATCACCGAAAATGCCGTCTTGGGAAACTACGATATCATTCTTGAAGTGCTGGACCGCTTGAAGGAGCACGGCATCCAGGTGCAGATCGATGATTTCGGGGTGGGGTATTCTTCGCTCAATTACCTTTCGCATGCCGCCATTAAGGTGCTGAAAATTGACCGCTCCTTCGTCAGTAAGATCCTGACAGACCCCAATTACTTGAAAATTGTGCAGGCTATAATTAAGCTCACTCACGGTCTGAGCTTGACGGTGGTTGCCGAAGGTGTGGAAACCAGGGAGCAGCTGGCCCAACTGAGCAAGCTTGATTGCGAGTACATCCAGGGGAAATTAGTATCCATGCCGGAGGACGAGAAAAAAATCGCCTCTTTGCTGCAAAAGGAACGCCAGCGCCTCCTGCAGAAAAACCAGGCAGTCGCCATGTAATTCGGGCACAGTTCTTCAGCTTGGGGGCTCCGACAACACAGCCTGTGCTCCACTTTTTTATCGGTGATATACTGTAAGCCGATGATCGATATCTCCAACCTGTTTTTTACCTATCCCGGCGCCAGCCAGCCGGCATTGCGTGACCTGAATTTGCGCATCCCAGATGGTGAGCTGTGCCTGGTGATGGGTTCTTCGGGCTCGGGGAAGTCCACCCTACTACGCTGCATCAACGGCCTGGTGCCCCACTTCAGCGGAGGAAGCCTGAGCGGTAGCATCGAGGTGGATGGGCGGAACCCGGTGCGCCTCTCACCCAGTGAGATGGGAGGCGTGGTGGGCTTCGTGTTCCAGGACCCCGAAATGCAATTCGTGCTTGATAGGGTGGAGGATGAGATCGCCTTCTCACTGGAGAATGCAGCCTTGCCCCGTGAGGAAATGGCTGCCCGGGTCGAGCAAGTCCTGCGGCTGCTGGAACTTGCCCCATTAAGGCGGCGCCACCTTGACACCCTTTCTGGGGGTGAAAAGCAGAAAGTGGCCATTGCTGCTGCGCTGGCGCTTAAACCGCGTATCCTGCTGCTAGATGAGCCCACCTCGCAGCTTGACCCGCGCAGCGCGGAGGAGGTACTGTCGACCCTGGTGAGCCTGAACCGAGAGCTGAAGCTTACCGTGGTGCTGGCAGAGCATCGCCTGGAGCGCGTCCTGCCCCATGCCGGGCAGGTCATCTATCTATCAGGGCAATACCCCGCCGGGCTCTCTGGATCCCCTCGCCAGGTGCTGCGTGAAACCAATCTCAACCCACCCATGATTACACTGGCAAAGGCGTTGGGCTGGGAACCACTGCCCCTCACCATCGATGAAGCTGTTAAATTTGCCCAGCAATCTCTCGACAGGTTGCCTGCAGGCCCTACTACAGGACGGATGGAGGATGATTCAGCAAACCACAAGCAGGCCTATGTCCAGGTGAAGGATGTGCAGGTGAGCTTTGGCAGTGTGCAAGCCCTGCGCGGTGTGAGCCTCAGCCTGTACCCCGGCGAGATCACGGTGCTCATGGGACCCAATGGGGCAGGCAAATCGACCCTGCTGCGCGCCATTGTCGGCCTAGCACCCCTGGATGTCGGCAGGATTTGGGTGGACGGCATCGACATCGCCAACCGTCCGGTGGCTGAGATTTGCCAGCAGGTGGGTTATTTACCCCAAGACCCCAATGCCCTGTTGTTTGCTGATACTGTGCAGGAGGAGCTGCTTGTCACTTTACGCAACCACCACCTGGATACTGGCGCATATAGCCCATCCCTGCTTGATTTGCTCGGGCAGCTGGGCTTGGCTGAGATGGCAGGCCGCTACCCGCGCGACCTTAGCACTGGGGAGCGTCAGAGGGTAGCTTTGGGTGCGGTGCTGGTTACCCGCCCGGGTGCCCTTTTGTTGGATGAGCCAACCCGCGGCTTGGATTACACTGCCAAGCGCACCCTGCTGAACCTGCTGCGCAACTGGCGGCACGAGGGCATGGCCATTCTGCTTGTCACCCATGATGTCGAGCTGGCTGCCCAGGCAGCCGACCGTCTTATCCTGCTCGAGAATGGCCTGCTTGCTGCGCAGGGCTCGCCTGATGAAGTATTGTCTGGCTCGCCAATTTTTGCACCCCAGGTGGCCAGGATTTTCCCGGGCCGGGGATGGATTACAGTGCGTGACGTGCTTGGAGCAGCCTATGGCGGTTAATATCGAGATCAAAGCCCGTGTGCGTAATTATCTGGAATTAAAGGAGAGAGTCGAAAAGCTGAGCGATACAGCCTGCCAGGTGATCCCCCAGGAAGATACATTTTTCAATTGCCCGGATGGCCGGCTCAAACTGCGCCAGCTGAGCTCATCGCATGGCCAGCTGGTGTATTATCACCGGCCGGATATTGCCGGGCTTATGCGCTCCGATTACCAGATCTATGATACAGCTGACCCGGCGGCGCTTAAAGATATCCTATCCATGGCCTACGGGGTGCGAGGGGTGGTTTCGAAGGTGCGCAACCTTTACATGGTGGGCCATACCCGCATCCATCTGGATGAGGTACAAGGATTGGGTAAATTCATCGAGCTGGAAGTAATTTTGCAGCCTGGTGAGACTGATGAGGAAGGCCGGGCAATTGCCGAAGGCTTGGTGCGCCGGCTGGGCATCCAGCAAACCGACCTGGTTGGCCACGCCTACATGGATATGTTGGAGAAATGACCCGCGCCCAGTGCATCGTCCACCGCCATGGTAAGTTGTTGATGGTTAGGCATCGTTTTGAGGCGCAAGAATGGTGGTGCCTGCCAGGTGGCGGAGTGAAGCACGGTGAGGATGTTGCCGCGGCCGCCCTACGCGAGCTGAAGGAAGAATGCTGTGTCGATGGCACGCTGGTGCGCCTGCTTTCTCACTACATCGACGACCAGGATGTTGCTATCATTACCTTCCTGGTGGAAATCGGCGGGCAGCAGCCGTGCCTCGGGACTGACCCGGAATTTTCCCCTGGGGAGCAAATCGTGCAGGAGCTTCGCTGGATGCCGTTGGATGAGATTTGCGAGCGTGACCGCGCTTTCCTCTGGGCAGCTGGCTTGCTGTGCTTGGATGTGTTCTTTGAAGAGCTCACCAGCTGGGGCGATGAAATCAGCTACCCATCCCGAAAATCAAAAGTATAATTAGCCCATGTACACCATTTTTCACCCTCCCCGTTGATGCATAAACCGTTATAACCATACACGCGCCCCACCTCTTTCCCTTCCCACCCCCTGCACACAAATCTAAAGGAGAGAAAGAGGCTGATATGTTTAAACGCGCAAAATCCAAACAATCTATCATCTTATCCGGCATGCTCAAGAGCATGGCTTCGCTGACCATGCTGTTCATGCTGGTCGAGTTTTTTGATGAGCTGAATTACGGGGTTGGCAACGCAGCCCTGCCGGCTATCCGCAGTGATCTGGGCTTGAGCTACCTGCAGGTGGGGCTGCTGCTGGGGCTGCCCGGCATCCTGAACACGCTGATTGAGCCGCTGCTGATGCTGCTGGGCGATACTCGCTTCCGGAAGCAGGTCATGCTGGCCGGCGGGCTGGCCATCACAGTGTCATTGTTAGCCATTGCCCTCACGCCCTCCTTCCCTGTGCTGCTGGCGGCAATGGTGGTCGGTTTTCCCGCCAGTGGCGCCTTCGTGTCGCTCTCACAGGGCACTCTCATGGACTTGAATCCCGGCCGTGAACCGCACATGATGGCGCGCTGGACAGTGGCAGGCTCGCTGGCAAACCTGGTGGGCCCATTGGTACTGGCGACTGGCTTTTCCCGGGGCATGGGCTGGCGCTGGGTCTATTTTGCCATGTCCGCGCTGTGCCTGTCGTTGGTCGCCATCACATGGCTGAGGCATATCCCGCTGGTACAGGAATTTTCCCCAACAATCCCCTTGCGCCGTACTGCTCAGGAGCTGCTGGGCTGGTTGGGCAAGGCCTTGGGTAACCTGCACTTGATTCGCTGGATGGTGCTATTACAGTTCTCCGACCTGCTGCTCGACGTGCTCACCGGTTACCTGGCCCTGTATTTTACCGACGTGATCGGCCTGAGTGTGGCCCAGGCCAGCCTGATGATGAGCGTGTTGATGGCTGCCGGTCTGGTGTCCAACATTGCCCTGATTCCCGCCCTTGAAAAGATCCCCGGCACAAAACTGGTGCGCCTGTCCGCTGGAGTAAGCGCCATTTTGTATGCTGTCTGGCTGCTGGCACCCTGGCTGTGGTCGAAAATCGGCTTGATCATCCTGATCAGGTTGGTCACCTTGGGCTGGTATGAGGTTCTTCAAGGTGAGGCGTTTGCCAGCCTCCAGGGCCGCTCGGGTACCGTGATGGCGGTCAGCTCGTTGTTTGGCCTGCTATCCAGCGGGATTTCATTCGTTATCGGCTGGGTGGCAGCCAGGGCGGGTCTGCCGGCTGCCATGTGGCTCTTGTTGTCTGGGCCACTGGTGCTGGTGATTTTTATCCCCAGGGTTAGCTCCAAGCTCGGTGGCTCGCCACCATAGGCTGCAGCCGGCGCTGATAATAATGCGGATTGTCATGCCGAATCATTATCAGTTGTCAGTTTGCAGGCTAACCTAAGCAGTGTACAATGAATATTAGGCTGTTTTTTTTGACTTGATTGTGCATAAAGTGAATAAAAACTGACTTTGAGGAGTTTATGATGCCAAATCTCACCGATAAAATCCTTGAATTGGTCCGCCTGACTTCCACCGACCTGCCTCCAGACGTGGAAGCTTCCCTGCACCGGGCTGTCGAGCAGGAAGAGCCAGGCTCGGCTGCCAGGGATGCCCTGGAGACCATCATCAAGAACGTCGAGCTTTCACGGCAGAACTCGACCCCCATCTGCCAGGACACGGGCACCCCCATTTTTTACGTGTATCACCCGATCGGATGGAGCACGCATGAATTGCACCAGCAAATCGAAGCTGCAGTTGTGCTGGCAACCCAAAAAGCCTATCTGCGCCCCAACTCGGTCAATTCACTCACCGGCAAAAACAGCGGCAACAACCTGGGAGGCCGCTACTTCCCCAGCATTCATTTTGATGAGGTGAGCGGCGAAACCCTAACCATTGAGCTGATTCTGAAGGGAGGTGGCTGTGAGAATGTAGGTGCGCAATACTCCCTGCCAAGCGTCGCCTTGAATGCCGGACGTGACCTGGCTGGTGTACGCAAGGTGGCGCTGGATGCGGTCTACCAAGCGCAGGGGCAGGGTTGCGCCCCGGGTATCCTGGGGATAGCCATTGGAGGCGATCGCGGCTCTGGGTATTATGCATCCAAGGAAGCCCTATTTCGCAAGATGGACGACACTAACCCCGACCCGCAGCTCGACGCACTCGAGAAGCGCCTGGTGGAGGAGGCTAACCAGCTGGACATCGGCCCTATGGGCTTCGGCGGCAAGACTACCCTGCTGGGTGCCAAGATCACCCACCTCAACCGCCTGCCTGCCAGCTACTTCGTCAGTGTGTCATATATGTGCTGGGCATACCGCCGGCGCAAGATGATTTACACCGCCACAGAAGTCAGGTACGAGTAAACGGAGGAATCCAATGCACATATTAAATATGCCCCTGAGTGACGAATCGATCCGCAGCCTAAAGGTTGGCGATTCGATATTGTTAAACGGCATCATGATCACCGGCCGTGATGCTGCCCATAAGTGGATGGTGGACACTTTCATCACCAAGACCCGTGAGCCCCAGGGTGACGACCTGGATGTTTACGAAGCCCTTAGAAAATACCTGGCGGGAGGCGTGATCTATCACTGCGGCCCGGTTGTGGCAGGCTTGGATACCAAAGAATATAAATTCGTGGCCGCCGGGCCCACCACCAGCATCCGCGAGGAACCTTACCAGGGCATGGTAATGAAGCATTTTAATGCCAAGGGTGTGATCGGTAAGGGCGGCATGGGTCCTAAGACTCTGGCAGCCTGCCGGGAAGTGCCCGGCGTTTACCTGCATGCCATCGGCGGGGCAGCCTCTCTGATCGCCCAATCCGTCACCCGGGTGCTGGGTGTCTACAAGCTTGATTTCGGCGTCCCGGAGGCCATGTGGGTGACTGAAATTACTGATTTTCCCGCCGTGGTCACCATGGACTCGCACGGCGGCAGCCTGCATGCCACGGTCGAGCAGCATTCCCGGCAGAAATTACAAGAGCTGCTGGCAAGCGACTGAACGAAAGTTTGGATTTTATGGAGGGCGGCTGAAAAGTCGCCCTTTTTGTGTCGATTGTGCCTTGCCACGATGAGAAATTGCGGCTACGAGTTTTTACCCTTGTGGATGATGTCCATCAGCCCCTGGCGGTTGTTGATCTCGAACTCGGTGCGCGTGATCTTGATCAGGTTTTCGTCTGCAAAACGCTGCAGGAAGCGGCATACCACCTCGCGCGTCGAGCCAATGCGCTCTGCCATATCGTCCAGGGTGAGCGAGCGGGCCACCGGGCCGGCAACTGCCTGACCGGGAAATTCGATCAGCAGGCGCGCCAGCCTGCCCGCCACCGGCTGGAACGCCAGCTCCTCCACGATCTCGCTGGCTCGCAGCATACGGCTGACCATTAGCCTGCATAGCTCGAATGACATCCTGCCGTGCTTTGCCAGGGCCGGTAGCATCTGCTCGCGCGACCATAAATAGACGCTGGTCTGCCGTTCAACTCGCAATGCCACCGGCATGGATAAATCGGGGTGAAAGAAAGTAACTCCCCAGAAAACCTCCCCCGGGCCGAAGGTTGTGGCCACCAGGCTACGTCCCTCGGGCGATTCTTTCACTGCACTGATGCTTCCAGTCACCAGGAAAAAGAGCATTGGCCAGGGTTCTCCAGCGTGGGCCAGGTATTGTCCGCGATGGTAATGCCGTAAAAGCGCCTCACCCACTAGCGCTTCAAGTGCTTCGCCGGTCAGGCAGCTGAATACCGGATTGTGTGCCAACAATTCCTTCGTCTCCATGCATTCACCTCGTGAAACCATTATACCTGTGGATGCGAGGATGATTTCCATTTCGATTTGCCTTTGGTTAAAGACTTTTCCATCCCCATATGTTACATTTTATTAAGAGTTCTCATCCCGGTGACTGTTCCATTGATGCCATTTATCCCCGCACTTTTTGCCGTCCTGGCATTCCTGCTGGCAGGTTGTGAAGCCGGCACGCCGGTGTGCCCGCCAGTTACCGGCACTCCGCAATATCTTTCGCTCCCTCCTGACCAGCTACCCACCTCCACACCTTCTGTTGGCTCCTATGTGGTGGAGGTTGGGGGACATCCGGTGCAGGTGGACAAAGTGGTGCGGGGTGCCCTATGCAACGATCATTGGAGCGGCATTGTGTACGTGGCTTGCGATGTCAAGGTGTATCCCTGGACGGAAGAACCCCTTTTCCTCAAGGATTGCCAGCTGGAAATCGACCCGGGTGCCGTGGTGTACGTGGCTTATCATAACGATACCGCCTACTACCAGGGCTGTTCGTGCCATACGGGTGTTACCCCCGTACCATAAATTACCATCTTGGAGAATGAACATGAAAAAAGAACACCAACTCGCAGCTATCCTGGCGGTCATCGCCGGCCTGATGGGCATCATCGGGCATTATGTCATATTCATGAAGTGGTAGGTGATAGGGATGAATACCCCTTCAGCCGAGCCTGGCTGCGAGATCCTGCTGAAAACCATTCACCCTCTCATGGCTCAAGTGTGCATTCTGGGTGGTGTGTTGTTCCTGGTCAGCGCTTATGGCTATTTCACGCGCCGAAATTGGGCTTTCTTCCTCACCCTGGTTGCCCTGGTACTGGCGTTGTTGGGCAGCTGGTTCATCAATGTGCCGTATATGTCTGCAGGATTGCCCCCCATATATTTCCCACTCTTCTGGCCTTACCTGTTGCTGTATTTCCTGTTCCTGGTGGTGGTCGAGAAGGTATCCTGGAGTCGAACCCTGTTCAGCCTGCTAACCGGCGTGGCATACATCTTCTGTTGGATGAACGGCGTCGCCAGCACCAGCCGCATCATCACCATTGGCGCCCCCATTTTCCGCCTGGTGCAATATCCGCATTGGGTGGCGATGATCGGCTTGGCAGCCATTACTGTGGGCATCGTCATGCGCCCCAGGGAATGGATGCGAGTGGTGGGCCTGGCAGCCGGTATAACTGAGCTGGTGGTGGGCATCCCGCTTACCATTGCCACTGCCCAGCAGCTCGGTCGGTTCTCGCTTTTTGCCCTGGGGCCCATTGCATGCCTGGTGCTGCTCGTTTTATTGGTTTGGCCTGGGCTATGGCAGCAGTTGACCAGGGCTTCCCTCGAAGGCACGGCCGTTCAACCTGCCGCGAGTGTAATCTAGCGCACTTTCCGGTTGGAGCCGGCGGCTTGAACGAATATGGAATTTTGCTGGCACATTTGTGATAAATATCATGGGTGCATTGGCCTTACTTATGGAATAATATCTAAAGACATGGGTAGTTACTGCTCGTGCATCGTCAGCGATCCGGCTCACCTGGTTTTTTCGTCAGGGTTCTAACATGCAGTTTTTCAAAGATCGCCTCGCTTACCTCTTTCATTCAACCAAGGGCTTGGTTTTGATTGCCATTGCGATGATCGCCATGGAAATTGCCTTCTTCGGCATGCTCTCGGGGCCTATGGCAGACCTGGGCGTCCGCGATCAGGTTGTTAGCATCTTCCGGATGAGCCTGGTGCCGGCAGAGCGAGAGGGTCGCATCATCATCCTCTACCACTCCATCGCCATGGCTGTGGTAGCCATCGAGACCTACCTGATCACCGCCATGCTCAAAATGCAGGGTTTCTACAAGTCTGCCATCCGTGTCCTCATCACGGCCGGCTACCTCATCGTGATGATTTTCGGCATGGCTTTTGCCTATTGGGGTCACATCTGGCCGTTTCATGGCTTGTATATCGCCGGGTTATCCCTGATTTACTGCGCCGGGGTGCTGCTTGCCATCGCCTTGTGGCCTTGGAAAAAAGAGGTTCACCAGCCTGATAATGCCTATGCCCACACCAGGCGCGGTATAGACCTGGAGCGGGTGGCATTTTTCACCATGGCTGTCACCACACTCATCTCAGCCCTGTTCGGGGCAATCCCGGGCTCTTACTTTGGGAACGGTTTCGAAGCTTTTCTGGCTGAAAATATCGTCCGCATCCCCGATAAGACCACCCTCCAGTTTGCGGTGATCGGCCACCTGCACATCATGCTGGCACTAATCGCCATCGCCATCACCCTGGTCATCGGCCGCTGGCTTGACTTCAAGGGCATCCTGCACAAGATCGCCATGCCGCTGATGATCCTTGGCACACTGGTGCTGAACGTGGGTGTATGGGGTGTGGTTACCCCAGCCGAGCCGGTGGCCCACATGATCATCTACATCGGCGCAACACCCGCCATGCTGGCCGCCCTCATGCTGGTCATCTTTGGATGGGATAAATTCATCCGCCAGGGCATCGTCGGCATTGAGAAACCCTCCCCCTGGCAGAAGCTTAAAGCCCTGGTGAGTGATCCGCTCAAGTTTGGCACGTTGTGGCAGATGGTGTTCATGAATTTCACCGTCAGCGGGGTGGGCATCCTCATGGCGGTCAAGCTGGAAGAAGTATTCCGCCTGTGGTCTGCCCGTGATGAGCGCATCGAGCTCACCGGGCACTGGCACATCCTTTCTGCGATTGTCGCCACCATCATTCTCCTTTACTATGGCGACATGATTGGCCTGAAAGGCGGGCTGCGCCGCTGGTTCGGTTGGTCGGTTATCCTCCTTTCAGACCTGGCATTTGCCTCGGTGACAGTGTTTGAGATGAAGCGGCTGTTCATCAGCCCGGCCGAGCAACAGCCGTTGGTCAACACGCTGATGCTGCTGGCCGACCTGGGTTTGGGCATGCTTCTAGTGGTGCTGGCCATGGTGATGATCTGGCGTCTGGTGGACCTGTTCAAGCGCAGGGGCCGCTGGTATGAAGAAGCCAGCCAGGAGGACATGGCTATAGAGGTTAAGCCATGAAAATCGCTGCCCTGTCACTGCTGGTCTCTGTCATTTTACTCACCGCCTGCACCGCGGTGGATCTATCCGCCCCCATCCCCACCTTTGACACCGGCGTTGACCCCGACGCCTGGGTAACCATCCCCGCCGGTGGGTTTCTCTCCGGGCAGTTTGATCACCCCACCGCTCTTGATTACTCCTACCAGGTCATGGTCACCGATGTAACCGTGGCGCAATATGTGCGTTACCTCAATGCTGCCCTGGCCGATGGCACGCTCAAGATATCTGGGAACCAGCTCGTGGGTTTTTACCCGGGGGACCAGTTCCACGGCTTCAGGCACGAATTCGAGATTCCACCAGCAGTCTATATTTTCGTTCCCCTGGATGACCCATCCTCACGCTTTATTTTCGATGGCACCTTATTCCAAGTGTTAAATGGATATGAAAATCATCCCGTGACCAATGTTTCCTGGTTTGGAGCTTGGGGATACTGCGGGTATAATAGTTATCGTCTCCCCACCGAGTTGGAGTGGGAAAAAGCTGCTCGAGGCTCGCTAGATAACCGGCCTTACCCCTGGGGCGAGGAGATTGCCAGGAACAATGCCAATTATTACGCCAGCCGAGACCCGTTCGAAGATATGAGCACTTATGGTTCACGCACCTCCCCGGTGGGGTTTTATGATGGGCGCAATTATGCTGGCTACCAGACGCTTAACTCTGCCAGCCCGTATGGGTTGTACGACATGGCTGGGAATGTGTGGCAATGGACCGGCGATGTCTACGTTGGGCAGAGCTATCGCTATTTACGCGGCGGCTCGATGGATACCCACGACATGGATTTGCGCATCTGGGTGAGAAACAGCGCAGTTCCCACCTACTACAGCCCAGATGTAGGGTTTCGATGTGTGAGTACTGGTGATTAAAATGATGGCAGTCTTCAACCTGTTCAGAACCAAATTCAAGGCCTATCTTCCGTTGATCAAGAGCCTGCAAACGGGCTTGCTGCTGGCCACCGGTGTGGCTGGCTACATGAGCGCCCACGGACCGCTAAACCTGCCGCTGCTGCTCAGCCTGGCGGGCAGCCTGTTCCTGGCCATCAGCGGGTCGACCATCCTGAACATGTGGTACGACTGCGATCTCGATACCGTCATGAATCGCACCCATAACCGTCCCCTGGCTTCGGGTACCATAACCAGGCGCGAGGCATTGGCACTTGGCCTGGTCTTCTCGCTGGCTGGTGTCGGATGGTCGTTTACCCTCAACAGCCTGTACGGTTTTGTGGTCTTGGCCGGCTTGTTTTTCGATGTGATTGTCTACACCATATGGCTCAAGCGCCGGACATCCTGGAGCATCTTGTGGGGCGGTATATCGGGGGGCATCCCCATCCTGGCCGGGCGCGTGTTGGCAACCGGCAGGATTGACCTGGTGGGCTTGCTGCTGATGATGGCCGTACTGTTCTGGATCCCCACCCACATCCTCACCTATACCATGCGCTATTTTGAGGATTACCAGGCCGCACAAGTGCCCACTTTCCCCTCTCGCTACGGGTTTGAGGGCACACGGGCCATTATTGCCCTATCTGCCATCATTGCCGCTGCCTCCATTGGTGTAGCCGGGGTGATGATCGGCATCCAGGCGGGGGCATTGCGGTTGATGATCGTGTTATCCGCCGGCTTGCTGCTCCTCTCGGCAGCCACGGTATTCCGGCCTTCCGAGCAGGTGAATTTCAGCTTGTTTAAATATGCCTCCATTTATATGCTGGCCTCGATGGTCTTATTATCCTTGTAAGCTAAATTTCACCATCTTTAATGAAATTATCCCCTCTGAATCGCATCCTGCTACTATTGACCTGCCTTTTGGCAGCCTACCAGGTGGTGGATGGCATCAACGGGTTGGAGAATATCCCCATCATTGCTTACACCATCGCCTTCGGCGTGCTGTTGGTGGCCTGCCTGCTGATCATCATCCTCGGTCTCGAGGTGCTGAACAGCCGGGTGGTGGTGATGTTCTCCACCATCATTCCCCTCAGCCTGTCCTCGGGCCTGGTGTGGCAGCACGTTGCCAGCCTGCGCACAGCATACCTGGTTTTCGCCATCGCCGGATACCTGGCAGTCCTGGTCACCCGTTCGATCAATTTACCCATCAAGCTTTCCACGGTCATCCTGGCGGTTGTGCATGGCGTGGCTGGCTTGGTGGTTTTCCTGCTGCCCAGCATCCTGGCGGCACGAGGCGAAACGCATCCCGGGTTTGCGCTGATTGGCCTGGGCGGCGCAATGATCGGCCTGGGCGGGTTGCTGCTCTATTTTCTCAAGACCGGCCGGCCAATCGTCAGCAGAGAGATCATCTTGAGCATTTTGCCGGCCCTGTTTCTGTTGATGACCCTGTCTTTTGTGGCCGGCTTTATGCTCAGCTGACCCTTCACTATACATAAACAGGAGAATGACATGAAAGATAGATCGACCAGGATATTCCACACGGTGGCTATCGTTCTCATGGGCCTGGCAGCTGCTTTCACCCTGCTGGCAGGTGCTGGCACCACCTGTGTGGCCCTCAATCCCACTGGCTTCGGCGGCTCCTTCTCGGGGATTGCCCCATACCAATGGCTGTACCTGTCATTCGTGGTGGTCACCCTGGCTTTCGGAGTGATGGGCGGGCGTGCCCTGTCCTTGCTATTGCGCGAGCGCACAAACGCCTTCCGCTACGCCATCATCGCCCTGGCGGGAAGCAGCCTTGTCGAGCTGATCCACCTGCTGGTTTCACGCAGCCTGCGTGGCAGCTCGATGCCGGTGGACATGGTACTCGCGGTGAATATCCTCACCTTGGCGTTGTTCCTGCTCCTCCGCTATACGGGAATT
>Ga0172362_10001105_pt1 | contig 22847 bp, 17 predicted proteins | sample LakKivs1_kivu2a2_FD_114534 | JGI IMG/M metagenome (GOLD analysis project Ga0172362, IMG submission 114534) | Sediment microbial communities from Lake Kivu, Rwanda - Sediment s1_kivu2a2 | ecosystem: Environmental > Aquatic > Freshwater > Lake > Sediment | place: Rwanda: Western Province, Lake... | reverse complement strand
CAGGACTTCTGCTCAAAGCCACATGAAAACTTTCAAAAATTTATATTCGAAAGTTTATAACTTGTCTAATTTAATTCTTGCTTGGAGAAAAGCAAGAAAAGGCAAGACAAAAAAAGAGTATGTAAAAGAATTTGAAAAAGCCACTATAAAAAATCTTCTTGAATTGCATAATGAACTGGAAAATAAAAGTTACAAACCTCCGCCTCTCAAGACTTTTATATTAAGAGACCCAAAAACACGAAAGATTTCTAAGTCAGCATTTCGGGACAGGATTGTTCATCACGCTTTAATAAGAGTCTTGGAGCCTGTTTTTGAGAAGACTTTCATATATGATTCCTGCGCAAACAGGATTGGAAAAGGCAACTTATTTGCGATAAAGCGATTTTACAAATTTATTAAAAAGGTTTCCAGAAATGGAGAAACAAAGGGGTGGTTTAACAACAATCAAGTAAAAGGATATTGTTTAAAAGCAGACATAAGGCATTATTTTCAGGAAGTTGACCACAACATTTTTTTGAGCATTATTTCCAAAAAGATAAAAGACCAAGAATTAATCTGGCTGATAAGCCAAATACTAAATAACAATGTTTCTGGAAATCCTGCGGGAAAAGGTATGCCGCTCGGCAACTTGACAAGCCAATTTTTTGCAAATATTTATCTTAATGAGCTTGATTATTTTGTCAAACATAAATTAAAAGCAAAATACTACTTAAGATATGTTGATGATTTTGTCATCTTGCATAATTCAAGGCAACAACTTTATCTCTGGAAAGAGCAAATAATCCTGTTTTTAAAAAAAGAACTAAATCTTGAACTGCATCCTGAAAAATCCAAAGTAATTTCCTTGTCAAGAGGCATTGATTTTGTCGGCTTCAGGAATTTTTATTATTTTAAGCTGTTAAGAAAAAGAAATACAAGAAAAATCCTGTTTAAAATTGAGCAATACAAAAAAGGAGAAATAACAAAAGAGAAATTGTTAGAGAGCCTTAATGGCTGGAATGCTTATGCAAAATGGGCAAATAGCTATAAATTAAAAATAAAAATTACATCAAAAATTTAAAGCTTTTTCACCTTAGGCCCCTCCGGCGTATCATCAACCCACCAGCCTTTCTCTTTCATTTTTTGCCTTAGTTCATCAGAAAGTTTGAAATTTTTGTTTTCTCTTGCTTTTTCCCTTTCATCGACAAGCTGTTGAATTTCAGCAGGTACTTTTATCTTTTCTTTTTCAAGCAGTTTCAATCCAAGAACTTCATCCATCTTTCCTATTGTTTCTACCTTGCCTTGTGCTTTCTCATCCCTTACCAATGTCCAAAGAACTTGCAAGGCTTTGCTTGTCTCCAAGTCTTGGTCCATTGCTTTTTCAAAATCTCTTAAATATTCCTCATTCACTTTGCCGTCGTATTTTAATTCTTTGACTATATTCTTAAGCCTTTCGTAACTATTTTGTGCATTTTTCAAGTTTTCAAGCGTAAAATTCAACTGGCTCCTGTAATGGTTAGAAAGATAAAGATACCTTAAAGAAAGAGGCTTGAATCCTTTTTCCATTATGCTTCTCAATGTATAAAAATTCCCCAGGCTTTTGCTCATTTTTTTTCCGTCAACAAGAAGCCATTCATTATGAAGCCAGTAATTCACAAATTTCTTGCCTGTCGCTGCCTCGCTTTGAGCTATTTCATTCTGATGATGTGGGAAAACAAGGTCAACCCCGCCAGTATGTATGTCAAAACTCTCGCCGAGGTATTTCATAGACATGGCAGAGCATTCTATATGCCAGCCAGGCCTGCCTTTGCCAATTTCAGTTTCCCAAAAAACATTCCCATCCTCTTGTGTCCAGAATTTCCACAAAGCAAAATCTCTTGTTTCTTCTTTTTCATAAATGTCTTTTTTCATTCTTTCTGTTTGCTTTAGCTTGCTGAAATCTATTCTTGCGAGTTTGCCATAATCTCTGAATTTTTTAATGGAAAAATAAATGCCATCTTCTGTTTTGTAGGCATAGCCTTTTTTCAATAAGCCTTTTATTAAGGCAACCATCTCCTTGATATGCTCTGTAGCCCTGGGCATTATATTTGGCTTTATTATATTCAATGATCTAATATCTTCAAGAAAGGCTTTTTCATATTTTTGCGTAAGCTCTTTTAATTTTATCCCCTCTTCCCTGCTTCTTTTTATTGTTTTATCATCTACATCTGTAAGGTTCATAACATTCTTTACTTTAAGGCCAAGGTATTCAAAATACCTCCTCAATATATCAGAAAAGATATAAGCCCTTAAATTTCCTATATGTGCAAAATCATAAACAGTCGGCCCGCAAGAATACATTCCGACTTCTTTATTTTTGATTGGCTTAAACGCCTCTTTTTTCCTTGTTAATGTATTGTATAACTTTAACATATTTTATCAAAGAAACTTATGTTTAAAAATTCAACTGCTACTGCCATCTAATTAATAAATTTTCTCCCCAAAAACTAACAAATCGCAGAGGTAAATGCCCCGACATGCTTTACATCAATAACAGAAACATGCAGTTTTTTGACCCCGTTAGGATTCGTTTCTTCTACTGTAATCTTTAATGTTGTTGTAGGAGTGTTCTTTGGAATGTTTAATGTTACAACAGAAACGTCATTGTCTCCGACACCAACATTCCCGTCAAACCCGCTGTCTATTACCCATGCTTGTACATTTTGTGTTGGATTTGTTAAACTTTTTATTTCTTTTAATACCAAAGAGTATTTTCCGCCCTCTTCTGTTTTTACGACACACGTGACTTTTCTTCTTCCGCCATCTCCTATGCTTATCTCTTCTCCTCCTTCACCCATGCATTTTACTCCAAAATCATTTGCTCCGAATAATCCCCGGATTTCATTCTGCACATTTGAGCTTATTTCCTCGCTGATTATTATTCCAGAACACATAATGCTTCTAACAAAAATCATTCCTAGAATAAGCATCGATACAGCAAGCACAATCACAACAATCGTGCCCATGCTCATTTCTACCGCGCCTTGTCTGTTTGTCATTTTCTCCTCTTTTGTTTTGCCTCTTTTAATGATTTATATATGATTTTGTGTTTTATAAAGATTTCTTTGAGAAAAATTGGTCAATAAACTTAGATTTCCTCATTTTGTATAATCGTTTTAGTTCTTCTAATGGATTTTTTGCCATATCTACTCTCAAGTCAATATGCCTTTCATCTAACCCCAGTAGCCCTCCCTGTTTTTTAATCACTAAAAGAGAGCACGAATAAAATTTAAATTTTCCAATATCTCCGCCCGCTTTTAATCCATCTTTTAATGCTTCAATCAGTCTAAATCCCAATCCCCCTTTTGTTTTTGAGAATTTTTCTGCTGTCTTTTTGATAACTTCTTCGCCTTTCAGCCTGTTTCCTGCAACAATGCAGTTTTCTCCTTTGGTATGCCCTGCGTAATTCATATTTTCTTTGCCAGTAAATCCTGCACTTTCGCCTTTGACATTCATTAATATTGCCTGCCTTCTTTCTTTTTGTTTGTCTTTAAAAATTAATTTTTTTATAACATCTTCAGGCTTAAATTTTTTCATCAATTCCAGCCCTTTTTCTTTATAGCGGACATTTGCAAGTGCCTGTGTTGATATTGCTCCAATATTTAATTTTGCAGCAGGTGCAAGGCTTCCCACAGCAATAAATCTTGAGCAGTTTGCAACCCCAATTTCGCCTTTATTTTTATCAATGCCTATAATTGAAAAAGTCATTTTTATATAAATGGGGGTGGGGAGACTCGAACTCCCGACAGCACGGTCTTCAGCCGTGTGCTCTCCCCCTGAGCTACACCCCCACTAATCCTATTTCGGGATTAATGCTTTTAAGTCTTTTTATAGCTAAAGAATTAATTACAAATCTATTTTGTATAATAAGGCGGGCATTCAATAGCAGATCAATTGGCAGCAATTCTTGTTAGATGCAATGCTAAACCCTCAGTACATAAATTCTTCTTGATTAACTCTAAAAATTTATTTGTGTTATTTCCTGCTTAATTAAAAAAGGGCAAGTAGGAAATAGGCCACATTCTGTTGTTCCCTCGCTTTTCAGCGAGAAGGAACATGCCAACATCCGACTAAGCCTCCGGTTAAAGGAGTTGCACCAATCAAGGCACTCGTTTCATCATATCTCTTATCTCAAAGCTTCCTACAAAGTTCATTGCTCAATAAGAGCTGTGTCGTTTCTGTTGTGGAGCTCTGCCTCACGGCAGTCTTCCTTTCAAACTTCAGAAATTCTTATGTCTTCGAATTTCTGATAGTGTTCAAGAACATCAAATGTTCTTGACAAGATGATTCTATCTTGTGATAGCTTGCAAATATAAATTTGCAAAGGTGTGCGGACCTTCCTCAGAATTCAGCTTTTATTCACCAAAGCTTGTGCATTGAAGCACCGAATCTCCGAAGTTGGCTATCCTACTTGCCAATATAAATAAGTAATAATGGTTTAAAAATTTATCCAATATCAAAAATTTTATACTATGTCTTATTATAATGTTCAAAGAATTCTTCAAAAAGAAACTTAAACAAATCATAAGCGGTAAATCTCACAGCAATTGAGGCTTTTAGTAGTCGCGAGCTGAACACCTCGTTGTCTTAGTGCTTACACTCCAACTCTATCAACGTCATCTTCTATAACGGCCTTTGTTGAGTCGTCTTGCGGATGGCTTCGAGCTTAGATGCATTCAGCTCTTATCCAAACAGTGCGTAGCTGTGCGGCATCCTCGTAAGAACCGCTCACCAGAGGCACCTGAGCCTAGTTCCTCTCGTACTATAAGCTCATTCCACTCACTCAACCACGCGCCTAGTAGATATTATACCAACTGTCTCACGTACTTTATCAACAATTATTTATTTTTGTTGTGTGGACTATACCATCATCCTTTTCTTGCAAAAGGAGATCAGCGTTTTACCTGCCTTTAAAGGCAAGTCCAGCACTTAAGTGCTAAGTCTCTACAGGGGTAAAGATTCACTTACAACCTTAGAAGTATTTGTTCTTCTCTTGGAATAATTTAGCTCTTTAAATTTGTCAATTAGCTGGCAAATCTCTAAAAAATCCTTGTTCGACTTTTTATTTTTGATTTTTCTAAATATTTCCATTCCAAGATTTACATGCTCCTTTTTAAGTTTTACATAAGGTTGCAGAAGTTTGAATATTTTTTCAACTTCCTTTGATTCAACAATAGTATAATCGCTTATTCCTGTTTTTCTATGGCGGATGTATCCTGCTCCAAATATTTCCTTAAGCCAATTTAAGACTTTAACATTTTCTGTTTTTTGATAAAAAGCAATAGAACTTCTTATCTCAAACCTGTTTTTATAGTCTTTTCTTGGCACTATTTGGAAAAAGATGCTTCCATCCCCATCAAGGAATCCTGCGATATATGCAAGTATTGTTTTATCCATGAAATCTCACCTTCCCTCGGTATTACCATAATGTTCGACAGTTTATTAAATTTGCACTTTAACTTTTTAGTTTAAACATTAAGGCTTCACCGATATGAGCTGATTTCATTTTTCATGCAATTACTCGCATGCAACGCCGTGTTATTCTTGCCGTCTTCTCATTTCATTTCAGACTAAAAGAGTTTGCTGGATTTTATTTTGACGTTGTTAACCCAGCTAACGATCCCTTTTAATGCGTGAACTCCGGCACCCTTGGTTGCCTATGCACAACCAGGATAGGAAGAGCCGACGGCGATGTACCAAACCGCGCCGTCAATATGGACTATCGGGCGCGACGAGCCTGTTATCCTTGAGGTACCTTTTCTGTCATCAACATGACCCATTAAAAGTCATTGTTGGTTCGCTAGGCCAGCCTTTCAGCTCTGCTTTCTTCGCTTTGCAAAAAGCAGTTAGGCAAGCTTTTGCCCTCGCACTCTACTCCGGGTTTCCAAGCCGGATGAGCTTGTCTTTGGGCCCTACAGATATCTTTTCTGCAGGGTGCCGCCCCAGCTAAACTGCCCACCTGCCGATGTCCTCTTGCGAGTAAGTGATTCCACAAAAAGTAAGTAGTATTACACTGTCGACATGCCGCCTCGCCGAAGCTACGCGTATTCTCCTACTTATACTATGCACTCTTCATAAAACCACAACGACAAGCTGCAGTAAAGGTCTCAAGGTCTTCATTTCCCACTAGGCGTATCCATCATTTTCAATGGATAACGAATTCAGAAGGTCCTGGTTAGGGACAGCGACCGCCTCGTTGATCCATTCATGCGAGTCGCCATTCAGACGACAGGGTATTGTGCTCATTTATGTTACACTGAAAACTTCTAGTTTTCTGTGCCTCAAAATCTAAAGATTTTAAGGGCTTTATTTCGCAATAAAGATCGGAGCATATCTTCATCTTTCGATGTCTAGCGTATGCTCTCTGAGGATTCCAGAATTATTTTACTTTTCTTGTTTCATCTATAAAACATTTTGAAAGTAGCCTATCTAATGAATCATCAATAGCAATCTGTATAAATTCTTGCGGTTCTACTGCATAGAATTCCATATTAGATTTACTTGATGTAAAAACAGGCCTTCCAGATTCAAATACTTTTGATATTGGAATCCATAACCATGTTTTATAGTCAAAATCTTCATTAGACAGAGCATACCAAATATTCAAATTGAATTTTCTTTGAAGTGAAGAATACTTTTTAGTTTCATCGCTGTCAATAGGGTATGTTTTAAAATCGGGATTTAATTTTTTGTATTTTACATCTACAAAAATAAATCCAAGATTTGGAATGAGAACCAAGAAATCAGGTCTTTTTCCACTGAAATATTTTTTAAATGCAGTAGAAATTGTTTGAGTATCTTGCTGCAAATATAAATAAGGAATATTATGTTTCTCTAACCATTCCCTAAATCTTGTTTCAGCTTCGTAACCTTTTTTCTTACTTTCTTCCTCTATATTTACCATTCCAATTCAAATACCTTCGCTTTTATAAAATGTTGCTTAAATAATTCTAGTCTTTCCTGCTGATTATCTGCACCCATCTCATTTTCACGCGACTTGGACATAAATCTATATGTTGTCGTCGTAGAGTGGGATACTCAGATGTTCCAGCAAATAGCTAGATTTTCTCCTTATACCTTGTCTGCTAACCTTCTAACTCTTGATTCGGAGCGTCTTACTTTATTAAGTAAGCCGTAAGGCAGTTTAGTTGTCTATTCAACCTTAAGAACCTCAGAGTTAGGTCCGCCGTTTGATGGGCCTTGGCTCCCTTGGAAAGGAGTTTCGGACACCACCACTGGGCAGGATTCACCAAGTATATATAGCCTTTCGGCTCGGCACTTGGCTGCGTTTTTGGTAAACAGTCGGGCGGTCCTTGTTACTGAGATCTACACATGCATCTTTTAATTCAGAAACAAGTGTAGACACTCTTTATACCTAAGCCACAGAGCTAGATTGCCGAGTTCCCTTAACCAGTTTTTCCTTGCACGTCTTAGCCTTTTCAGCTAGGGCACCTGTGTTGGATCTTGGTACGGCTTGTTAATTTCTATGCACAGATTTTTCATGGACTCTAAGAGTCAACAAACTTTCGCCGAGTGGATTCACATGTATCTTTGCATTATACTCCACATATTTTTCCAATCAGTCTGCTTTCGCAGATTTGCCTATCTCAAAGCGGTCCGTGCACTAAACGAAACTAACGAGTGTAGGAATATTAACCTACTGTCCTTTCGTCTTACTCGATTAAGGTAAAACTTAGGTACCGACTAACCCTCGGTTAATTTATATTGCCGAGGAAACCGTGCCCTTCAGACGTTTCCCGTTCTCAGGGAAATATGATCTTACTTCCACCAGGATTTGCATTCCTTTCCGCTCCACACCTTCTCTCGAAAATGCTTCTCAGCAGAAAAGACGCCTGCCTACCACACTGCTCTAATGAGCAGGTCTGTAGTATCGGTATTATGCTTAGCCCCGTCCATTTTCGACGCCTCGAACCTCGATAGGTGAGCTGTTACGCTTTCTTTGAATGATGGCTGCTTCTAAGCCTACATCCCTACTGTCTCAGGTTCAAGACTATCTTTAACACACTTAGCATAAATTTAGGGACCTTAACTACAGGCTCCCTTTTCCGGGTTTCGCGACAGCACCTTACGCACTGTCGCCGATTCTTGCCTTTAACAGTATACAAATTCAGAGTTGGAAAGAATCCCGTAGTCAAAAGACTCTGCAAATTCTATCCGTGCTTTACCTCGTACACAAATAAGACAAGACTATACTAAGGCATATTTCGGCAGGAACCAGCCATCGCCGTGTTAGAGTGGCTTTTCACCCCTATTCCCAAGTCATCTAAGTGGATGTACCCAACACTAGTTCGGACCTCCACTTCCCTTTCGGGAGGCTTCGTCCTGCTAAGGAATAGATCACACGGCTTCGGGTCTTACCCCAGTGACTCGCGCCCTTTCAGACTCGCTTTCGCTACGGCTTCGCAAAGCTTAACCTCGCCACAAAAGTAAACTCCCTGGCCTGTTCTTCGAAACATACGTTACGACTCCTACTATCCGAAGATAATAAGTGGTCGTAACACCTTTGTAGCTGTTGGATTTCAAGTCTTTTCACCCTCTACCAAAAGTGCTTTTCAGCTTTCCCTCGCGGTACTAAGTTTGCTATCGGACTTAGAATAATATTTAGGGTTAGCAGTTAATTCTGCCATGTTTACACTTCCAATCCAAGAAGTGCTACTCTTTTGAAGAATTGTCTTCCTATTTTTGTCTACGGGACTATCACCCTCTAAGGTGCTTCTTTCCATAAAACTTTGACTCAATAGGGAGGACTTCATCTTCACCACATTTCCTCCACTCTTTCAAGCAAGGATTCGGTTTGCCCTATGCCCTTTTCGCTCGCTGCTATTAGGGGCATCACTATTTGTTTTCTTTTCCTGCCGGTACTAAGATGTTTCAATTCCCAGCGTATATTTGCCTTTCGGCATAAATCTGTTTACAGATTCGGAGATCCTGGGTTCAAGGCTTGCATGCAGCTCGCCCAGGCTTATCGCAGCTTGCCACGTCCTTCATCACATTCTAAGCCAAGCTATCCGTCCAACAGCATATAAGATCATCAAAACATAAGGTTTTGACGTGCTGTGGGATTTACCGCTTCATTGAATATTTCTCCGCTCCCTCAGAAAACTTTATTTCCTGAGTTCATATGCAATTCCATAAACTCGTTAGAGTTCTATGGGCCAGAAAATTTAATTTTCTGGATCGCAAACTTTTTGAGTTTGTGAATATGATTTTATAAATTGATTAAGATCCAATTTTTCCCCTATTAAGGGAGATAGTAAAAGAAGAACCTTATGTTCTTCTTTATGGACCCGCCGAGAATCGAACTCGGATATCATCGTTTTTTGTTTTCCCTCGTTAAAGGAGGTTGATGGTCAAGGAACCTTGGTTCCTTACCTTGCAAACGATGTGTTCTACCATTAGACTACGGGCCCGATAAAACTTATCTAATAAGCCCTCGCCTTTATGCTTTTTAATCTTTTTCTTCGGCTAGTTGAACATAAAAGTACGCCGAGCCATTCGCGTTTTTTCATAAATTTTTAGGAGGTGATCCCACTGCAGGTTCCCCTACAGTGACCTTGTGACGACTTAACCTACCTCACCTTACAAAGGCTCGTCTCCGAAAAGCCTCACCAATGCAAAGTTCGGTTGGTTTGACGGGCATTGCCTTATAAAGACAACCAAAGGTTTTCTTTATGAATTTTCCTTTAATTGCTTTTCGGCGTTCCCACAGTACAGACGGTTTTCCCGTATACTGCGAGCCCAAAATGCTTTTATAATATTTAACATTTCGGTTGATCCCCTTCACTGAGTTAAGAATTAATAACTTAGTTACTATGAAATCAGCTGACTTCCTATTAAAATCTTATGACTCTCTTTAGGGAAATGTCATAAGAAGAACCGTAGGTTCTTTTTATTAGGATCTCCCAAGGTCATTTACACTACTTTTTCATTCATCCTCATGAGAATTTTCATTGATTTCCGCCTACCACCGACCCGCAATAGGCGTCATCTTTTCTCGCTTAGAGCATTTCTTGCGAAATACGGGCTGAACTTTGTCTCAGGCTCTTCAGCGTTTCCTTACGGTTTCGCCTGCCTTTTTGACTACTCTCTATCAAGAGGCCAGATTTGCACTGGCTAGTTATGTAAACTGCTTGGCACATTTATTTCGGTGTGTGCAAGGAACAGGGACTTATTCACTGCTCGCTGCTAACAAGCAATTACTACGGATTCCAGCGTCACGAGGCTAGTTGCAAACCTCGATCTGAACTGAGCTGCATATTAAGGGGTTAGCTTCTCCTTTCGGAGTTGCATCTCATTCCATGCAGCATTGCCGCGCGCGTGTAGCCCAGGGCGTTCGGGCCGTACTCACCTGACGTAGCCCGCACCTTCCTCCTGGTTACCCAGGCAGTCTGCATAGAGTGCCTCCTCTCCGGATAGCAACTATGCACACGGGTCTCGCCTGTTACCGGATTTAACCGGTCATCTCACGACACAGGCTGACGTCGGCCATGCAACTCCTCTCAGCGTGTCAGGTAAGCCCTTCAGACTGACCTTCATTCTGCTGTCTGGACATCAGAATTTACTGTTAGGAAAATTTTTACCGTTTTGGAATTTCTTCCTTATGTCGCATTTGCCTCTTATCTTGAATATAAATCCAGATAATTAAAATTAACCCAACATTAACAATATAATAATTTGTATCCTGCCTCATCGCATTATACAGCCAAAGCCATACGACACTTAAGCGCCAATCATCTACAAATAATATTTGTTTAGTAAATTGCTGATTCGGTCCTGGTAAGGTTCACGGTGTAGAATCTAATTGAACCGCACGCGTCACCCGTTGTGGTATTCCCCCGCCAATTCCTTTAAGTTTCGGCCTTGCGGCTATACTTCCCAGGTAGCACACTTTTCCCCTTCGGTGCAGCACCAAAATCTCTCGAGGAGATCCTGATGTTTAGTGTGCAGTGTTTACGGCTAGGACTACTTGGGTATCTAATCCAATTTGCGCCCCTAGCTTTCATCCCTCACTGTCAGATCCGCCGTCGCAAGGTGCCTTCGCTCTTGTTAGTCCGATTAAGATTAACATATTTTACCACTACCTTAATCGTACTCCTCGCGTCCTTCGGTCTCTAGCTATGCAGTATCTCTTGCACGCTCTACACTTAAGATGTAGAATTTCACAAAAGACTTACAAAGCAAGCTACGGATGTTTTAGACCAAACAGTTGTGGTTGCGACTTGGACTGCCGGGATTACCGCGGCTGCTGGCACCGGTCTTGCCCAGTCCTTATTCGTCAGCCTTTTTGCAGCTAACAAAAGTTTCTCTATTAACGAGAAACACTCTGGCTCGCTCTGTCACGCTTTCGCGCATTGCAGAAAATCCCTAACTGCTGCACCCCGTAGGGCTGGGAGTAGTGTCTCAGACTCCCTCTCAGGGCCTCTCCGCTAAGAGCCCTTACTGATAAACGGCTTGGTGGGCCTTTACCCCGCCAACAACCTAATCAGCCGCAGCCTCATCATAGAGCTCGAATTTTAAGTACAGCACTTTCCAGAAACCATACTCTATCAAGTATTACGCTCAGTTTCCCGAGTATATCCTTGACTCTAAGGCAGGTTAGCTACGTGTTACTGAGCAGTTCGCCCTCCTTTCGGAGAAACTTGCATGTCTTAGTGTAAGCCAGATAGCCGCAACCGCCAGCAGGATAAACTGGAATTTAATCCTACATGACATGTTGGATACAAAGCCTAAACCTCCAATCTGTTTAAAGATTATAGAAAATAACGGTCACAACAACTCGACGTACTACATCATACCTTAACTTTTTCAGTTGTTAAGACACTCATTTTAATGATAAACTCCACGAATGGAGTAAAGAAACTTATCCTTGGTGCTTTTTAAAGCTTGCGCTTTAAAATTTGTTGGCAATCTGCACATTTTTATCCTTTTAATGCTTATTGTACATCAATACTTTTCATTAGAACTAATTCTCAATCTTTAAAATATTGTATGCAATTGCTAATGAGTTGGTTTCCTTGGGCCTTTTAATGTCAGAAAAGTAAACTACATCTCTCAAAATTCTTTGAATTTTGATGACTGTCAGAAATTAAAAATTTCTGAAGCTTTAGGACGTAGACAGTTGTTAAACAACTGTCCTTTTCTGAGCATCCAGAAGCTTCAAGAATCAAAGATTCTTGAGAGTGCTCGGAAATTTATATTTCCGACATCCGAACAAACCACACCTTTTAAGGTGTGGTAACACCCAAGGACTTCTTGATTTATAATTTCTTACTGCTATTTCTCACTTACCCATTCCTCTAATGGTGGAAGCTCTTTTTGGATTCCTTTGGCTTTTAGGTATTCTCTTGCCAAAATGTAGAGAATTAATCCTATGCTGCTTGCCTTTTTATTGCTGCAAGGTACAAGCTGGGTTATTCCAAAAGCATAATTATTTGTATCTACTAGCGCAAGAACTTTTTTCTTCATTGTTATTGCATCATTCAATGCATTTTTATCTGTCCACGGATCACATATAAAAAGCATGTCTGGCTCGAAAAAGTTAGGCAAGGTGATGTTTGTTATTATGCCGGCAGGGTACTTCTTTGTAAATACTCTTGCTCCTGTTAGCTTTCCAAACAACTCTGCGGCTTTCCATCCCACCCCCCTCTTACAAACAACAATGAATTGTTCAGGATTATATTTGCTCAAGAACTCTACAGCTTCTTTCAACCTTTCATCTATGAGATTTGTATTAATTACAGCAATGCCATCTGCCCTCCTTTTGTATACATATCGCCTCATGCCGGGCAGAATTATTTTTGTTCCCATACAAGCTTGATATTTGACATAATCTTCAAGAGGAACGAGCGTGGCTCTTTTTTTACTTTCTATAAGCTTTTCTTTTAAGTCTATTTTTTTCTCTTCTACACCTTCTGCTAGTTTCTTTGCCCTTTCAAGAAGCTCTTTTCTTGTTATTTTTCTTGCCTCAATTTTTTTCTCTTCAACTTTCTTTGCTTCAGCCTTAGTTCCAGCTACCTTTTTGCTAGTTTTCTTTGCTTCAGTTTTTTTCTTTCTTGGCATGTTTGTTTTGTTTGCAAAACGAACAATCAGAAAACTCTGTTTTCTGAGTTTAAAAAACTCTCATGTATAACCCAAGGGGCTTTTGAGTTTTTTACTCGTTTGTTTTATAATAAGATTCACGGGTTTCTCCGGGTTTATCGCAGCCGGTACGTGATAATAAAATTCTCAGATTTCAAGGGTTTTTAAGCTTATCCTTCAATTGAGCTGTAAAGTTAAAGGGAGCTAAAAATGGTGCTTCAAAGACAGGAAGGTTAAATGGAGCTAAATTCTGGGGAGTAATTATCTAATTATCTTTTACTTTAAAAGATAATAAAATCAATATGATTATTCCAATTATACTTAATAAGATTCCAAGACATTCTTCAGGGGTTCTGTTTTGATAGAACATTATTCCCTTTGAATCAGATTTAGGGTTAACATACATAAATCCCAAGTTGTTCTTACTTATCTCAATATTTTCACCAGATTCTAAATCCTTAGCCTTCCAAGTCTTATGATAAAATTCTTTAAATAGAACAACATCATCACCATCAATAGAGTCATATTTAACTATTACTTTATCAGGGCTATTTCTTTCCCATGTAAAATTCTTTTCTTTACCAAAAGAAGTGTCATTAACATCCTCTACTAAAGAAATAATATGCTTTGGTTCTAAATATTCAAATAATGTAAAATCGTAACCATTTGAATAATTCATGATTGCCCTGAATCTTAGGTCATTCTTGAACTTATCAATAAAATCTTTATTTTCAGCTTCAAAGTATTTTATACCAAACCAGTCAAGCCAATAGATTGCTTCATTAATATCTTCCGATAACCAAATATGCCAACGCATATCATAATATCTGGGAGCATTTAACATACCTGCATCTTGATAACCAAATGTTTGTGGAACATTGGGCATAAAATAATTTAGGTTTTCACTAAAAATAAATTTTGATGTTCCAAAACGATAATTATCATACTTATTCTTTAATGGAAAATCTTCTTGATTCATTATGTTTTGAAATATTTTGTATCTTCCATCTTCTTTATAGTAAGAGAATCTCTCATAGTTTTCATTAATTACTTTCAAGTTCCAAAATAGCCCAATAATTAAGATTATTAATAATGCTATTAAAATATACTTTTTTTTGTAAAACTTTGTTTTATATAAAACCAATCCCAAAAATAATGATAAACTTATAGAGAAAGGCAAAACAAATCTGACAGCATCAACTCCTAGAGGATAATGATTTCCTAAGCCTCCAAAAGTAAGAAAACCCAACATAATTACAAAGAACAAGTAAGGAAGAACTAACTTATCTTTAAAGTATTTCTTGAATAAAAATAAAGACAATACAAATAAAAATGCCAATACCCCAATCCCTCCTGCCTGTAATCCCCAAGATACTCTATCTTTAAAACCAAACAATTGTGAAAGTGACGGGACATATCCTGCATATCCTCCAGAAGAGAGTGAATAAACCAAAAAAGGTATAAACCAAAAAGAAGACAATAAAACAGGAATTATCCCATAAATAAAAATTTTCTTTAGATTCTTTTTATTAATTCCTTCGAATAATAACCTTATAATCATCAAAAGTCCTATCAGGAATCCAACAATAACATGAGTGAGTATCCCCGCTGCGAATACTGATGAATAGAAAACAAAATATCTTTTTTGTTTTTCCATTAATGATTTTTCAAGGAAGTACAAAGAAATAGGAATTGTCCACAAAGCAAAAAAGTAAGGTAGATTGCCTGTGCTAATCCAATAGTATGATATACTTAAAACACTTAGATAGCCAACACCACAAAACAGCGCGATATCGTCTTCCTTTGACTTATAGTTAATCAAAAGATAAATTCCTAAAGAAGTTAGAAATATACTTAGAAAACTTAAAAAATTTATTGCAAAAAAAGTATTTGGGAAAATAGCAACTAAGTAATAAAACAAGGGAGGATATAACTTTAGAAATAAAGTTCCAGAATACCAAGACATATCCCAATCTGCAAAGGGGTAGATTTTAAGATAAGAAATTTTGCTTATATGGCCTAAAGTATCTAATCCTAAGGGTTGGTTACTCAACAAGGGTTTATAAAATAAAACTAATGAGGCTGACAAAATTATTAGAATTGAAAATAATTTCTTATTCATTTTCTTTAAATGTCCAGAATTTATTCCCTATAAAATTCATCATCAAAGTTAAGGCTATCGCTATAATTTGAGAAAGCATATACCATAAACCTGCGACTTCCGTAAAGATATAAAGAAAGAAGAGATTGGCTAATGCAGTTATAACACTAACAACAAAAAACTTACTGTATCTTGTAGCAGTATTGTGTTTTATATCTTTCTTAAAAGTCCAGAGAGTATTAAAGACAAAACTATTAGTAACTGCAACTAGAAAAGCAAGAAAAGAAGACAATATATAATATACAGAAAAAAACTCTGTTAGGATATAAAGAACAGACAAGTGAATTAAGGTATTCGCTACCCCCACAATAGCAAACTTAAGGAATTCTTTAGTTATCTGAAATTTTAATATTTTTATCATTCTTACATAAACCCAATAAAACCCATACTCATAAAGATAATCAAAGTTAGGTTCTGGGGGCAATTAACTGCTCATTTTTGCAGAGTTTAACTTATTTTAGATTGTTTATACTTGCTTTATAAATTCTCTGTGATAATTACTTCTCAACTTCTTTTTCTATATTGATCATTCTTTGAAGCTTTATCTCTCTTTCTTTGCCCATCACCCCTGTTTTTATATAATCTGCCTGGAATCCAAAAGCCAAGTCTGCCAAAGCATAATCCATTGTTTCTCCAGACCTGTGTGAAAAAATTGTCTTTATACTCCTAGAATTTGCAAACTCCATAACCTTGCCTATTTCTAAAAGGCTCCCATTTTGATTTGGCTTTACAATTATCGCGGAAATACTTCGTTTTTTGACTGCTTCTTTCAGCCTGTCAAGGTGGCTTACAGTCAAGTCATCTCCAACAATTAAGCACGAGTCTATTTTCCTTGCTTCTTCTTTCAGTTTCCAAAAACCATCAAAATCTTCTTCTTGCAATGGGTCTTCAACATAGCCCAGCTCATATTTTTCTATAAGCCTTGCCAGATAATTTATTTGCTCTTCTGTTGAAAGTTCTTCAGGAGGGTTAATATACTTGTATCTGCCATTCTCGTAAAAGCTAGATGCAGCTGCATCTATTCCAATTAAAACATCCCGCCCGATTTCGTTTACAATCTCATCTCTAGTTTCTTCCATCACATCCAATGTTTTGTCATTTCCAAGCGTGGTGGACCATGCATTCTCGTCATTAGGTTTTCCTTTTGCTCCCAGCAGTTCAAGCCTCTTACCGCAAAGTTCATGAAATCTTTTCATTGTAAAAATCCTGTCAATAAACTTCTCATTCATTGGTATGACAAGAAATTCCTGAAATTCCGGCTTAAGCTTTCCGGCTGTATGCTTGCCTCCGCCCATGCAGTTCCCGACAGGATACGGAAAAATCTTTGCCTTCTCATTTATAACCTGCCACATATTTTTGCCTTGTTCTGCTGCCAGAGCTTTTAACAAACTGGATTCAAGAGCAAAAAGTATATTCGCGCCAAACTTTTCTTTTGGGATAATTTTTTCTATCTCATCAAGGTCAAGGAAATTATCTATATTAACCTTAAGGATTTTTTCAGAGGCATCTTTTAAGTTTCTTAAAGCTACTTTAATATTTGGAATAAAAGAATGGGTCTCGTACTTGCCGACACTCTTTCCTCCCGGAGCAGAAGCAGAAAAAACTCCCAAGTTTGTTTTTGTCAAGATTTCTATTGTCTCATCTCCGCGCGAATTTAGAATTATCTTTCCCTCAACCTCTTTTGCTCTCATAAAACATTCAAGAATTAATACTATAAAAAGATTGTCAATACTTTACTTTTTTGCTTTATGATAAATAAGCAGGATTAAGCATGATAAAATATACCAATAAACCAAATCTAAAGCAACATGAACTATGCCTTCAAAAATCATTCCTGCAGTTCCATCAGGTCTGTAATTCATAAAGAAGCCATCGTCTCTTAATAATGCATTAATTCCAGGGCTTGTAATTTGAGGGATTGTATTCATAATATTATAAATCCTGTTGTATGAGCATTTTCCAAAACACTGTATTTTTAATCCATTTGATATTAAGCATAAAGCTGCAATAACAATAAAAAGAATTATTTTAGTCTTTGTTGGCTTAAAAAAATTTTTCATCTTAGGATTATATCCCTTCTTCTTCAGGCTTTTCTTCTGCCTCTACCTCATCTTCTGGCGTCACTATTTCCATTATTTCCCCCACTTCTTTTACTTCTTCCATCTCCTTTTTTACTTCTTCCTTAACTTCTTTCGCAATTTCTCTTTTAAGCTTTTTTTCTATTTTTTTTGGCATCGGCCTTTTGACAGTTATGGGCAAAACCCCGGATTCAAACTCCATCCTCGCAATATCCAAAGAGTCGAATTTTATTTTTTCAAGTTCTTCTTTTTCTAATTTGATTAAAAGAGGAGCATCCATTGCAATTTGCAGGCCTCTGGCTCCAAGAATTCTTGCAACCTCATATTTTGTAAATTCCTCTGCCATTTTTCTTTATTTTATTTAGTTACTTGCTTTTTAAACCTTTTTCTAGCTTCTCCTTTACTTTTGCCGCCAAAATGGCGTGTTTTTTTAAAGCATTTTCAATTACGAGGTCTGTTTCTTCTTCTGTGAACACATTTTCCCCGCCTTTTTGCAATGCATGAAATAATGCTTCTTTGTCCTTGCTTACAGCAATGCTAATTCTTGCATCGCTTGACTCTTCTTCTTCTTGCACAGGGTCTATAATCATATTTTTGCCTATTTTATAAAATGTTACAGTAAGCGGCAGTCTGTTGGTTAGCGGCAGCTTTTTTTCTGTATGCTCTCCAAAATCAACTCTTTCTTTCTTTTCATCATACTTTGGCAGCTTTGCAGTTTTTAAAGCCAAAACAGCAGCAAGCGCACTTACATCTATCAAATTACCATTAGCATTCATAGGATAAATGTCCACAAAAATGCTCCAGACTTTCTCTTTGCTTATGCTTAATTTATCAAATTCTATAAAACCACTTTCTCTTAATCCCCTATCAATAATTCTAGCGAGTTCAACAGCTTCAATTTGAGGAGGGCCTGGCTCAAATCTTGGGGAAGATAAAGGCAAAAGTTCTGCGGTTGTTATCAAAATTCCCTTATCTTCTGCATCAGGAAATGGCTCAACTACATCCAGCTTTACCCCAACAAGTACGTCTGTATCTCCGAATTTTACTCTTGCAGAGCCATCTGCATTTTTGATAACATTAGTCTCTATGTCTATTTTTCTAAAATCGAGTAGGCCCCTGCCATCAAACCTTTTTCCTGTTTTAAGGTATTCATATATTCTTCTTCTTGTCAGTTTTGAAAGTTCCATTTTATGTAAATTCCTTCTCCACTTTCGTGGAGTTTACATGACTGAAAATTTTTGAAATTTTCATCTTATATTTATTTCTCCAATTTTTTTTCTTTTAACGCCTTCTTTTGAAGCTCAAATATTTTTTTGCAAGATTCTTTCCCAAGTTTAATGGCTTTTTTTAGCTCTTCAGGCCTTATCTCACCATCAAGCTGAAGCAATGTAAGATCTCCAGATCTTGAAAGAAAAGCCATCGGGATATCAGTTGCCCCTTCTCCTTCTTCATAATCTTCTTCTTCTTTGCAAACATCAACTACAAGTTGCTTGTCTATTTTTCCTATTGAAACAGAACTAACCATCTCTTTCATTGGAACTCCCGCATCTGCAAGAGCCATTGCAGCAGCATTAATTCCTGCAACTCTTGTGCTTGCATTTGCAGAAAGTATAGTGATAAAAACATCAACTACTGTATTCGGAAAATTTTCTAAGTCTACTATAGAAGACAATGCCCACTCTGTAACCTTGCTGATTTCCAGGCTTCTTCTGCTTGGTCCTGGTTTTTTCCTTTCAGGTACACTAAAAGAAAGCATGTCATATATGCATCTTAAAACTCCTTTTTGAGGGTTTTGTAAATGTTGAGGATGCAATTGTTTTGGCCCATAAACCGCTGCTAATGCTACTGTATCCCCAAATGAAAAAAGAGCAGAGCCGTCAGCATTCTTAATCAGTCCAACCTCTGCTTTTACTTCTCTAAATTCATCAAATTTCCTTCCATCAACTCGTTTTGTGTAGCTCATATTTTTCCAGCCTCCAAAAATTCTTTTACCTTTTCAGTAAGACCCTCAATATAACTTCTGCTTACCACAAATAATATAGCTTCCTTGGCTTTTAATTCATTTTCTATACTGTCTGCTTTAATCCACACTAATCCATTCTGCCCAACAATTACTTCTGTGCCTGTCTCTTGCTTTATTAACTTTATCATGCTTCCTTCTTTCCCTATAACCCTAGGCACTTTATTTGAGTTGATTTTCATAATCATTCCCCCTTCAAGCTTGCCCAGTCCTTTTGCGTGGATTGTCAAGTCCACATTTTTCCTTTTTACATTCACAACCTTGCAAGCGATTACATCCCCAATACTAAGGAAGTCTGAAAGATTGTCTTTATTAATAAACCTGGGCACTTCTACAACAGAAAGAAATGCAGAATAAGGAGATTCTATGTCTATCAGCCAGCCATTGAATGTTATATCAGTAACCTTTCCTATTATTGTATTTCCATATCTAGGAAAATAGCTTCCAGAAAGAGGGATTATTCTTGCAAGTCTCCCCGATATATCCGCAAGCCCGTATTTTCCAGCAACTATATCTTTTCCGTCTTTTCTTGTTCCCTCTCCAGGCAAATACTCATCCCCTGAAACAACAACCTCTCCAGGTATTACCAGTTTTCTCTTCTCTTCGCTTTTGCCTGTTTCTGCTTCTTTTTTAGTTTCAACTGATTCTTCTTTTCCTTCCTTGATTTCTTTTGGCATCATTCTTTAACCTCTTCTGCAATAGCAGAGCCATGTGTAACAGCATTTAATTTATCATAAAATTCCATTTGTAATCCTACAGGCAAGTTTATTATGCAACTTAAGTCACCATTATCAAGCCATTCTTCTCTTTCTTTGTAGTTTTGTAACAAGCTATAAGCTTTTCCCGTATACATCGCAGGAATCCTTATTTTCAGCTTTTTATTTTCAATTTTTATTGACATCACCTTTTTTAATTCTTCTACTACTTTTGGAATTTGCTCTTCTACAGGCCTGTTGTCTATGTTCACTCCTGCCCTGTCTAAAGCTTCTTCTATTCTCACTGGAGTATGTGGCCTTTTTGTTAAAGGATCTATGGCATTCTTTGCTAAAAACTCCACTACCTGTTTTCTCCTGCTCTCTTGCTCCTTCTTTTTGTATTCGACAGGCAGTAAAACCTCGCCATTCTTGACAATTCTCTCGGCAACTGCAAAAATATCGCTTGTTCCAAAAGCATCCGTCAGGTCTTTTTCAGAAACTTTAAGCCCCTTTTTTGCATCAGAAAAAACTACATTTATTGCAAGGTATTCTTGGGGCAAGACATTTTTCCCTTTTCTGAAATCTATGGCTTTGTCTAAATCTACCAAGACTTCAAAATTTTTATTTTTAATCTTAATCCTTGCTTCTGTATTAGTCATCTTACTTAATGTATTTCTTTAGGTCTTCTCCTTCTAATCTTTTAATTTCCTTTTCGCCTATCCTGATATAAGCAACATCAAACCTTGAAACATCAAAATTTTTCTCAAGCAGTTTTTTGAATATTTTCATTCCGAGTTTCAATGCCTCTTCGATGTTCGTTTTCTCATCAAACTCTTCCCTGAGCATTTCTTTTATTTTTTCATCATTTTCTCCTATCGCGCTTGCCTTATACTCAAAGTAATTTCCTGTAACATCTGAAACATAAAGCTTTGGTTTTTTATGGCTTAATCCCGAAATCATTATAGAGACTCCAAACGGCCTTGCTCCCCCATATTGGGTGAAAGCCTGCTTTATATCAGAAAGCTCTCTTATCACGCTTTCTACATCTATCTCGCTGTCATAAGTCACTCTGTGCTGTTGTGCGATAAGCCTTGCCTTGTCAATTAGTATCCTTCCATCAGATATTATGCCTGCTGTAGAGCCTATTATATGGCTGTCGATTTCAGCAATTTTATTCGCAGATGGCTGTTCTACAAGTTTGTCTTTTAGTCTTCTATCTGCTATAATCAAAACTCCATCTTTGCAAACAAATCCTATACTTGAGCTTCCAAGCCTGACAGTTTTCTCTGCATACTCTACCTGAAGCAAGTGGCCATCAGGCGAGAACATACTGGCAGTTCTATCATAGCCCATTACCTGATTTTGCATCTCCATAGGTATGTCCATTTTTTTAAAAAGAGATAATCATTTAATCTATTCTCCTTCTCTCTATCCTTATTCCAAAATCCATTGGTTTTTAAATTTTTGCTTTTATAGAAAATAGTATCAAAATCCAGTAGTTATTTTCGCCTTTTCCTTCTGTTTTAGCTCTTCCCAGAACTTTTCCTCAGTCTTTTGTATTTACTTAGCTTTCTGAAGTAATCCTGCCTTCTAGCATTAATAACCCAGTAAAAATATAACCATCAAAGCTTAATTATGCAACAAAGTCAGAAAAGGCATTCGTTGCAAATAAAATTAAACCTAGTTAATGATGGGTTTTTATTAATTCTTTATCAAATACAGATTCAGAAAGCTAAGCTATTTTAGTCTCTCCAATCCTTTGATTGTCCCGCTTACTCTTACAACTTTTATAAGCTTATGAAAAATGCACAAAGCAGCCCGGACTTCATTAACCTTCTCTCTATTCACAGCAATAACATTCTCTCTAACAAAAACAAGCCCTGCTTTTGCTAAACCCAATGCTCCAACATAGTCAAGTATCGCTTGTTCTATCTCTTCTTTGCTTGCCTTTGTTTCAAGCAAAAGATATCTTTTATTCTCCCTCAAAGAAGGTTTAAGTTTTTTCTCCATATTCTTTTCCTTTTATTCGACTTTTTCTTTTATATCCCCTACGCCTTTTTCATAATATTTCTTCTTTTTTAAATATCTCCTGACAAGTATAAATGTTGTGACTCCTCCAATAATAACCAGTCCTGTCGGAACCCAGACATAGAGATGCATTTTCCATGTCCAGCCACCAATCTTGTCTTTTAGCCATACAAACGCCCTGCTTACAACATCTCCCTCTCCACTCGCCATTCCGGTTATATTCTCATTTAAAGTAGCATTAATGCTTATGTTTGATGCTTCATAAATTTCTTTCAAAGTAAGATTTGCTATTAACCAGCTTATTCCATTAAGCTTGACATAAAAGTCAAGATAATCATCTTTGTTAAGGTCAAATTTCTTCTCATCGCTTATGTTTAGGTCAGCCCTTACAATATCACTCTCAATTTTTATTCTTATACTGGCAGTTTTCACATCAACCATCGTGAGAGTGTGGCTTCTGTTTGAAATCTTGAAAATAACCTTGTCGTCTTCCCTCAGCTTTTTGTCTGTGCCATTTTTAATCACGCTTTCTGTTAATGTATATGTAACCCCTGTATATTCTTCATCTCCCAATGAAGTCTCTCCATCGCCGCTATCTCCATCACCGCTGCTACTTCCCCCATCGCCGCTTGATATTTTATCCAAATATAAATGCCTTGTTTCAGAACTGTTTTTGTTTCCTGCTTCATCAGTGCAGTCAATTCTCCAGTAATAATCATCATCAGAAGCCAGAGATTGTGAAATACTTT
>Ga0172362_10001104_pt1 | contig 22856 bp, 27 predicted proteins | sample LakKivs1_kivu2a2_FD_114534 | JGI IMG/M metagenome (GOLD analysis project Ga0172362, IMG submission 114534) | Sediment microbial communities from Lake Kivu, Rwanda - Sediment s1_kivu2a2 | ecosystem: Environmental > Aquatic > Freshwater > Lake > Sediment | place: Rwanda: Western Province, Lake... | reverse complement strand
CACCCTTCTGTTTGTCCACATTCATCTAAGTTGTAAAAACCTTGGATGCAATGATTTCCTGGAATCAATAAAGATTGATCAGTATGCCACCAAGTACGACCTTTGAATTGTCTTCTTGGTGGGTCGAAATTTTCGGGTGCGATATGAAAGGAAATTGCATCGATGGAAGAAATCAACTGATTTGGCTGCACATCCCATAATCTCGCGAAAATAGGTGCAGCAGCTTCTCGGAGTTTCCAAGCGGTTGGCATCATTCCAAAACCAAAATATTGCAACATCATACCATGCATCTGTCCCAACTTAAAATAGTTGGGATAGGTTGAAGGATTACTTCGAACAATTTTCTTATCAGGTGGACCAGTAATAAGTGCTTCAAGAGCAGTCCATACTTCATTTTTGCATTCTGCACAAACTTCGTCAGAAATACTATATTCATCAACAATTGCGAAACCCTGTTCAACCAATTTTTGATGTACTTGATCCAAAGGGGTAACTTCTGTGTAAGGTAATCCAAACATTTTAAGATAACCAAATAGCATTATTTTAAAAAATCAATTTTTATAAGTCTATTGAATAAAATTAAAATCTTATATAAATAATAAATGTCTCAATACAGCGCATCTACTTTAGACGTTACCGCCAATTATATGGGAGAACAAATCCCCTGCCAAATCCAAAATATCTCCTGGAATGGCCAAAACTTCACGGGATCACTCGATGGAATTTCTATCAGTGGCTCTGATAACAATGGCTCCATCAATGCTACCGGAAAATATTTCGGCCACACCTACAACGCCTCCGGCACTGTCACTGGATGGAATTAAAAAATTGATTCAAACTCTTTTTACATTACTCAAATGTAAAATGAAATAATTTTATAAATTCACTTTACGAATCTTCAAATAATTCTTACAACCATTCACATACCTTGAATCTTGATACTGACACTGCACATTACATTTTGTATTGATATAATTATTTATAAACTCATCATAATCCAGCTGATTAATCCCTAAAACGATTGAATTTACATCATATGCATTAAATAGGGCCCAATAGCAGTTTTCGTAGAATGGTGGAGTTGTAAGAGTTCCAGGAAAATCATATCGAACACATTTACTTAATTTATTGAAAACCGAAAGATTATATGTTTTCACTTTACCTTCACTGATAAAAAAATCATCAGTTATTTGTAATCCTCCTGTTGGAACAAGTTTAAGAAGCATTCCAACCACAAAGTAATAATCAATTTTATTTTCCGTTACTTTATGAACAAAATGCACTTCTGCTGGGAAATATTCCCCATTTACCGTATTCTCACTGGCATTATGGAAATGAAAATTGATTAATGTGTATTTACGATTTCCATAATACAAATAATTATCAGGTTTGTCAGGGTAAAATACGGGAATGTCATTTCCATCTGTGTCCTCAATTATACCTGTCACACTCTCCCTAAAATCTATTCTAAAATCAACCTCCAACCTCTTACACTTTATCACCTTCGATTCATCAATATTTATCGGAATGCGACTAACCGAATAAAAATTTGGAAATTTAACCCAAGCTGCTTGATCTTCATAAGACCAATTTTCTAATGCTTTTTGTCCTTTTTCTCTTGAACACATAATTTATAAAATATTTTTTATTTGGTTTAGAGCATAATTAATCCACCCATTTTTTCCCTTCTAACTTTCGCACCAGTTACTGGCAATTTATGCGGATAATACTTTGGAATCACAATTTTCTTTAAACTATTCGGTAATTTATCAAAACTCATTCTGAATCGATCGCCTAATTTAATTACTTCAACTGTATCCGGTAAATGATTAATTGACTGATTAAATAATCCACCAAAAATTATTATTCTCAATCCACCAGGAAATACTCCAATTCCCTGATTAAATTTTATTCCCAATTGCAGCGAAACAATACTATTCGGTAAATTATCAATTGAATTGTCAAATTCCGATCCTAATTTCAATACCATAACTGATGATGGTAAAAAATCAACAGTTTTGTTGAAACTATCTCCAATCTCAAGAAATAAAAGACTATTCGGTAAATTATCAATTGATTGATTGAAGTTATGTCCCAAATATAAATATTTTAAAGTTGGTGGTAAATTGTCGATAGTTTTGTCGAAAGAACTGTCAATAATTAATTTTTCCAATCCATTCGGTAAATTATCGATTGATTGGTTAAATTTACCATAAAATTTTAATTTCCTAAGATTTTGTGGCCATTGGTTGATCGGTTTATTAAATTCAAATCCAAATATGATAATTTCGATGTTATTTGGTAATTCTTGAATTGGATGGTTGAAACTGGGTGGGAAAATAACTTTTCTTACTTTTTTCATTTCATCTATAATTTCTTGTGTTAATGGTTTGACCCAAAAATTGTGAAATTTTAACGTATCATTTTCAATTTGCGTGATAAACGGAAACTCAAACATTCTTACCTATAATCCCATCTAACAATTTTTCTTTCAATTTTTTCCATATGGCATAATTACCAAAATCTGCACCAAATATGCAAACATTATTAAATTCACCGACCAACACCATATTGACTTATACGATCCATCCTTATAATAAAAAAATGCAGCCATCCCCAAAAATAAAAGCCCCATCACAATATAAAAATACTGTTTTTCATAGACAAAACTAAAAGATACAAAAAATAACCAAACAAAAATTGTCCAATATTCATAATTACCCCATTTCCATTCCAAATGACATCCTTTTGATAATGTAGTTTTGAAGTATTGTTGACTCATTTGATAAAGAAAATATGGAATTGCAAAAATACTATATAACATTAACATCTTCCACCTTATTTCTTCATTCCTTACTAACATTAATGAAAATATCGGCTGCACCAATAACAATATCGCCCCAAAAATAGACAATAAATGATTCAACCTAATATTTCCCAAATTCTCCCATATTCCATATTCAACAAATTGCATCAACATTACCGATAATAAAAATAAATATGCAAATACATTATCAAAAAACTTTATTTTATATTTTGTGTAAAAATTATTGTACATGATGAATAATAAAACAAATAAACTAAAGATAAAAGTATTCAAAGAAACTTCTGAATTCCAGCACATAATTTATAGTAGAAAAAAATTGATTTAGAATTGGGATAAGTTAAGGAGAAAATATAAAAAATGCCAAATACGGTTTATTTATTTTGTGGTCCCGCGGGATCTGGAAAGGATACCAGTTACAATTTCTTTCGTAAAATTATTCAAGAAAAACACCCCGAACAAACAATTCTCAATTATGCATTTGGTGATTCATTGAAAGAAATTGTATCAGATGTTACTGAATTGTACACAGGTGTTCATTATCCTGTTGAAAATATGCAGAGTCTTGAATATAAAGAACAACCACGTCCAGAATATCAAATTTATATTAATGGACAAAATCAACCTCTTATCATCCGAAAACTACTTCAACAAATCGGCACCAATATCCTCCGCCAAAAACTCGGTGAAGATATTTTCGCCGAATGCGTTATCAAAAAAATCAAACAACAATTTAAACATCCCAACCAAATTGCAATCATTACTGATTTAAGATTTCCAAATGAACTGAAATGCATTGAGAGATATTGTGATGAAAAAGACCATAATTTTTACACAATTTATGTCGAGAGGAATGGAACACTAAAATCACATAGTCATATCAGTGAAAGTTTCTATGATATGATGCATAAAGATTTTTTGGTTGATAACAATGGATCCTTGGATGATTTGAATGATCGTTTGAAGGAAATTTTTATTTATAATTTAGATCCATTTAATTTCATTTTTGCCTTGTTTTTTGAGGTAATCGTTGCATATTTTAAAATGATTGCAGCCAAAAAAACCTCTACTCGCGCTTAATGGACTTGGATGAACCGATTTTAAAATTAGATGTTTTTTCGCATCCACAAATTTCTCTTTACTGATAGCATAATTGCCCCATAAAATGAAGACAATTCCTTTGCATCTTCTGGAAACCTCCTGAATTATTCCATCTGTATAACTTTCCCATACTTTTGCATAAATATTGGATTTGTTCTCAAGAACTGTTAACGCAGAATTCAGTAAAAGTACCCCTTGTTCTGCCCAATCACTCAAATCTGTTTCTGTACGTCTTTTTCCATAGATTGTCTCCAACTCTTTAAAAATATTAATCAAAGAAGGTGGAACTTTCTTAATTCCATTTGGAACTGAAAAACAAAGTCCCTGTGCCTCTCCTCGATGAATATACGGATCTTGTCCCAATATAAGGACTTTAGTATCTTCGATATTAAAGAAATCAAATGCGTGAAAAATATATTCATTTGGAGGAAGAACTGCTAAAAAATCCGGTTCATACTTCTGTTTTTCCAACTCATGATGTTCCGATATTTTTGCTAATTCTTCAGTATTCTCCAACAAAATATCTTTCCAATTTGTTTGGATGTTTTCAGCTAAACTTATTAAACTCATTTTTCCATTTAAAAAAGAAAAGATAAATTAATCAGTTTTTTGCAAAAAAGTGATTTTTTATAAAATACTTTTTTTTCTCCTCAAAAATGCCCTGGAACCCCGAAAGTTTCGATAAAAAATATTTGAGCAATTCCGACCTAAAATTGCTCAAATATTTTACGGATTATATTGATACTAATAATGTTTCATTCAATAACTTCGATGCTAAAACATCATCGAATAAAAATTTATGTTTAGGATCATTTTTATATAAGATTGCAAATAATTTTGTTGGAGACAAAGCATATCATATGAGAGAATTGGGAAAATATTATGAAAGAATTAACAATGAAAAACGTGCTTATCATTGGTTTTATATTTCTTCGAGGAGGGGAGATCATATTGCTATGTATAAGATGGGAATTTATCATGAACATGGATATGGTGAAACTGCCCTTGATTTAAACGTCGCTGCAGAATGGTATAAAAAAGCGGCTGACAAGAATCATCACATCTCTCAATACAAGGTTGGTCAGTTTTATGAGGAAGGTATCGGTTTTGAGAAAGATTCAGTTGAAAGTTTAAAATATTATTTGAAGGCGGAATCATATTTAACAGATTTGAATTTGTCCATTAAGATTGCAAAAATGTTCGAATCAGGTGAAGGAACTGCAGCTGATTTTGAAAAAGCCTTTGAGCGTTATTATTATTTAGCAGAGAACTTTGAGGATCCATTTTCTTTATTTAAAGTTGGAACCTATTATTATAGTGGAAATTTTGTTGAAGAAAATATGGATAATGCAATTATTTATTTTACGCGATCCGCCAATAAGAATAATCCATTGGCTTGTATTAAATTGGCAACAATTTATGAAAAAGGCCATGGAAGACCGATTAATTATGAGGAAGCGTTTAATTGGTATCAGAAGGCGGCCGATATTGGAAGTGCATATGCAAAGTATGAATTAGGATTATTATATCAGTATGGTATGGGAGTTGATCAAGATTTGGAGAAAGCTTTTGGATTATTTCAGGAATCCGCTGCCAAAAAGGGATATCCGGGAGACAATGTAAGGTGGGGTTGTTATCAATTAGGGACATTATATGAGAAAGGTGTTAAACAAGATGATAAAATAATTGTTCCAAGAGATCTGGAAAAAGCGATTCACTATTATAGAATCTCAGGAATGGCGAATAATGGAATGGCATTGATAAGATTAGGTGAGCTATCTTACAATGGTGTTAACATTGATGGAAAAACTACTGAAGATTATTTTAAGATGGTTGAGGAAAATGGAAAAAGTTATTATATCAGGCATTTGTTTGTTACCTATATGGAAGGTATTTATATGCCGAAGGATCCAGAAAAAGCTATTTATTATCTCAAAAAACAGTCTCTTGACAAGAATAATATTCATCTCCTTGGTATGGCCTATGAAGAAATTGAAAATTTCGATGAAGCATATAATATTTACCTTCAAGTTATTGAACAAGGAAATGCGAGGGGGTATGTTCGAATTGGACAGTTATATGAGAATGGAAGAAAGTTTCAACAAGATTATGAGAAGGCTGCTGAGTATTATCAGAAGGGTTTGGAAGAAGGATTTTTATTTGCAAAGTTTTATTTGGCGAATATGTATGAAAATGGAATGTATTTTGAGAGGAATATGCTGAAGGCTTTTGAAATGTATATGGAATTGGCGCACAATTATGAAGAAAGAGCTTGTTTCAAGATTGGACAGTTTTATGAAAATGGAGAAGTTGTTGAAAAAGATTTGAAAAAAGCTGGGTTATGGTATTGGAGAGCAACTCGAAGAACTAGCAAGGAAATCTCTGATAAATTCAATTCTTTCTTTAACTAAAATTTTTTAGTTAAAAATATGCTGAAATGATTATAAGTTAAAAAAATTGATCTTAAAAAAGAATGTATTACAAGAGGTTACATAATGGAATCTGAAGCACAAGTTATTTCATCTTTTTTTACCAGGAAACTGGTTCAACGTAATTATATTCATTCAATGGAGGTTAAATTCGTGATTAAAAAACGGTTGGACTCGGAGTGGGAGAATATTGAGGAGGAGAGGAGAATAAACAAGAATATTTCTTTGGCTATGGATAGCCCTGGAAAATTTGGAGAAAAGTTGGCAACATATATTTTTTCAGACAGTATTGGAAGCGCTAGTAAAGGTGGATGTGCATTTGATAATAACTGCAGAACAACTGGATTGAAGCGAGAAGTAAAAACTTGTTGTCTAGTTCAGCCAAAGATTTGTTTGACCTGTGAGAGCATAAAAGGATTATTGATTAGTAATTTTGTGATGTGTCCAGATTGCGTAGTAATAAATAAATGCACTGTTTGTCAGAGAAAGACCTTAAATAAATGTTTGAATTGTGAGGTCCAGAAATGTGCCAGATGCATATCCGAATTGAAGAAAATTAATTCAATTAAGGTTCCCTATTTTCAGCAGAAGTGTTTGTATTGTGGATCAACTAGTAATGAGAATTTTAAAGAAGTTCGAGACACTCGGTTTGCAATAGATTGCAAATCTCATTTTGAATTTCGGGAGGAATTGTTTGAATATCTATTTAATATACTTGATTACAAAGATGGAAAAATAATTTTAGAATCCTTTATCATACCTTCAAGCAATCAATATTTTGATAAATTACTAAAAACGCAGCTTGGAGGTGGGACCAAAACCTGCAACCTGATGCCAAAAAGACATGATTTTTATTCATCTGGGCCAATTAAAATAATTCATGCAGTCTATAATGAACAGAAGGAGCTTGAGGAATTTTGGTTTGATGCTTTTAATAAGAAAATATGTGATTATCCGGCAATGGATTTAAGGGCAGATTTGAGGTTGGCGTTGAAATTGCCGAAGAATCATGAGTTTTTGAGTAGGGATAGGATACCTTATGGAGAATTGGAGGAAGTTTTGGTTCCCAAAAAAAAGAATTTAGGAAAAGAACGCGGCAAAACTAAAAGAATTGGCTGAAAAAGAAAATTGATTTTTTAAATTAAAGAATATTTACTATTATAACTCAATTATGAACTCGGAGTATTTAAATCGAATTTTAAATGAAGATTGTGAGACATATTTACCAAAGTTAGAAGAATTATCTGTGGATTGTGTGATATTAGATCCACCTTATTTTAATGTAGTGAATGAAAAATGGGATACACAGTGGAAGTCATTGGAAGAATATTTGAATTGGTTTCGGCCTATTATGCAGCAGATTGCGAGGGTTAGTAAATATAGTTGTTCTTTATGGTTATTTGGTTATCCTTATCAGTTATCATTTTTGATACCGATTGTGGAAGAGTTCGGATTTACTTATAGACAGCATATAACGATTGATAAAGGTTTAAGAAGTGTAGCTGGTCGGACATCGAATAAGTTGAAGATGTTTCCGACGGCGACGGAGTATGTAATATATTTTCACAAGGAGGCGAGACCATTGATCAAGGGTCATTTACAGAATAAGAAGAGTGAGAAAGGTTTGTCCTCGAAGGAGATAAATTTGCATTTAGGAAAAGCAGTGAATGGTGGAGGAACCTGGTCCACTATTGCTGGAGAAAAACAGAAGAATATTCAGTACCCAACGAAGGATGATTGGGAAAAATTGGATGAATTATTTGGAGGGATGGATTTGAATTATGATGATGTAGTATTTAAATTTAATCCTCAGCCGGGATTGACGGATGTGTGGACTGATATTAATTTTTATGATACGACTTATCCGAAAAAACATCCGACACAGAAGCCATTTAAATTAATTGAGAGATTGATATTATGTTCGACTGATGAGACAGATGTTATTTTAGATCCATTTATGGGATCAGGAATGACGGGATTTGTTTGTCGGGAGAGGAATAGGCAATTTTTGGGTTGTGAGATGAATGAAAAATATTTTGCGGACAATTTGTTGAATTAGTTTATAAAAAATAAAATTTATTTTCGATTATTTTTAATTTCAAAATTGTTTTTTGTAACGATTTTGACAGATGGAAAATTTCTATTAAAAAAATTTAAATATCTATAATTGTCATTAACCAATAATATCTTCAAATTGGACGGACATCTCTCTATTTTATTCTTAAATGGCATAAACCCACTCTTCCTCAACATAAAATTACCATTATCCAATATAGTATAATGATAACCTAACACCAACAATTCTAGGCTATCCGGTAAATTATTCAATGATTCTTTGTATTTTACAGAATTAATAATAAGCACTTTTAAATTTATTGGTAAGTTATTTATACTTTGTGTAAAACATTTTCCAAGATAAAGTAATTTAAGTGATTGAGGTAAGAAATCGACTGGTTGGTTATATTTGTCTCCAAGGAAAAGTTCAATCAATGTACTTGGTAAATTATCAACCTGTTGATTGAATGAGTCACACAATATTAATTTTGTAAGTCCGTGTTGTAAATTATTGATACTAAAGTTGGACGTACCTCCAATATGAATTGTTTGTATTGTATTTGGTAATTCCGGTAATTGTTCTAGTTGATTGAAAAATTCAATTTCTAAAACATTTGGGGGGATGTCAGACAATGAATTTTGGTAGTTGTTAAGAAATGTTATTTTTTGTAATTGGGGAGGAAAATAATGAATAAGGGAATTAAATTTTCTTCCAAAAAATATTTTCTTTAAATTCAAAGGTAATTTAGTAATTGGTAAATTAAATTCACTACTACAAACTATTACCTCAATACTATCAGGCAAACTATCAAAAGAATGATTGTAATTTTTTCCAAAATTAATTAGTTTTAGTTTATTTGGTAAATTGTGTAAAGGAAGATTATAGTTAATTACAGCAAGTTTTTCAATATTTTCTGGTAAATTTTCAATTACTTGTGTAAAGTCGTGTCCATAACAAATATTTTTTAATTCTTTTGGATATTTTCTAATGGGAAAATTAAATTTTGATCCTATAGTAATTTTTTCCACAGTATCTGGTAAGTTGTCAATTGATTGATTAAATCGATGTCCAAAAATAATTTTTTTTAAATTTGCAGGATATTTTGAAATTGGCTGATCAAATCTTAATCCAAACATAATATATTCTATGTTATCTGGCAAATTATTTATTGGATGATTGAAATAATCGTTAAAGTTAACGGCATTATATTTTGAAATAATTGATATCATTTCAGGAGTAATTGGTTTATCAAAGTTAGTGCGAAAGTTTAGTGTGTCAACATTATCTTGATTTTTTGTAATAAAATACCATTCATTTTCGTCTGCGTCACTGGAAAGATCTATATATTCTTCAGAATCAATCATTTCATCAGAGATTATTTCAACGTCATCACTGAAATAATCAGTATTAAAATCCCTTGTAAAAAAGACATTGAGACCTATATGTTGCTCCATTTTTATAATATTTAAAAAATCAATGCAAATAGATTCAATTTTTATTTACATCATATTTTTTCACCTCTAACATCTTTGTAAAAATTGATACTAAATGGAAGTATATATACGTTTGTTAACGAGATGACTGAACAGGATAACAGTACTCCAAGCAATTTTTTTATAGGTTCATCACCTATTTTTCTGAATGTGACAAATAATTTCTCATTTATGGGAAGTGATTTTGACCGTGATTTTTCGAATAGTTTTTTGGGAGAGGAAGATGGACCATCTTTTGTTTTCAATGAGAAACCACAGAAAAAGGTTAAAAAAGAGGTTAAAAAAGAGGTTAAAGAGGATTTTGAGTGGAAAAAGATAGAGGATCCAGTTTTGAGGAAAAAAATTCGAAATCGTCTCAATGCCAGAAATTCAAGAATCAAAAAACTCACTGAATTTGAATTGTGCAAATTAAAAATACAACAACTTGAAGAAGAAAACCTACAACTTAAACTCAAAATTATTCAACTCGAATCACAAAAAAAAAATTATAATATCCTTCCATTCTTCTCAATATCACCGGAATAATACACAAAAATACTCCAACATAAAAATCTCTCCCTGGAAATTCCTTCTTCTTAATAAAATAATCAATTAATTTCACCAATGAAATAGCGGTAAAGATAGCTCCATATATCATAACTAAATCAACATTTTTGTATATTCCAGCAAAATAGATTCCACATAAAGAGCCAAAGATAATACCGGAAATTAAATTCATTTTTGTCTTTAGTAAAAATAAATCTATTTTATTTCAATTTTTTTCAAGAAAATCTACAATTTTATCCCAATTGGTATCGCCACATCTTTTGAGTTTGCCAATAATCCTGTATTTTTTGATATATTCTCCCCCAATGGTTAATCTCTTAAAACTTGATATCATAAATCTTTTTTCTCCAAAACATCCCTTCTCTTTGACTAAATCTATTTCAACAATACTACTAATACCATTTAAATATAAATATAATCTTCCTTCAAATAAATCAACAACTACATCCCTATTTTCAGCCTGAGAACGAAAAAAAGAAATTGTATCTTTTAATTCAAAAGTAATTGTTTTACTATCTATATTAAATTGTAAAAAATATGTGTTGCATCCATCAGAAAAAAATGTATTTGTTTTTAGATTCCTTGGCATATTTTTATATAGATAAGAAAATTAAATTTAATACAAAAAAATTATTTTTTTAGTTTCATATTTTTAGTTGAAAAAGATAAAATCCTATTTTTTATCTACTTATATAATTCTCATATCATCCTTCCACATATAAAAAAAAATTATATAAAGCTTTCCATTTTACACCTTTGAGAAAATACACCTTTGGACATTTAAGTTCGCACAAAATATGTGTATTTTCTGTAAATATTCCGCTATATTTGCTGTAATTATAAATCCGAAATAGAAAATTGAGGTTACATTGTTCACTTTAGAATTGAATGAATTGTGGGATACCCTGTTATAACATTTTTTTATAATTGATAATTAGAATTTATTTTCCCGAACTTCCAAATCCGCCCTCTCCTCTCTTCGTCTCATCCAACTCATCCACCTCAACCAAAATACCCTCATATATCCTCTCAAATATAATCTGCGCAATCCGATCTCCAATCTTCACCTCAAAATCACTTTCTCCATTGTTCATCATAATCACCTTGATTTCTCCTCGATAATCACTGTCAACAACTCCAGCAAAAATATCAATGCCATTCTTAAATGCCAATCCACTTCTCGGTGCAATTCTGGCGTAACAATCAGCTGGAATACGGATGGAAATGCCAGTGGAAACAGCTTTCCATTTTTTGGATGGAATAATTAATTCCTCGGCAGCATATAAATCACTTCCAGCACTCCCTGGAGTTGCTTTAGTAGGTACAATTGCATTTGAATTTAAAAGTTTTACTTGAAACATTTTCATATATCACTTATTTTATGAGAAAAAACATCAATTTTTTTATGCAAAAATTGATGTTTTTTCTATTAGAATTTTCCTGATATAATTGACTGTGCAGATGGAACAAAAGGAATTAATTATAGAAAATATTAATGAACCTTTAATTTCCATCAACTCTCACAAAATTTATTTTACTAAAAATGGTGAACCTAAAGTCGAAAATGCAGAAGGATACCGCCCTGATTACGAATATCATAGCGTAAGTTCAATCTTCACTAATATCGACTATCCAATTCAAAAATTAAAACTTGAAAATTACAACTCCGATTTATTTAATTTCCACGAAGATTATTCAAAATTAAACATCAAAAGCGAATTTGATATCATCAAACACTCCCTCGATATTTACCACCAAATCGAAGAAATTAATTTCGGAAATAGTTTTAATAAAATACCAAACATCCTACCCAGAAATATTAAAAAAATTACTTTTGGATTTCAGTTCAACCAAATTATCGACAATTTACCAAATACTATCGAATTTATTGAATTAGGAAATTTTTTCAACAAAACAATTGATAATTTACCTTCATCTCTTAAAAAACTTAAAATTATTGGTGTTTTTAATCAATTGATTGACTTTTTACCACCAAATTTGGAGGAATTAATTATTGATGATAGATTTGATCAACCAATTGATAATCTGCCAACTAATTTAAAAATTCTTGAATTAGGTGATGGTTTCAATCATTCAGTCGACAATTTACCATCAAGTCTCCAAAGATTAAAATTAGGTGGAGAATTTAACAAATCAATCAATAATCTACCAATGAATTTGAATTATCTTAATATTTCATCGAATAATCTTGTTGGTGTATTTAATCAATCTCTTGATAATTTACCAGAAAAATTGGATACATTAATTTTACCTGATGAATTAGATTACAATTTTACGTATTCATTTAATAATTTGCCTAGTAATTTGAGAGTTCTTCAACTTTTTGAAGATCACACCCAAAGGATATGTCTTGAAAATATACCGGATTCAATTGAAAAATTAAGAACAAATATTAGAAGTTTACCTACAAAGATACCTAAAAATTTAAAGAAAATTGTGTTAACTGCTCATTCTGATATATTAACGGAGAATCTGGAAATTTTTGAAAGAAAAGATGTTGATATTAAAATTATTTTAAGTTTATATGATAATAATGAAATTGACATAATACCAGAAGGTATAACAAGATTGAAACTAATTAATTGCACATCTAATAATGATAATTTAAGAATCAAAAGATTTCCAAGTACATTGAGAGTATTCACTACTTTTGATGATTATGATGCGAAATTAAGATTACCCAATGGCTTGAAGTCTTTAAAACTTGGATCTTGTTTTAATCAACCATTATTAGACCTTCCAGATTCTATCGAATATATTAGATTGGGTGATTCTTTTGACGAAAGAATTAATTATGTTCCAAAAAATCTGAAGAGAATTGATGTTTACAGGGATAAGAATAATCATAGAAAACTAAAAATACCAAAAACATCGGCAATTATTTCCTATATTCGTGAATAAAATTTATTCTTTTGTATCCTCAAATTTTACTTTATAAAATGAGACATTTTCCTTCCTACACATTGGACAAATCTTTTTTCCCCTTTTTATCCATCCCTCCAAACCCTCTCTACTAAAAATATTTTTACACAATTCACAACCAACCAATTCTACTAATTCATTTATTTCTTCTTTAGTTATTGGGCAATCTAATTGTTTCCGAAAAAAAATTTCTGTATCTTCCAAATATTTTATCTGCAATCCTTTTCCTCCAAATGCCAATAATAATGAAATAGTCTCTTCATCATAGGAAAAATCCACAAAAAATCCACCATCTCTCGCATTCGGATCAGCACCATTCTCTAATAAATAAATTGCCATTTCCATGTCATATTTACCCAAAGCCAATTTTAAAGGTTCATCATTCTCCACATGAATATCAGCACCAATTTCAATTAAATATTTTACTACATCTATGTTATTAAACAAACAAGCATTTACCAAAGCATTATCACTATCCACATGAATATCAGCTCCTCTATCCACCAAATATTTCACCATTTCAACATCGCCAAATATTATCAAATTATTCAATGCTATATTATTCTTATAATGAACATCTGCTCCAATGTCAAGTAAAAACTTAATAATTTCAAAATTACCTATTGAACTAGCTTTTTCAAATCCCTCATTGATATCAGCACCAAGACTACAAAATAATTTTACCATTTCCAAATTCCCACATTCTATCACATTTTTTATTGCAAAATTATCCCGTAATGTCACATCCAAACCAAGATCTTTAATTAATATTATATTTTCATAATCTTTTTTTTGTAATAAAAGATGCAAAATTTCACCATTTTTAACATTCACATTCACTCCTTTCTCTACCAAAAATTTAAAAATATTCATCCTACCGCATTTTAATGCCGAAATCAATAATTTTTCATTTTCTTCATTTGTCACAACCGATTTATTATAAATATATATAAATAAATCACTCATTTCATTCCAGATTGAAAAAAAATTACTTAATATTATTTTATTCAAACAATCATCAGTCCTTATTCCTTTATCAAATAAATATTTTATTACTTCATAAACTTCATCACCAATAGCCTGATCCAATATATCTGTTTCATTTCCATAATATTTTAACACATAATCTAATAATTCATACTTTCCCGAAATTATACAATAATTTACAATTATAGATGACTCTTCCAAAAAATTATCTGTACTATAATTTGATAAAATAATTTTTAAAATTTCCAAATTGCTATGATCTATCGCATAACATAATATCATTGAATTTACTTTTTCATATTTCAACTTTTCTTTTAGCAACTCTTCGTCATTTTCTTTTAAACATTCCAATATGTTTTTTGAAAAAACCCTTGGTAAATTTCCGAAATATTCCATAAAATTCATCCAGCTATCTCTTTCTTTAATCATTGTTACCCCTACTTTGTCAATTAATTCATTTTCACATTCAAAAGTACCCTCATCAGAATCAGACGTGTAAGAAGATTCTTCTTTTAATTCATCTTCTGAATCTGTGTAATTTTCAGAACTTAATGATGATATGTCATCCATTGTTTATAAACATAATTTTTTTTTAAGTTGTTATAGAAAATGATGATGGAAAACTGAAGATTTCTTCTGTAATAAATTTTACATTTGGATATTCCAACCTCATATCCATCAACCAATCATAATTTCCATTCACCAAAAAATATTTCAAATTCTTCGGCAACCTCCTCACCGGCTCCGACGGTCCCACCATATAAGACGGCGAATAATTCATTTTCCAACATCCATTCTCATCCATACTATATCCAAAAATAATTACCTCAATATTATCCGGCAAATTATCCAATGATCCATAATAATTATCATTGAATAATAAAAATTTCAAACTGTTTGGTAAATTATATAATGGAAAATGGTATTCTCCATTAAAAAAAAGATGTGTTAAGCTTTCTGGCAAAAAATCCAATGGCTTATTGAACCGTTTGCCCAACCTAAGATATCGAAGGCCACAAGGTAAATTATCAACAGTATGATTGAAACATAAACCGAGATGAAGATATTCCGTACCAAATGGGATATTGTCCACTGGTAAATTGAAATAATCATCAAAACGTATCATTCTCCCTATTTTTCTCGAAATAGGCAAAAATAATTTTGACAAAAATTTCTTTTCAAAACGAAACTTAATCTTCTCAACATTTTGAGGCACCAACTTCAACTGTGACATATCAAATCTTAATTGATCCTGTGGCCCAATCAAAAATATAACTTTTCTCACCTTTCCCAAAACCTGTAAAATATGAGAAGTGAGTACAAAAACCTTATGCAGAATTAACTTATTATTCTCTATTATATACGGCATTTGCAAATAATAAACATCTATTATTATTATTTTTATCATCAATTTTTTATATTAGATGTAAAAATTGATAGCCAAATTATTTATTTATTTATACAAGGGGTAATAATGGAAATAGAACTTAAATCACTTTACTCTTTGAGTATCAAAGATATTTTCCCAGATCCTGGCGGTAAAGGTGTTGCAATTACCTATTCCGACAATAAATCTGTTTTTGTACCATATAGTTTGTTGCTTGAAGGATACCTTGTTGACATTATTAGTGAATATTTTGGTTTTTCCATATACATTCACGAATGTCTTCCTGAAATACCTTCTCAAGAATTCTGGAATTTATGTCGCGATGCTTATTCCTGGTCTGCAAAAAGTCAATGTAAAGATTTTCTATCCAATGGCAACGAAGTTATCGACACATTTGAAGGAATCCTTACATCCAACAACATCCAATTCGTAAATATTCATACCAAAATGATCAACGAACATTTTGCAATATTTGTTGAACATCTGTTAATGATGCCTCTTCAACATCTAACATTTCAGAGTTCTATTGGTCCAATTATTTTGAATAATGTGGAAAGATTTTATGACTAGGTTTATTTATAATTAAATGGTGGTGAATTTGTTGTTGCCTGTTGCGTGTCTTAGCGTGTAAATATTCTTCTTCTTCCAATCATTTCCAGTCGTTTTCTGTGACATCACATACATATCTCCATGATTTAATGGTAAAATTGCTCTTGTACCAATTGGATTTCCTTTGAAAAACCATTGATAATGAATAGGCGGTGACTCTCCCAAACGAATTGCCAATACCTTCAACCTCTCCTTATCTCCATGAAATCCAATGCCACATTCCTTCTTATAGTAGTAATTCAATTCTCCCGCCAAATCTTCTCCTCCTTCAATAAAATTGGGCAAAACACTTCTAACATGTCTAGTCAATGGGACTGTATCATATGCAACAATACGACCACGTCCTTCTTCATAATTCGGCTCCTGTGCCGCCAAATCTAAACAAAGATTGTATCGGGCAGTCTTATTCACAACTCTTCCATACATCTTCGCCTTCTTATCCCAATTCAATCCTACCAACTCCTCAAACATTTGATCTGCATTCGCTCCGTGCCCAGATAATAAAGCATTGACACCATTTCTAATAATCAACAATTTGGCTTCTTCTGCCACGGCACCTGATGGTAAAAATATGTTCAAATCAATCATCTCACATAAACATCCAATTTGTTCAAAACGTTGGGCACAAGATTCAAGGTTTTGAACAGAAAATCCATTTTCGGCTAAGGTGCCGATAATTTGCATTCCGACGTGGTTTTCAGCACGATCACCAAAAGTTAACGTAATAGTCCTATGATTAAAAATCATTTTATATATTTGCAATATGCAATGTTTTAACTTTAGAAATTTCAATTTTTGTAAAAATTGATTTTATTTTAAATTAGGCTTTTAAAATTAAAAATGGAAGAATTCCCACAGTTACCTCAACAAGTTCTTGATCTAATCAAAAAATTAGATAATAAAATCCAATGTCCACATGGAAAAATAAAACCATATTTTTGCAGAGATTGCAATGGAAAAGGAATTTGTCAACATAATTCACTTCGATATAAATGCCGCATATGCCGACCAATTCTTAAAAAATTTAAAAATTTGAAAATATGCATATGCAACAATAATAATCAATGTGAGTTTTGTATAAATAAGAAAAAAGAATCAGAGACTTGTTTATATAAGAGGTTATCTTATGTGAGTTCAAAACATAAAGTGGAGTTGAAATGTGAATGTGAGGATTGTAAAACTAGAATAAAAGTAGCTGAAGGAAAAATTTGCTTCGTCTGCCAAACAAATCCTGTTTTTCGTCTCCTCAGATGCAAACAATGCTTCCAAAAACATTACCAAAAAACTTCCCCTAATCCTTCCCCTCCCAAACCTCAAATAGAAAACGAAAGAAAATTACTTTCCACCAACAAATCTTCAACAATTCTTCTTCAAGAATTAAAACTTCCTGAATACAGAATCAATATTCTTAATAAATCGTGTAAAAAAATAGATGATGTTATTTCCATCATTGATAGTAATAATAATAAATGGCTTCTTGAATATTATTTAAATAGCTTATTAAAAGTTTTTACGAAATTTGTTGTTAACAGGGATAATTCATTACAATTAAAAATTGCATCTGAACGTCTAGGAGATATTGAAAAAATATTAAAAAATTCAATTACGGATGAATCACGTTGTTTATCAATTAGAATAATTTGGTTGTTGATATGTAACAATACGGTTGCAATGAGAGAATTGGTGGAATATGGGAATATTATGGAAATAATAGAAAAATGGAAAAGTGATGTATTTTCAAATATTGAAACTATAAACAAAATAAACGAAATTTTCCATCAACTTCAACACTATGGCATTCTCAAAAATTGAATTATATTTTTTTTACTTTTATAATACCAACAAAATGACAACATACGAAAAACATTTATGTGAACCTTGGTTTACATTAGTTGCAATAGGATTGAAGAAGGGTGAAGGAAGGTTAGATAGAGGTGATTTTTCTAAGATGCAACCGAATGATATAATTATTTTCCATAATTCGGATCTAGGATTCAAAAGAACTTGCAAAGTTCAAATCTACCATATCCGAAAATATGAAAATATGCAATCTCTTATTCAAAAGGAAAATCTAGATATCCTTTTACCAAGTGTAAAAAACCAAGAAGATGCCACAAAGATTTACCAAAATATTTACAAAAATGATTTCGATAAATATGCAGCGATTGCTTTAAAAATCGGAAAAATATTTTAAATTCGCTCAGGGTAATGGTGGAAAAATTGATTTTAATTATAACAATTTGTAAAGTGGGATAATAATGAATCATCGTAGGAGTGATTTAGAATGGATGGAGATTGGAAAGAAATTGGCCGATTTTCGTGATCGATCAAAAATAATAAAAGAAATTATAGAAAAAAGATTTACTAGGAAATACATAGAAATAACACGTCTTTTTAACTTTTATGATGGAATTAAAAATATTGAATGTTTAATGAAATGTATAGATAAACTTTTCCGAATTTTTGTGAAAGATGATCGAATACAAGATTTACCAGTGGATTTTGTAATAAAATATGCTCATATGAATCCTCGTTATGAAAGAATGGAATATCCGGTATTTAAGCTGAAAAGAGGTAAATGTAAGCCTCTCTCAGTTGGTGAAACCGAAAAACTATTTATCCTCTCTTTTACAAATGATCTAAGCAAATTTCTTAAAGAAATTTATTTGGATCAATTGATTGAAGAAATGCAAAGAAAAGACCAAATCCATATTATTAAATACATTTATGGTTTTTTTCAAAGAATCTTAATGTGTGAAGAAAAACTCGCTCAATTATAGATTTAGACTATTTTATAATTTTTTTTTATAACAATAAAATATGGAAAAAGAAAGAATTATTTTTTTAGTTGTTTCCCTTCTCTTTCTCGGATTAATTGTTTGGGTGGTTCTTAATAGAAAAAATAGAGAAAACTTCGGACGTCCGGATATTGGCGTCCCAACATCAGATTTTATGGAAGGTCCAGGCGAAGGAAGACTTTGGCCCCCTGGATCCAAACAAATTCATGTTACCAGCATTTGTCCGGGATGTGGATAAAAATTGAATTTTATTTATTATTTTTATTGACAAATAAAATGATAAAATATTTTTTAACGATTAGTGGGAATCAAGAAGTTATCCAACAAATTTTGCAAGAAAAAAATTTAATAATTTTTTTCGAGAATGCAGAGATTGATATTGGAATGGAAAGTGTTAATATAATATTTGAATCCGACCAAGATTTTTATGAAGAAATAATAGGAATGATGGAGAAATATTCGCAAATGATGTTTCGATTATTATATTATGGAAACCAGGAGAAGATTGGTGGTATAGTGGATGGAATATATGGAAGAATTAAGAAATTTGAATTTGAGGTTGATGGAAATGAATTGATGGAATTTGGACGTATTGTTTTTGGATATGGAATAGATTGATCTTATAAAATAAAATTTTATAAAAATCGGAAGTTTTATTATGATAACTTCTTTGGTAAAAAACTCTTTTGTAAAGAGTTAAATTGGTGTTCTAAATATTACATCTCACACACCTTATAAATAGATTTTATTTTTATAAAATAATCTAAAAATTGAAAAATTATTTAATTAAATCCTAACCTATTTAACTTCAAATGTCAATATATGTGCCAAACATATTGATAATTAAAGGTAAGCATTCTCAAATTGATACGATTATTGGTGAAAGATTTTGTTTGGCTAATGCATTTCCTCCTCCAAGTGAGATTTATTCTGAGAGTTGGTGCTTGGATAATTGGGGAATAAGATTCGATATTAGTGATGATGTTTCTGTTGAATATCGGGTAAGAAGTGTGAAAATACATTTTGAAAGTCCTTGGAGACATCCGGGGAAATGGTTGGAGAATGTGGCGAAATTATATCCGGAACTTAATTTTACTCTTTATTGGGCGAATGAATATCCGAAATGTGGAAAAATTAAGGTGAAGAATGGAGAATATATCGGATTTTTATATAATGATGGACCAGATGCAATAAGATTTTATGGAAGATATTTCAAATAGAATATTGGATTCTTTTTACGACATATTATAATGAAAAATTATTTTATAAATAAGATATACCCAACTACATTCTAAGAGAAATGTGAGCTGAACAATCACCAGGGGATCTCTTGATTGTAATCGGTATTAATGAGTGAGTATGAGAAGTATACTCTTTACTACCAAATTTGTAACCATAAGTATCAACATATTGGCGAACACCATGCGGAAATTGGCCGACTTTCCATTGAGCGGAGTCAAACTGTCTCCTGATAGAAGATGAAGAATATTCACACTTGGACTTCTCTTTATCTATCAATAGACTCAATACCTTTTCTTCATTATATCTTTTAATGAATTTCCAACATTCATCAATAGAAATTGAGTTTGTAGAATCTAATGAGTTCACATACCTTGCAACTTTATACATTATTCTAATCGCAATCTCAACTACCTCCTCCGGATTTTTTTCACGGCTGCCTTTCTTAAAAGAATAAATCTCTTCTTGACAAGAGCCAGGAATAAAAGCACGCTGAAACTCTTTTTCAATTTCAAATTGCATAATCTTCTCAAATAATATTACATAGGGTGTAACAACAAACACTCTTAATTCTTCATCCCCTCCGTTATACCTTCTTCTATTCAATACATCCCTTCCCCTTACTTTCAATTCGCTTGCGTCTACCAACTTAAACTTCTTGGGTTTTTGCTTAACGTATGGATCAAAATCATTATCATTTTCCTGCAACGTTATTGTGATAGGATCCTCGTGACGACCACAAGTCATGTTTGATTTACCAACCTTAAATAGATAGAAAAAAAAGTTAAACTTCAAATAAATAATACCAAAATGATCATCCTCACCAGGTTCCATCTTAAAATCTTCGAGGGGAGAGTGGTCTATGACACCCTGGGATAACCAACAATTCTTCCAATCATTTCCAGCTAAAAGAACACTGAAAGAAGAAACAAAGTTATTGAAAAGAGCACTCAGGACATTCATTTGCCAAAAAAAAAAATCGGACAAACAAGCAACATTGTAGGACATATTAAGATAAAATCACTATATATTCATTTTATAAAATTTATAAACCATCAATTTTTTTTACTATAAAAAAAATAATAATACAAAATATCTTTCAATTACTTTTTACAATTTATAAACATATTTTCATCCTACAATTACCTCTTCCCAACTTTTTTAGTTGCAGAAGAATCAGCCGTTTTCTTACAAGCCTTTTTGCAAACTATTTTAGTGGCACTAGTCATTAACACTGCAAAAGCATCTTTTGGAACAGGATGCAACTTCACTGATACCCCAATAAGTTCAATATCCTTTACATCTGTGATTGACCACAATGCTATCATCCTAGTTTGGAAATCCTTATTGATAAAGAAGTTATTTTGTTGTGGACCGCGTTGGTCATCAGGTCTAAAAATTAATTTGCATAACTCTTCATCCTTCGGCCTGCGAACGCCTTTTCTACCCAAAATATTTTTGAAAGTATCTTCACCAACTAACCAAGCGAACGACTTAAGCTGTACAACTTTATTTTCACAGAAATCGCTATGCGCTTCTTTAAAAGTTTTACGTGAATCATTATTCATAGTATGTCGGAGGCCGCTGTCATACCACTTCACAAGGCAATCAATTTGAGACTCGACAGACTCTTTGATATCCTTATCTTTCTTGCAAAACAACTCATTCTCTTGCTGCATAGTATAATGTGCAACATCATACATCAATTCGAGACTTTCTTTGATCATTTCATTCCTGGAAGGAGAAACTCCGCCTCTTTTTTTGAGTTCATTTTTGTTAAACTCGAAGAGGAAAATTTCTTCTTGGAGTGACCCATCATATTCGAATTTCTTGAATCTTTGACGTTGAGTGGAGAGATAAATGTTTTCAAACAAATGGAAAAATGGAACCCTAATCGCAAAATGGTACTCGTCTGCACCATCAACTAATGACTCTCCATCAAGTTTTTTTAAATTCTTTAATGGAGTATCTTTGTTGAGAACAATGGAAATTTGGTGGTCTAATCTTGTAGATCCCATTCCTGAAATACCACTTTTATGGTATTTATCGTTAGTCTTGAAGTAGTTATCACCTGGTAAGTCGAAAGGATCAGGGCATTCGCCCCAAGTTTCATATCGCTGCAATCTTCTCCCAGCAGGAGGAGCCTTGACATCTTCAAGACTCAGCCAATATGTCTTTGTTTTCTTTCTATTGACTTCCTCGGTAAATTTAAAACCTTGACCACGCAAATAAGTAATAGTATCTTCAGCCATCTAATGCACCCATTTCATTATCATTATAAAAATTTGTACCCATCAATTTTTATTTTTATAAAAATTTATTACTCAGTTTTTGCTTACAAAAACTTTGTGTCAATTTTTATTTTTATAAAAATTTATTACTCAGTTTTTGCTTACAAAAACTTTGTGTCAATTTTTATTTTTATAAAAATTTATTACTCAGTT
>Ga0172362_10001102_pt1 | contig 22876 bp, 30 predicted proteins | sample LakKivs1_kivu2a2_FD_114534 | JGI IMG/M metagenome (GOLD analysis project Ga0172362, IMG submission 114534) | Sediment microbial communities from Lake Kivu, Rwanda - Sediment s1_kivu2a2 | ecosystem: Environmental > Aquatic > Freshwater > Lake > Sediment | place: Rwanda: Western Province, Lake... | reverse complement strand
GTCAGACTTGTCACCACCCATATTCAGTGTATACTTGGTGACCTTGCTGACCACGGGCTGACGGAAACTACCGTCGTTTGCTTGGACCTGACGACAGACCCAAGTGTTGTTTTCCCACGACAATATGACAGGGCTTTCCCACTCGTCACAGACCACAACATCATCTTCCACGATACGATAGTAAATGACACTTTCCTCAGACATACTGTTCTTGTATTCAATCAGTGCCTTGAGGGTAGGGATACCATCGCGGAGAATACGCTCTGCCTGATCAGGATTCAGATTTTGAACGATATAAGTCTCGCCACCTTTGAATTTCCAGTAGGGCTTGTTAGCATCGCCGTAATTCTCACAATATTGCGTTTGGATGACAAGTTTCATATCAATCTCCGTAGATCAACTATAGAGATAGTATGCGCCCAAATTAGGGCTAGGTCAAGCCTTTTTCGCCACTTTTTTACGGAAAATAAATCCAATAGAATCAATGACTTAGAACGATGTGTTGGCCATACGAGCAGCGACCTGCTTGATACGTTTAGGATTTTGGGGCTGACCTGTGCCCATCTCGTCGTGGGTGAAAATTCCATACAATTTTAATACCCATGGGTTACGTCCGGAAATACTATAGACGATGCTTATATCTGCGGTTAGTTTGGCGTGGATTAATGTTTCGCCGGGTATAGCATTTTTTAATACAGGGTTGTTGCCTACAAATGCAGTATCATCCTTACCGAAGGGCTGCATTGGGTTTTCTTTTTTAACTTTAAGAAAATCGGCAATTCTATCTGCGACCTTCTTGTTACCTGATAGTACTTTGTTGCTCAGTGTATCATTAAACAAGGAACTGGTTTTAACTATTACCTTGTCCATTGCCCATAGCCCTGAGTTCTGCGATCAACTTATCAGGTTCCACTTCAGTCCATACTTCATCGTGGTTGGCTGCGTAAATCATCTCGGTCAAGATTTCGTCCTTGATTCCAGTATTATTACGATTTTCTACAAGTGTTTGGATCTGCTCTTTACTAGCATTTTTGTAGAAGTCCTTGATCTCATTGAGGCGCATACTATATTTATCAGTAATGAGCACCAGACCAATACATCAAGGTTTCAATATCAGCATCACTATCCCCATATACGATTTCCTCGACCTCGGGCACAAGCATCTCAAGTTTCCTTGCGATCTGATGGCAATCATAGCCCTCGCTACGCAAGTCCATGACCATCTGCTCACGTTCAGTATAAAATCCCATTATGCTTCCTCGTAACTATCCCAGCGGTTATGTTTGGGTTTGCGGCGATATTCGTGCTTATCATCGTGACGCTTACCGCGAAAGTTAAAATCCCTGTCGAAGAGGATACGATGCTTCCTCTGCTTAGGGGCCTTTACAACGAAAGAAATGCGTTCAGTTTTCATACTAGAAATAGTAATGTAAAATCGATCCAAAGTCAAGCCTTTGTAAATTCTTGATTTGTATAGTATTCTAGCAATTTCAATTGCATTTGGGCAAGTGTATTGCCGTTACCCGCTGTGCTAAACCGAATGGGACAATCTCCCCAGCGCCTTGTACGTGTAAATTCACCCAACCATCGACGATGATCGGAATTAGTTACATCGAACTTTACTGTAGGACGAAGAACAAAAGTATCCAAAGACATACAACTCCAAACAAGCAAATTGTTAGTCTTTATATAATCGCATATGTGTTCGGCAATTGCAACCTGATTTTTATCCGAAACGTGATAACGCCTAGTAGTATGGGTACCCATTTCTTCATCATATGTACCATAAGTCGTAGGTAATAAGGGATTGAAAGTCTTATCATCAAATATATGTCTTTTGTCAGGTCTTAAACGTATATCAAAATAGTCTATACATTAGCGTGAATAAATCGTACCCTAATTTTTTTGCTAACACTTCAGTAAAGTGCTTACCATGACTGCCTTCGCAATCTGATCTGCCGGCTATATCTTGAGTAGCTGCATAAAAACTATCTCCGGCAATTCCTAAAATAGGCATAGTGATATTTAATCTCTATAAATAAAAATATGAAAATTTACTGTAAGTTGGATGTTATCTATAGAGAAAGTCCTTTGTATTTTCGTTGGGATGGAGCTATATTAGAATTTGATAAAGATAAATGGATATATGTAGATAACATAGAAGATGCTGACATCATACCAATTTTCGGTCCAGGAAACACTGATGATCCATATTACGATAATATTTTAGAGAAAGCACTTAGGTTACCTAACAAGCCATGGTTAGCGTTTATGGACACTAGGCACATAGGTGAGGGAGACCATAGTAGTCATCGTAAAGAAACTTGTTTTCAAAAATTTTTAAATAGATATGATAAACTCATATATGTTCATCAGGATAATAAATTTATTGATAATCAATCCGTATATTATGATTTTTGCTTTGATCGACAAAAAGCTTATTTTATAGATTATGATAAATTTGACCTTTCTCCCGGTAGATGCTGGACATATGACAGCACTAAAAAAATGTTTGAACTAGAAGACATCAAATTAACAAAATTAAGTAAAAAATTTTTAGTACCCAATAAAACGTATGCCAAAGATTATTTTATATACGATGTAGGTGATAGCAATAGTTTTAGAAGTCAAGTTCGTAGTAAGCTTAGGAAAATAGTGTTAGAAGAAGATTGTTATTTTAGTGATCCTGACAATCTTATTTTTTTACTTCCTAATGAACCTCACTTGCAACCAGAAACTGAACGTCATTTTTTAACAGGTGGTTGTGGGTTTCTGCCATTAAAAAATAGTTATTATCAAACTAGCGCAGTAAGCGTCTATGTGGAAACTATTTCACAGAGTAATAAAGAATTAGTACCTAAGATAGGTTGCGTGAGTGAAAAAACATTTAATCCATTGATAAAAGGACACTACATACTTCCTTTTGGCTATCAAGGATTGATTAAAGATTTGATAGAAATTTATGGGTTTAGGATGCCCGATTGGATAGATTATAACTATGATAATATCATAGATGATAAAGAGCGTGTAAAAAAATGGATGTATAATCTCAGCAAACTGCGCATTAAAAGTCTAGAAGAACTTACTGATTTATACAATAAAGACAAAGATATATTAGAATACAATAGAAGTTTATTCTTTACGAAACCTTATCATAGTTTATATGAACAATTAAAAAATCATATTAGCATAAGAAATCAATCCTGAAGCAAGAATCTCAATAAATCTTTTTCTCTAGCAGCGACATCTAGTTCCCATGGAAGTTGTTGATATTCTTCATAGCTTAACTTTGTAGCATCTGTTAAATCATAAAGTTTATTCTCCCATATTACTATATTATTAGTTTTGTATTGTAATTTTTTGGTGAATAATTGACTAAGATGTATCAATTCATGTGTTAATACGATGATCGATTCTTTAACTCCTAAATCAGCGTTTAATTTTATTCTGTTAAATCTAGGGTTGATCAATGTTTCCGCGTATGCATTAGGTTTCATCAACGTAAATTCTATCTCAAATTTTGTAGGTAATGGAAGTTTTTGAGCTAATTTATTGACCATCTTGATTAAGACTTTTTCGTTGTTAGTATTTTTTTCTATACCGGTATATAGAAAAGTTAACGAAGGCATCCATTTGGTCCTGTCAGGTAGTCAGTTTCTAGTATATTTAAATCTCTTAGTATAGATTTTTTTTCATCATTGCTAGACTGCTCCCATATAGCATTACCTTCCCAAAGTTGCTCACTGACTAGGTTCCACGGCAAATCATAATTAATAACTTTTCTATTAGGTCTTACTATGATGCTATCAAATTTATAACAAATACCTAAATTTATATTTTCACTTTTAGCATAGTGTATGTACTGCATCTGCGCACCTATATGTGTGTCACATAAAAATCTTTGAGACATTATATCAAAAGTTCTACTATCAGAAATTAAAAACCAATCCGGTACAGCAACCTCTCTTTTTTGAGTATCTGAATTTTTATGTATCTCAATATGAGAAACATATAAAGTATTGTCTTCCATCATGAAAGGTACTAATTCTTGTTTAGGACGCATGAATGGGAATACGTCTGGTCTAGTTTCAAACACCATATCGTAGCTTACGGTTTTTTCTCTGATACGCTTATGTGGTACTATACTATAGCACATATGTGATGGACCTAAATATCCATTTCTTATAGTACTGTTTTCCTTATCATTAAAGTATTTTATTGTGATTAAGTTTTTGTTATTCGATTCAAATATATAGGGTATATTAACATCTTCTAAACTGGATGTCCAACTAGCAAAATAATAATCTACATTAGCCGATATCGAATCATAAAATTCAAAGATTTTGTGATGTATAAACCTAAAAGTTCTGCAATGACCGCGCAATATGACTGCTATGTTATTCATCATAACAAATTATGCTCCATGCAATAATCATACATATGTTCTGCCCAAACTTTGTGTCCATACTCGCTGGGATGCATCACGATAAAAGCTTTACTGCTATCACCTAATTCTTGTTCTGCTTTCTCTCTCATATAATTATGGGCAGATTGCGTATTTTCATTTTTGTGCATGAATCTAATGCTATCTACATTGTCCCATAATTTTTTATCTCCGGGGCTTATTACGCCCATAGATTTTTCTCTATAAGATTTATCGTCCCATTGAGTGAACCAAATATCTAGAAAATGATAGAATGCTTGATGCATCACATATTTTATATTATATTGTTTTAAAAGAGTTTGAGTTTGCCAAACTTCTCTTATATATCGGTTCATGAATTCTCTTTCATGGCAAAAAAATAGTGCATATGATTTTAAAAATTTATTGATATCTGGGTCTGCGTCATCTACATCAAAAGACCATGGACCAAAATACACAGTTCGTAGATATTCATTGTCTGGATTTCTGAAAAAGAATTCTATGCGTTCTGGGCTAGTCCATCCTATGCTTACAAAAAGATCGCTTGTATCTTTACCTTCTAAATAACCCCATTCAGCCAAATATTCTAATAGTCTTTTATAGATACTACCATTGCTTATGCTAGGCTGACTTAAATCTACTAATTCTGTCGCTCCTATCTTATCTGCAAATAATTTTATATAACGATTTTTATTTCTATATTCTACATTGATGGGTTTATGTTCTCTCCAATGTTGATCTCCGCCTATTTTAAAAAGAGGTATAGGTTCTTCTATAGGATCTACAAGCTCTGCACCCCAAACCCAGCTATCTCCGCATGCGATTAATTTCATACTATTTGATTTTCCTTAATATAATTATATATATGGTCTGCTATTAATTTATGGCCTTCTAATATAGGATGCGCATTTTTTTCCATAATTAATTCGGTAGATATCCTATTCAGGAATAAAACTAATGTATCATTTTTATTCATGAATTTAATATCGTCTATATTATTCCATAATTTTTGTCTAGGACAATAATCATCTATCGGTAAGCTTGATATAAATTCTTGCACATTTCTATCTTTTTTAGACCACGCATAATCATTATCTACAAATGTTTGCGCCATGACATATTTTATATTATGTTGTTTTAAAAGGTTTTGCGTATGCCATACTAAGTATAAAAATCTATTACACATTTCATTTTTATTCCAAAAATACTTATGAAATGTATGGAAAAAATCATTGATTTCTTTATCATGCTCATAACCGACCGCCACAGACCACGGGCCTACTGCGATATATCCATCGTGCGCAAAACTCGGCATAGTGTTATTAAAACTCTGGAATTCTGTACGTTCGGGGCTAGTCCAAGTTATACAAACAAATAGATCATCAGTATCTTTACCATTAGTATAGTCATTTTTTACTAACCAGTTAGTCAATCTTCTTACTATTAGGTCATTGGATCCTCCCTGATATGATAAATCTATGATAGTATCATAACCCATCTTATCTGCGATTTGTTTCATGAATCTATTGTTTTTTCTATATTCATCATTTATTACAAATAAAGGATCGGCTACCTTGTAATTACGATCAATATGATCGGGATGTTTCACATCCGCGCCATATGCCCAACTATCTCCACATATCACAAATTTCATTTATCATTCCTTAATTGTCTAATTGTTTCTAAAAAATCGCTACATATGCCATAGCATTTTACTTCTATAGTATTATGTAATGTATCGTCTATATGTTCTGGCATGACCATTATGCTCATAGCTGTTAATTCTTTACCTGGAAAAGTCCATATATATTTTTTGCTAGTCAAAGTATATTGATCATTCTCATGCCAGAAAAAATTATAGAGCATGTAAGTATGTGTAGAAAAATAATACATCGCTTCTAGATTTTTACAATGGATCCACATTTTTCTTTCTTGTAAAAAACTTTCTTTGACTTCATATTGAGGTTCATCATGTCCTAAAATCAGTTTTTTATCTATATATCTAACATCTATCTCTACATGATACCCTTTTTTTAATGCTTCTTTAATTTGATCAGGATGATTCTCTTTATTATGATCTGGTCCCTGAAATAATCCCCTATGCGCTATGTATATCATAATTTTTCTAATATTTTTCTAGTATCATTATGACTATTTACAATATTGAAAACTTTAGATACATGAGAGAGATCATATGACAATCTTTGCAATACAGGATAATCTACGCCATATTCGAATAATGCGTCTCCAAAATAATATATAAATCCATGCTGTAAAAAATCTATTATGCTACTTTTATTTGCTTGCTTTAAACATATATCTATACTGATATCACCACCTATAAAAGCTTCAAGCCTGGGACAACGTCTATTGAGTTCTTTAACTATGAAATATCTTTCCATATGTAGTTTATCGTAGTTTATATACTCTATCCGTTGTTGTATATCGGCATTTCTACCCACGATAGAAAAATTATAACTACCATTCCTTTTATTGATGTGATTTCCTGTTCTATAAGGAAATTCGCTTTTTTCTAATATTTGATTTAAAATTCCTTCTTCGTCATTATGAAGTATAAAATTATTGATTACTGTTTCATTTCCATCAGTCCATATACTATTTCCTAGGCAGTGAAAAGATATGTCAGCTTTCTCACAAATCTCAATACCTATCTGTTCTATTGTCTTCTCTCTGGGACTTCCAGTAACTAGATAATATTTTTTATCATTAATCCAATTTAAGAAAAAATCTTTAAAATCTGGGGTTATAGTTTTTCCGCGATCACATAGTACCCCATCAACATCAAATACATAAAATTTTTCTATCATGACAGATACTTATCGTTCGTGTTGCTAGGCACCTTTATACATACTATAGTACAATCAGTGTAAAATGTAGGATCTGCTATTTCATAGGGTTCTAAGATAAATGTGTCTCCTTCATTCAACTCGACATCACATAGTCTCATAGATCCGGATATCAATACATTATACTCAGTTGCGATTTTATGATAGTGCGCTGGCCACTTTTCACCTTTAGGATGCCTTAATATTCCTACTTCAAATTCTTTTGTTCGTAGCAGGCTAGGATCAAAATCTCCTATGACCCAACCACGATATGTGTCACTCAGTTTGCCTACTTTCATATAATTCTAAATCTTCGGGAGTTCCTATAAAATGTATTTGATTGTTTGGTATATTATGAAAGCCTATTTTCTTATTTTGTCCTATCAAAACGTTATATGTAGGACCTATGTAAAACTCATTTAATGTTCTATAATCTTTACTCATCAAGTCTTTGGCACTATCTATAAAATCAGTACCGTTTTTCCAGTAATGCAATCCAGTTAATGCTTTGTCGCTTATTACACTTTTTTCTTCAATTTTTCTAACCAAGTTATTTTCTATCGCTGCATAACTATGTTTGCTGTCGCTTGAATCTACCGTGACTACTCCACCATCATACTTTCTTAGTTGCTTGATAGCTATATCGGGATTCCAATCATTATCCATTATTTGATCACAATTAGCTAGTATAAGCTCTTTGTCTTTAATCAAGTCTTCAGCTATTAATGCTGTCTCCGCTGCACCGTCAGTATCAAAATCTATCACAGCAACTTTAACTAATGGAAAATTTTGAAAGATGTGTTTCGCTAAACTTTCTCTATATTCATTTTCTCGTATAACGAATATATAGGTTCCAATAAATCTCAAGGATTTGGCTGCAGCAACTAACATAGGTAAGCCATTTACAAGTATGTTAGGTTTCGGAAGTTTATACTTACTGTCTATAAAACGTGTGCCCAAACCCGCTGCTGGAATTAGTATATTCATATTACACCTTAGGTATTGTATTTATCGAAAGGATATTTATGTGTATTAAATAAATTAATGATAAAACAAATAACATATGAAGATATAGAACATATTTGGAAAAATTACCTTTGGCCTGAAAGAAAATCTAGAATAGAACCTACTAGTGCAATGTGCTATCTAAATGGGTATGATCTAAAAAATCTAAATTATATACCTACTTTTTTTGCCTTTTATGAAAACAGTCAGATCGCCGGAGTTAATAGCGGTCATTTATGTTCAGATAAAGGATATCGTTCTAGAGGTTTATATGTATTTGAAAATTATAGAAATCGAGGTATAGGGACTTTGTTATTAAAAGCTACTATCGATCAAGCTATTAAAGAAAAAAGTTCTTATGTTTGGAGTTATCCCAAACTAACTAGCTGGAATACATATAATAATGCCGGTTTTAATTTATCTAGCGACTGGCATGATAGCGAGTTAGGGCAAAACGCTTATTGTAAGTTAGACTTATAATCAATAATAAACACCTTCATTTCTCATACGTCTAACAAAAGTTAGATAATTGCTAATAATTCCAAAACATTTCAATTTCACTGTACTAAACAAACCAGTATCATCAATCTCTGGTAAAAAGATTACACTATTATTATTGACGGGCACGGTTCCCGGAGTAATCAATTTTCCATTACTTGCTGTTACATAAGGTGGGGGAGGCATAGTGGGAAAATAAAACCAATTTGGATAAAGTTTTGCTGATTGGGTCGCTAACCAACTTTGAACATTAGTATTTCTAGCATTGAGATACCAACGATTACCCTGTAGATATTTTTCTGTAACTTCAGTTATCGGCTGATCATTTCCCAAATATAGTTTATCGTTCTCTCTCCAAACGTCGACCATACAGGAAAACCCCACGCCAAAAGCCTTTGCTATTTGATTTGGGGTATTACTATCTTGGAAATTGTTGCCGTCGTATATACCACGATAAGATATAAAGATCATGTAGTATTTAGTACATTGGAGCGGATGAAGAGATTCGAACTCTCGACAATTTGCTTGGCAAGCAAAGACTCTACCACTGAGCTACATCCGCATAATATTATCTATCTGACTTTTGCTTCTTCTTACAATTTTCTTTCTTAATCTAAAATATCTTTATAATTCTTTACTAAATTATCATTTCTGTTCAACACTTTCATAATGATCTCTAACACTTTTTGCTTTTATTTCTAATCTACATTTTTCTGATCCTTTATTTATAACTCCACTTATATATGTGTTGAAAGATATAGTATACCTTTCAACGTTATTTGTTATAGCGGATGCGGAATGAGGTACGGTAGAGGGAAATAGAATCAATGTTGATTTTTTTGGATAAATTTTACTTGCTGTCTCATTAGAAAATATAGAATTATCTATTGCAAATTGTTTTTTTAATATTGATGTCAAATAATTTTCTTGATAAAAAATAGTAGGAGCACAATCGTGATCAGTAAGATAAAAGATTCCACTAATAATAGAATTAGGATGTGTGTGTTTATGATGTGCCATTAATTTTTTACTTTTATTGCACCAACAGGATGTTATAGGTAACGATACGTGTGAGGGGAATCCTATCGCTGATTTTACTTGATACAAGCAATCATCAAACCAATCAAATAATTCTTTATCATAAAACAAATCATTATAGGAAGCTTTATTAGATGTGTTATTTCTATAATTTTCTTTTTTAGCTAATTCTAAAATTTTATCACTTAATATATCAGTGCTAAAAAATTTATAAAATTTTGTTTGAAAAACTGTAACTTGTTCCATATTTTTATTTAATGTTATATCTATCCTTTTTCGATTGGTATTTTAGTATAGAATGTAAATGTTCTTGAAAATATTCTTCAGGAACTGATCTTATAAAGGTGTTGATAGAATATCTGCATCCTCTAGTTACCGGAGTAACTTCATGCACCCAAAAAGGGTCGGCGGGAAAAATCAATGCATCACCTTGATCTAACTTAATTTTTTCTTGACCTTTAAAAAACACAAAATCTCCACCTTCATAATTTGAGTTCAAATTTATAGTAACTGAAGCGTGAGTAAAATGATCCCAATCTGTATGGGGATGTATGTATAATCCTTTTTCATATTTTATTAGGCGAATACTATGTGGGAACAACAGAAGATTTGGAAACAGATATGTGTTATATGACTTTTTATCTTTTAGATATTCAAGCCAATTTTGCAGTGCCGTTTCAATATTTTTATTGATCTCCTGGTAAAATTTACTAGTTTTTTTGATCTCTACGGTTTTTCCGCTACTTTGTTGTATTATTCCAGTAATCGCGCTTAAACTACTTTCATATCCAATTTTTATCTTGTTTTTTTCAAAATATTCAATATATTGTCGACATGTTATATCAGATACAAAATTCTTTATAACTAAAGCTTGATCAGATATTTTCATATGTATCCTTTATTTCTACTTTACCCCATTTATCGATGGGACATTTTTGATCAGGCATCCAAGTTTTCATGTTCATAAAACATCCACAAAGCTGGCATTGATTAATAGTAGGTTTTAAATGCTTACAGTCTAAACATATGTTAAGACGTTCTTTTTGTATTTCATCAGAAACTTTATATTTTGCGAAGTTTTTTTCCCATAACTCGTTTGCAGCAGCTTTGACTTGTTTCATTTTTTCTTGAAGTTTATTCATGGCACTTGTACTCTATTACATATAAATCCTTTTCAAATTTCTTCTCAAATTTGTTTCTAAAAATTACGTCAAAAATGCGCATACTTTTTTGAATAGACGTTCTATTCATTTTATCTTTCACTGTTATTTTATATTTATTACAGTTATCATAGTAATATTTTATTTTCTCAAATCCGGTATAATTTTTTTCTTGTCGGATTATCGGCAACCCGTTATATAAATAGTTTTCTTCTTTGTTTTTATATGGTTCTTTTAAAGAATAGGCTAAATCTTTAGTTTCAGCAAGAAAAAATGGGACTACGCTTTTCTTTTCTATTGTTGCATATCGGTATAGACCAAACACATTTTTTGAAAAAAAATTAGGGTGTAATGATGACCCTAAAAAATTTCCACTATATATAGTAGTTCCTTGATTAACAAATGTACTAAACTTCATATAAGAACATATATGTGGGCTACCGCATCTATACTTTTCAACATATTCAAAATATTCATTCTCTAAAAAATCTATCATATCAAAATCAACATAAGTTATGGGAATTTCTTGGATATCAGAAAATTTATCCAATGTTTCTAAATCGTGACTGTTATAATTGTTATTATATCTTACACTGATCGCATTGAAGGCTTTACCTGACATTTTCCATAAATAAAGCATAACTTGACTATCTACACCTCCGCTCACAAATAATGTATAAGGAGGGATGTAATTATTATGGATATGATCTATAGCTAATAATGCGCTTTCAAATAATTTTTTTTTTGAGGTTTTTTATAAGTTGGAATAGTTAAAAAATAGTCGTTACTAACATTTTTTATATTTATCCAATCTAACATAACATCAATCGAACATCCCACAGTAGCACCCATCATTTTTTGGACCATACGTGACCCCGCAACAGGTATAAAATGCTCCATAGTAAGCAACGCAGCTATCTGTACAGCTCGGAGCTGTACCGCGACCTATACAACTACCAGCTACAGGGCCAGCGGCGCAGCTAGACAACAAAGTAACTACGATTTCATGATCTTCAGGATAATCCTCTTTGTTAAAAGTTTCTGGTACTATATATAATTTTATGTTTCTTATAGAAATTTCGTCATTGTTGTCAGTTATTTGAACTCTAAACGAATGCGTCTGATAGTTTTCTCCTGTTACAGGATCAACTGTTTGATCTATAGTAGGGTTTCCTATCAAGAGTCCCGTAGGATTTATCACAAAATTTGGTGGAAGTGGATCCAATAATTTAGCATTTTTTGTTTTGTCGGGGAGAAAGATTTGCCCAACGCCTATGCCCTTATTGTTCGCTTTAGTTACGAAAACAAGATCATCTGGAAATGTGTCTGGTCTATTCTTTAACTCACGAATTGTGAGTATGACATTTCTTGAATTTGAATACTTAGGATCTGATAAATCTAATAAATTGATTCTAGAAAAAGCAAAAGATGATAACAATACATCATTTCCTAGCAAACCTAAGTCTTCATATCCTGCTATTCTATATCCGTCGTTATTTAAGTGATCAGTTAGATTGTAAGCGAAAACTGCAGTCGTTACTGCGCAAGCCATAGATGTTCCAGCAGCATAACCATATCCATTATCTATGCCGTTACACCATATTTTTTCTCCGGGAGCCCAACCATCTAATTCGCCATGATTTACATCATTTTCTGTATAAGAAATATGTGACCCACCTGTGTAGTCAGAAAATTTGCTAGGTACTAAATCTGGGTTAAAAGATCCCACGGTGATCACTTCTTTCATGGAAGCCGGAGTTACGTCGTCTATGGGAGTTCCATTATTACCGGAAGCCGCTACTACAAATATTCCTTTGAAGATCATTTCCTTAAGTTTATTTTCTATCCATAAATTTTTAGGAATAGACCAACTACAATTAGCGACTGCAAAAGTATTTTCAGGACAATCACTGATTATAGCGTCAAATGCTGACAAAAATTCACTTTGTAGAGTGCCCCTGTCAGGTCTAAAAATTTTGACAATCTTTAGTTTCGCAGAAGTTATTCCGCAAGTAGAACCCGAGATGACACTTGCGATAGCTGTCCCGTGACCTTTTTGATCAGAGAAATCATCAGGTGTGATTGTATATAGATTTGTGACATCTACATTGTCAAATTCAGGGGCGTTTTTATTGAAACCGCTGTCTAAAATATAAACTGTGACATTTTGCCCCTTTCTATTTATGGTAACTGTTGGATTATCAAAGTCAGGTTCAGCAAGCACATAATTTTTCCACCAATCTTTTTCATCAGTTGTACTAATTTCTATATTTGATAAATTAGGAACATCTTTGTTTATTAGATAATATGGATTATGTTGGATTTCTTGTTCAAATTGTGGTCTGATTTCAAAGTGGTCATCATGAACTACATATTCCACTAAATCGGTTTTTACGGGTTCCACATCGCTTTCTACAAGGACTATTCTTTCAAAATTATCCCATTCCTGTAAAAATGTATATCCATATTGATCCAAATACTGGTCAATTTGTTCTTCTGTGACCCCATGATGAAAATCTATTAAGTACTTCATAAATAATTGCTCCAAATACAAGTATATTTATCATTGTATTTATCTTAAAATATAGTTTGTAATTTACTTACCCTGTCCTCTATAACGTTTAAAACTATGTTTTTGGCTCTTGTTCATAGCACTAGTTTTGGGATTAGCTCCACCTTGACTTGTGCGCTTGATTACCGCTGTTCTTTTACTAGTCGAATTTGTTCCTTTTGCCATAAATTTCTCCTTGTGAATTATTTAACTTTACTGATTAATGTCTTAAAATTATACATAGTTATAGATTTTACTGCATCTAAAAAAGTTAAAATTTCTTCCTCGTTTAAGTTGCACAGACGTTCTATTTCATCTATTATTTTTAATAATCTAGTGTTATCATCAGCTTCTAAATCATAATCTTCGTTGATATATGGATGAAAGGTTTTATATCCTAATTCACGTAAGCAATCTAAGGTATGAGGTCTAGATACAACTATAAAGGGATGATTAAACGCCATCGGTTTAAATATTTTTTCAGTAGGAAATACTGCCGATTCTATATGCTTATAAAAATTAGTTTCGGTTACTACACTAAACATTGTTTCTTCATAAAATTTATTAGTATTTTTTATATCTAGATCAAATGGATTTTTTCCTAGTAAAGGCTGATCTATAATCAAATTAGGTAAAGATTTTATTCTCTGTTCGTTATTTTTCCACAAATCATGCATTACAATACTAGTTTTACTTAAAGAAAAAATTTCATCATATGCTTTAATCCAATTCATTTGTTCATCTGTTTCTGTAAAACTTACATACCCTTGATTTAATAAATTTTTACTATGTAATAAACCTATTAAAGCACTTCTATGTGGGCGCCAGCGCCTATTAAAACTTAAAAAATGTTTCTTAATCTTTTTAATTTTTTTATTTTTTAAATATAATTTTAATGGAGCATTATGATAATATGCTTTACATACTTCAGCTACGGTAAATTGACATTTAGGATACCAGATACCTATAATAGGTTTTTTATTATTAGTGTCACAATAAAAATTTACTAGTTTTTTTATATCTCTGTTACCAGATAATAAAACTACACTTGCAGGATCTATATTTAATGGAATAATTACATTTTCGTATATAATATTTACAGAGTTACTCCAAGATTCCATACTAAAATCTAATAATAATTTTAATGATTTTTGATTATCAGATTTTTCTAAATAAGGTTTAACTTTTTGTTGAAGAGAAGGAAATTCGTTTTCTGCATCTATATAAACGTAATAATAGTTTCCGTCCTCAAGGTAGGAATGTATATTTGGATTTTCATGATTTATTATTTTTTTACTCATTATTTGGCAAAGCAGTCCAAACAATTATTCCTTGCTTAAATGGTAATCCGTGATTGTAGAAATCATCACTGCCGTGGTACTTATAACGGCTAGCAGCAAAACATACATTCTTTTTCCATTTATAAATCTGTTCTATGCTGAAGTATTCCATTACTTCTTTAGCTTCTAATGTAAGGTACTTTTGATATGTCTCATCATCGATCTTATATATCTTCTCATAACCCCAATGATGTATAGGCATCTTTTTAGCTTCATGGCTATACTGATCAAATAATATTGTATGACTATCATAGTCATCTAATGGAATGATAAGTGTCCAAGCACCATAATGATTGTCATCGATTCCATATTCTCCAAACACTGCATCAGTATGTGCGCGATAGGGCCAGTATGCTGTAAGTATGTGCCAACCACCTATAATGACATTAGTACCAAAATGCTCATCTATCTTTTTGCGTAATATCTCTTGTGCTAGTTTATAACGCTCTTCTTCAGGATTAAAGGCTAATATCTTACGTTCTATAAAATCTTTATCCATCCAAGGTTCGCTAGCATAACTTATACCATTACTCTCAGGATATTTGTCAAGGAAAGACCTTAGATATTCTAGCTCTTCATCTGTAAAGAAATTTTCTATTGTTTTAGTTTCTACTAGTTTCATATAATTATTGCTCGTTCATGTGCGTATCTATCATATTTTTATTTTTGAGATATGGTACTATGACCTGCTCTGCAAATTCTTTATGCTCTTGCCTATTTGGATGAATCCATGTGCACCATGTGCCGTTATATAAATGCCTAGCGCGAAATTCTTCCTTAGTTGTAGCATTATCATACACCCAACGATGTTCGCTGCTTACAGGAAGATAATTATTAAAATCTATCAATTCATAAAGATAATCATACTCATGTTTATTATCATTGACATATTTTGAATTTATTAATATATTTTCATCAGTAAAGTTAGTAAAAAAATATGGAACTTTTTTATCTTTTAAAAAATACTGAAGACGTAGTATATGTTCAATACTATAAATGGCAGCCCCTACATCGTCATAAAAATATTTATAGTATATTTGAGCTTCTTCATTAGTCCAGTGAGGGTTCATTATAATCCATTTCTTCTCAGCATTATCTACAAAAGACGTAGGATTTTCCATCCAACCATCTGGGTTACTACCATACCAACTCATCAAATCAGGACGAGAATTCATGTAATCTAATCTAGACGACCCGCTCCACATCACACCTACTAAGATGTCTTCTGGTTTGTATTTTGTTAAAGCTTTGCTGACACTATACATCAATGATCTACTGATAAGACCATTACCCTGACTTCCCATAGCCTTATTGATGAAAACATCGTAACCATAATCTTTTAATATATCGTGCAAGTGCTTGGGCCAAGTATACCAATTATTCGGATCATGTGATCTACATTCTGTAAAACTGCATCCGCTTACTATCAAAGCTTTGCTCATAATATATTCTCAAGTTTTTTTACTAGGTCATTATGTGGTCTGATTCCAGGATGACCACCATCAGGAAAATCTTCACTTTTTGAAAGACTATCATATATGAATTTATGATCATCTAAAATTCTTAATTTAGAATCGGTCGATTCTTTAACTTGGTCTAACCAATCATTTTGCAGACTTAATGTGTATACCTTAGGAAACTGTATATTCATGATATCATGTCTCCAATCTTCTATGATGAAATCAGCATTGAGTATCTCAAAAAACTCATTTCTTAAAGGACATTGTCCTCCTATTACTGCTAACTTAGAATTAATTGACTCTACAAATTCTTTAACAGCATTATATTGTATGGAAGCATGATTATGCAAATTTGATTCTAAGCTCCAGTCTTTATTTAATATGCCGTCCCTAAAAAATTCAGTGTGGAACCAAATTACCCAATCTATTTTAGGATTAATAATATCTATTATTTGAGAGTGATAGGGAGGTCTTCCTGCAGGGTGAGGGATAGACTCTCCCTTTAAAAATTTTTTTGCATTTTCTAAAGATCGTAAGTTACCTGCACCGTTAAGTGCGCAATTATATACTTTATATCCTAAATCGCGTAGAAGATATTCTGTATGATATTTTGAATCTACACCCGGTTCGCCAAAGTAATTAGGTACTCCCCAGCTATCACCTATAATTAATATAGTTTTCATTTATTACTTTATCCAACCGATTTTTTCACCTAATTTGACTCTATTATCATACTCTTCTGTGCTGCCGGGATATCGCCAGCCCCATACCGCTCCAAATATCATGAACATTCCGCTATACAATACCGCTTTTAAATTACCGTTGGAACTATAAAAAACAAACAACAATGACAATAACATCACAAACAACATGACATATTTCATTTTAGTCGGGAACACTTTTTTAGTTTCCCAGTTATTCACAAATGGACCAAACTTCTTATGATTCATCATCCACTTGTGTAATTTGTCATTGCTCTTAGCAAAACATATTGCTGCGAACACAGCAGGTATAGAAAAAGGAATACCGGGAATTATCCAGCCTATATAGGCTAATCCCAGTAATAAAAATCCTAATGTCAAATATAATTGTTTTTTCATATTATTATTTATTGGCGGAGAGGGTGAGATTCGAACTCACGGACCACGTTAGTGATCGACGGTTTTCAAGACCGTTGCGTTAAACCGCTCTGCCACCTCTCCTTATTTCTTACTTATGTCACAAAAGAAAAGAGGAGATATTTCTATCTCCCCTTACTGACTAAAGTATATGTTCAATATTAGAACATGTAATTCAAGTCTATCAATAAACGCTTGTAGTCTGCCTTGCTTGCTCCGCGCTCAAGGTCAAAGTACTTGGCGTTGACTTTCCAGCCGTCAGCAACAACGTAACCAGCAACTAGGCCATAACCCTTGTGATTACCTTGTCCACCAGCAAAGTCGCTGTCATGCCATAGATCAAACTGTGCGTTTGCTTCTACTTCCTGATGGAATACTGCTAAGTCCCATTCTTGGGCTTTCTTAGCATGGCCGAACTTGACACCATATGCTAGTGCTGTATCATCGGCACTTGCCTCATCGTTCTTCATGTAGTCAACAAATGCACTCACTGGCTTACCAGCGAATGCTAGTCCGACTTCACCGAATGCTTGCTGAAGTTTGACATCTGCTCCACCTTCGATCTTATGATCATGTAGTGCAACTGCGCCCTTTAGTTGTAATCCACCTAACTTCTTGTGCAAGCCGACTTGTAGGCTTTGTACCTTAGAATCATCTTGTACGCCACCTTCAACTAGTTTTACTGATGAAAGATTTGCGAACAATCCTGATCCATGATTATATGCTACTGCTACGCCTTCTGGCTTGACATCACGGTCAAAAAATAGACTTGATGAAGTTGCCCAAGGTTGATGCATCTTGCCAAGTTTTACCTTGACATGATCCAATGCAGCATATTCAACATATGCTAAATGCATATCAACATTTTCTAGTCCAGCGCCATCAAAATCATTGTAAGGTGAATTGAAGCCACCAGTTCTCAAACCAACAACGGCTTTTACCTTGTCATTGACTTTTGATTCTAGTACTAATTCAGCTTTCAATTGATCCTTTTCTGACTTGACTGATGTTTCTTCACTGTCAAAACGATAGCCGAAGCCACCATTGACCTTCAGATCAGCAGCCATTGCTGAAACAGAAAGTGATCCTGCTATAGCTAATGCTATAAGTGCTTTACGCATGTATTATATCTCCTTGTTGTTATGCCAAATAAATGGCATTATGTCCCGTTTGATTCAAATAGCATACAAATAAGTCATAGACCTATAGGAATGTTAGATATGAACCTCGAGGGACATAAGAATATTTACCGTGTTTGATGCAACAATAATGTAATACTATATTACTGACTGAATATAGTTGTATATTTTACGCAAAGTTTGACACAAAATATAACATTGCCAACATCAAACTTATTGATATAGTAGATGATACTAGACAATATAATAATAGAGAAATAGGATTCTCTATATGCAAAGAAAAAGGGGAGATTTCTCTCCCCTTCTTTTTGTTGTCACTATTCAAATTCATTAGAACTTGAACTTCACACCAAGCTGTAACGCCCAGCGTGATTCAGCACGATTGTCGCGCAATACGAGATCACGAACATCCGATTGACGGAAGTCGTAAACATACTTGCCGTTCTGAATACCAGCAAATCGTACTACACCATTGGCTCCTGGGAATCCAACTTCTTCAATACGTCCCCAATCTTTGTTGAGCATATTGCCGAAGTTCATAACGTCTAGCCACACTTCACCCTTGACATTGCCATAGACTGGCAACTCTTGTGAGAAACGTAGATCAACAGTATGTACCCAAGGTGCGTTGCTGCCATTGACTTTAGCGATTCCACCTTGATACTTTGCAAGACCCTTATTGCCTTCCAAGTAAGTGAAGAATGCATTTTCCATTGCACTGCCACCAGTGAATGTCACATCGCCTCTGTTAGGAACGAACAATGGATCATTTACACGACCGTCGCCGTTCATATCATTGACAAATGTATATGTGAATGGCTTACCTACGCGACCTTCGTAGAACACGCCTACTGAACTTACAAGATCAGCAAAGAATGCCCTACGATAACTTACAGTTGCAGTAAAGCGATCTTTGATAGCATATACGCTATTCTCAGCAATGTTAGCATTTGGATCAACACGGACTGCGTTGTTCCAGTTGCTTGCTGCTTGGCTTGAGGTCAATGTATTGACTTCAGTTGCTTCAGTGTATGTGTAACCAACGTTCCAGTACCAGTTGTCGTCTTGTGGACCTTGCAATGATACTGTTAGTTGTTTGCCATCACCCTTACTTGTTGGATAAGCAATAGTTGAATCAACACCATAATCACGATTACGCAAGAAAGTATTCTGTGCTGCGGCGCCAGTGAATTGTCCTGGAGTCACAGTTGACCAGTAGTATGGGCGACCATCTGGGGCATTGCCAGTAGCACGACCCAAGTTTGGCTTGACATACCAGATACCTTCTTCAACTTCAGTAAGAACCGTCTCTACGCTGGCGACAAGACCATACCATGGCAACTCATGATCAACAGCAAAGGAAACTTTCCATGCTGATGGGAGTTGTAAGTCTGGGCTGACGAAGTCAACGTTACCACCAAGTCCTGGCGGTGGACGAACTCCTGGCTGATTGTTTGGATCTGGGCTGAAACGGATACCACGCGCAACCGCATTGTTCTCAAAGATTGCTCCTTGAATGACATTGTTATTGCTGAAAGGATTGCTCAACCACACATTAGCAGCGATACCTTGGAACAAGCCAACGCCACCGCGAACCTGTGTCTTGCGATCAAACATTTCTGGTTGCCAGTTGAAGCCTAGTCTTGGTTGAACCAAGTAATTGCCATCAACTGTGCTGTCATTGCGTAGACCAAAGAAATTACTTGCTAGATTGTTGTATGCCGGCTTGTCATTGACAATAGGCATATCAACACGAACACCTGCAGTTACATTCAACGTTGGGCTTAGAGTCCAAGTGTCTTGTAAGAATACTGCTGCGTTATCTAACTTCCAAGCAGCAGCGCGAGTTTCTACACCACCATTAGTTGGGTAGAACAAGTTATAGACTGCTGGCGTGCCATTACGGAAATTATTGATTCCATAGAATTCATAATAACCATACTGATCGCGACCGAACAAGTTGAATAGATCACGACTCTCATACTCAGCGCCGAACTTTACAGAGTGGCTTCCAACAACGTAAGTTGCAGCAGCAAACATGTTAAGTGTTTCGGTTTCCAAGATATTGACATGACGAAAACGTTCAGTTCCCAACCAAATGCTGTCTGCACCAGAACAAGTTGCGCTGTTCAGGCAGATACGAACTGCTGGGCGAGGATCACCGACATCCCAAAGCGAACTTTGGTTTGCTACGCTAACTGACATCTCAGTTGATAGGCTTGGTGTCCAATCACTGTACAAGTGAGCGACGGCACTTTCAAACTTCTTGTTGTTTACATGCCAGTAACCACTCAATGACAATTCACGCGCACCGATATTACGCAAGAACGGATCACTCTGTTCAGTGCGATTTAAACGTAATGCAGCACGATGATTCTCGTTAATGTTCCAGTCAAACTTGACCATTACATCTTCAATCTCTGTGTCCAATGATCCAGGTGGTTCAAACGAACCAGCATCAAAGCCCCAAACATCTTTAGCGATACTTGCGACTTCATTCAACTGTGCTTGTGTGATACCTGTAACAATGGTTGATGCACCACTACCAGCTGGACCAAACGTTGGAGCAAGTGCTGCGCGTTCAAACTTCTCGTAAGAAGCAAAAACGAATAATTTATCTTCAATAATTGGACCACCGACAGTTAGACCAAGTGTTTCTTCTGTATCAAAACCCTTGAACTTGTTGCCATTACGCTTACCTACCCAATCAGCCTCGCGAGTGATGAAATAGGCAGTGCCCTTCCAATCATTCGTTCCGCTCTTGGTGATAGCATCAATGCTTGCGCCAGTGAAACCTGAACGTGCAACGTCAAAGTTTGTGAGAGCAATATTGATTGACTCAATAGCATCTAGTGGGATTGGCTGGCGATCAGTTGGTAGATTGTTCGATTCAAGTCCAAACGAATCGTTGGTGCTTACACCGTCGATACGAATGTTGTTGAAGCGAGTGTTTTGTCCACCTGCTGAAATTTCGCCACGCTCTTTATCAGTCTGCGAGATACGAGGATCTGTGCGAACATAGTCCTGAATATTTCTATTGATTGATGGAAGAGCAGCAAGCCTTTCATTATTTACAATAGTACCTGTTCCAGTTCTAGCTGAATCAAATACTTCATCTACACGACCTGCTAATACTACTACCTCAGCTAATTCGCTTGATTCAACAGTAACATTCAAGTTACCAGTATCACCAAGACGCAAAAACTGATTGTCTAATACAACTGTCTTATAACCATTACCTTTTACAGCAATCTTATAAGGACCACCAACACGCAAGCCACGTAGAACATATCTACCGTTTGCGTCAGTGGTTGACCTACTTACAGTTCCTGAGGGAACATGCAGTACTTCAACAGATAATCCGCTAACTACTTGTGACAGTTCATTTTGAACGACACCACTAGCACTAGCGGCAGTCTCTTGTGCCAATGCAGGGTTAGCTGCGAATGACAATACAGTAATTGAGGCTATTGCTAGAACTTGTCCTAGCTTACCCCAAATCTTACCACTTGTTTGACTCATTTATAGTCTCCTTTATGTTTTTTACTCAACACTATTTACGTAATCAAGATCGATCCAAAATAAAGTTATGGAACAACCTTATTTACAGAAATATTATAACACAAGTATGACATTTTGATGACAAAAAAAAGACCCGCCGTATTAGGGCGGGCCCGCATATCTGTGCGACAGTTAGATGTTATTTCTTGAATGACCAATAGATAACAGCCAATGCGATCAAGCCTACAAGACCTTTCTCGCCAAGTGCGCCCACAAATGTTGTGATAGCACCTACTACGTCAAGTCCTAAGAATGGTACTGCCGCACCAAACAGGATTTGTAGAACAACGCCTACGGCAATCAATTTGACACCTAAGTGCATGATATGACCTAGGAATTCGCCTGCCATGCCGAATAGTTTATTCATCATTTCCATAATATATACCTCCAGAGGATTGGAAAACTTCCTCACTATTATTTACCAACTTAGGGTATGTATTATAGAAGCATATAAAAATGGTGCCCCCACATGGACTTGAACCAGGAACCTGCGGATTATGAGTCCGTCGCTCTAACCAATTGAGCTATAGGGGCAATTCGTATGAATTCTTTATGATGTTTATAATATCTTTTTTTTACAACTGTAAGCAACTTATTTGGGAAGTGTAACCATTTGGTACCCACGGTCGGATTCGAACCGACACTTGACGGATTTTAAGTCCGTTGCCTCTGCCTGTTGGGCTACGCGGGCATCTAATTTATTCATTAGAAGAATTATACATTTTTCTAATAGAGTT
>Ga0172362_10001100_pt1 | contig 22922 bp, 13 predicted proteins | sample LakKivs1_kivu2a2_FD_114534 | JGI IMG/M metagenome (GOLD analysis project Ga0172362, IMG submission 114534) | Sediment microbial communities from Lake Kivu, Rwanda - Sediment s1_kivu2a2 | ecosystem: Environmental > Aquatic > Freshwater > Lake > Sediment | place: Rwanda: Western Province, Lake... | reverse complement strand
CGAGGGCGAACCAAAGGACCAGGACTCCGAACATGACCGTCGCCTCGTTGCGCGCGAGGACCGAGAGGCCGAGGGTGGCGCCCGCGGCGGCGGCGTACGCGAGGCTCTCGCGGCGCGCGGCGAGCCACAGGAAGAGGATCCCCGTGACGAAAAGCGTGCCGAAGAGCGGCTCCGACCCGGCGTACATCCGCAGGGAGTAGGCCACCTTTCTGTCGGCGAAAAAGTAGAGCGCGGGCCAGACCGCGGCGAGGGCCGCGGCGACGAGGGCCGGCGCGGCGCCCGGGCGCGGTCCCCGGCCGTTGAAGACGTTCTTCGCCAGGAAATACACCGGCAGCGGCAAGAGGGCGCCGGCGACGGCGGAAATAAGCGACGTGGCAAGCGCAACGCTCGACGTAAACAGGCTTGTCAGGCCGACGAAGATGGGATAGAGCGGCGGGAAGGCCGTATGGGGCAGGCCGTTCAAGGTGTAGCCTTTGCCGGTAAAGAGGTTGCGGCCGAGGATGTAGTAATACGTCTCGTCGTAGTCGAGGCTGCCGCGTATGTGGAGCGCGTAGGCCCTCAAGAGAAACGCGGTCACGAGGCACGCCGTGAGGACGGCCCAGGCGGCAAGTTTACCCGCTCGGGAGGGCTGCGCACGCGCTGTTCGCGTGGTTTCGGGATTCGGACTCGTGCTTCGTAGCGAAGTGCTACTTCGCAGAGTAGCATTTGGCTCTCTCGACAAAGGCCCTCCTACTCGCGCTGCGTAGCGACGCGCCACTTCGCAGAGTAGCAAGAGATCGTCGGCGATTTTCCATTAACTCGGGCGCCGCACTACACTAAGCGAGCGCGTTTCCAAAGTCAAGTTCAATGGACGGCGGGAGCAAGAGGGGCGTCGTCGCCGCCGTTGGATGGGCCATGCGCGTTCGCGGCCTTCGTGAAGTCGAAGAGTTCGAGGGTCTGGGTGCCGGACTTGACCTCGCGGAGCATGTATGAGGCCAGGGGCGTGCCGGCGATATCCCGGCCGGCCTGGCGGGGGGCGAGGATCGCGTAGTCGATGCGGCGGGCGAGGGCGTAGGCGAGGACGCGGTCCGGCGTGTCATTGGGGGCAACGCGCCATTCGAGGCCGGCCAGGACCGCCATCCATGGCCGATGGCACATCAGCGTCGCGCCCGCGGGCAGTTCCCGACGAAGCTCGCGGGCGAGTTGGACGTCGAAAGGATACGAATAGAGGGCGTCCCTGGTCTCGACGTGGCGGCTGCCGGCGCGGTTAATCTGGATGCCGGCCGCGGCCATCGCCGCCAACGCGAGCGCGACCACCGCCACCCGAAAGACGGCCTCGATTTTCATCTTGCCCGTCAGGACGCCGGCGACAAACGCGACAAACGCGGCCGTCCTTTCGATGCCGCGCGCGGCAAGCACCGCAAGAAGCGGCAGGACGGGGAGTTCGAACCTCGCCGATACGTACACCGTGACGGCCTGGACGATGAGGGCCAGGACGACGACTGCGCATATCGTCACAAAAGAGCGATGCGCCGGGCGCCATGGGGGCACGAGCGCGCCGAGCGCGAGGAAAAACCACATCCAACGCGGCACAAGGGGGACGGGCGTATCCGTGAAGGACTCCCTCATGACCGGCAGCCATCGCAGGTCGGGATTCTTAACGAGTTCGACGGCGTCCCGGATGCCCCCCGGCCCGTGGCGGCTCTTGTGCCACGCGGACACGCCCCAGTATTCATCGAGCATCTGCGTCGCGTCGTCGTTGGCGGCGTAGTGCACCTTCATGAAGGACTTACCCTTGCCCAGTTCTATCGAGGCCCACAGCGTCGGCCGGATGCGGACGAAGTTCGACAACTTGGCGCCGAGCCCCCATTGGCCGCTTACCGAGTGGATGTACAGCACAAGGGGAAAAACAACGACGAGGAAAGAAACCATCAGGAGGGCGGATTGCAGGACCCTCTTGATCCATGCAAGCGACGAGAAAAGGATCCTGTCGACCACGAACCAGGCGAAGAGGAAGCCGAAGAAAAGGAGGGCTTCATTGCGCGTCAAGAGCGCCAGACCCCAGAAGGCGCCCGAGAGGACGCAGTGTACGAGTCCGTCCCTTCTCGCGGCGAGATAGAGAAAAAGGACGGCTGCGCCGAACAGGGTGACAAAAAGCGGTTCTGAGCCCGCGTACATCCTGAGGCGGCCAGGTACGCTGAGGCCTGCGTGGAAAAAAAGCGCGGGCCACACCGCCGAGGACGCGGCTGCGATTAAGGCGGTCCTGCGGTCGTAAATCTCGCGCGCAAGGAAATAGACCGGCACCGGCAGAAGCGCGCCGGCGATTGCGGATATGGCCGAGGTCGCGAGGCGCACGTTTGACGTGAAAAGCGAGGTAAGACCGACGAAGACCGGATACAACGGCGGGAAGGCGGTATGGGGGAGGCCGTTCAGCGAATAGCCCTTCCCCGTGAAGAGGTTGCGGGCGAGGATGTAGTAGTACGTTTCATCGTAATCGAGCGTCGCCCGGATGTAGAGCGCCCAGGCCCTCAGCGCGAGGGAGACGGCCGCCACGGCCGCCAGAACGGCCCAATCGAACCGGGGCGTGGGGAGTCGGGGGTCCGTGCGGCGGCCGGCCAAGGAGGCTCCTTCGGAAGACTTCAACGTTTTTCGTCCCATGTGCCGAAAATAGACTATGACGCGCCGGCGGTCCCGTCAAGGAAAACAACACCGGTGAACCGAGGCGGGCGAACTGCTTGACACGCGCCCGCCCGAGTGCTATAGTCTGTGAAAGGATGGGGAAGTAGCTCAGACTGGGAGAGCGCCAGAATCGCACTCTGGAGGCCGGGGGTTCGAATCCCCTCTTCTCCACCATAAAAGACGAAGGGCGGGCCGAAATGTCCTGCCCTTTTTTTATCCACCGCAAGGATGATGTGGCAAAATGGGCGCCGCGGACGTAAATTGCTCGTACTACGTAGCGAAGTGCGACTTCGCAGAGTAGTATAGGGACGGGCGGGCACACGCGGAGGCTTGATGCGGGGCGCAAGGGAGAGGCTGTCGAAGATACTCGGCTCACGCGGGGTCATTGCGTGGGCGCTGGCGGCCGGTTTTATCGTGCGGGTGGCGTGGGCGATAGCGGCCGGCGACGCACCGCGTTTCTACGATTCGGACTCCTACATAACGATCGCGAGAAACCTGTTTGCAGGGGACGGTTTTCTGTGGGGCAACCAGTACGCGGGGCGTCCGCCGCTTTATCCGATTCTCGTGGCGGGGTTGAGGTTCAAGCTCTTCGGGCGGGAATTTCTGGCGCTCTACCTTGCTCAGGCCGTGCTCGGGACCGCGTCCATCTACCTTTTCGCCGCGGCGGCGCGAAGGCTCATCGGGAAAACGGCGGCGGGCGTGACGGCGCTCGTACTTGCCCTTGACCCATTTCTCGTTTTCTACTGCGGGGCGGTCCTCTCGGAAACGCTTTTTATCTTTTTCCTTGCGGCGCTCTTCTACCAGGTGGCCGGCCTTCTCGAGAAGCCGCGGTTCCAGGGCGCGGTTTACGCGGGACTTGCGACGGGGGCGGCGTTCTTGACGCGGCCGTCGGCACCGGGGATATTCGCCGTTTTCATCATCGCGGTAATCATATGGGCCAGGCCGCGCAAAACGGCCGTGATGTTGGTCGCGGCGATGGCGGTCGTGGCGGCGCTTGTCGTGCTGCCCTGGGGGATAAGGAACAAGAAGGTCACGGGGCATTGGGTCTTTACGACGCTCGGAGTAGGCGCGTCGCTTTACGACGGCGTGGGGCCGCAGGCGGACGGCTCGTCGGACATGAATTTTCTCCATTCGATGCCGGAATTGGCCCAGATGGACGAATACGCGCGCGACCGATACCTGTCCGACAGGGCGATCGACGCGGTTGTGGACGATCCCGGCCATGCGGCGCGGCTGGCGCTGGTGAAGGCGTGGCGGTTCTGGTCGCCGGTACCCAACAGCAGCGATTTCCGGTCCACGCTTTACGTGGTCGTGAGCCTCTTGGCGGTGACGCCGGTGTACGTTTTCGCGATTCTCGCGATATTGTCGCGGGCGCTGGGACTGCGGCAGTTCTTCATCCTGATTGGGCCGCCGGTGTACATGACGCTCGTGCACATGGTGTTTGTGGGGTCGACGCGCTACCGCGCGCCGGTGATGCCGTTCGTGGTAATGACGGCCGCGGCGTACGCGGCGCTGTTGTTGTCGGGCGGCGCAAAGGCCGAACCGCAACCGGCGACGGAAGGCGCCGGGAGGGCAATGCAGCGCAGAGGCCGCAGGCTCACGCTGCCGTTTCGGATATTCCTCGCGCTCGTCGTGGTCGTCGGCCTCGCGGCGGCGGGAGGTTACACCTACTACACGAGATGGCTGGCGGACCCCGCCAACGTGGAGGCGCTGGCGGTCAGGACGCTCGAACTGCTTTTCCCCGGCAAGAACGTCAGCATTTCGACGGCGGAATTCGGGCTCTTGAGTGGTCTGGACCTTCACAACGTGGAGATACGTGAGCGGGGCGCGGCCGGGGCGAGCGTCGCCAGACTCGGCTACGCGCATGTCGATTTCGCCCTGAAGCGGCTTCTTAGGCTTGGCCCGGTACCAAAGAGCGTGACGGTGTCGGACCTCTACCTGGACCTGGTGCGGTCGAAGGAAGGCGGGTGGAATCTTGCGGTGCCGGTGTCGCCGGGGGCGTCCGGGCGGCAGGATGCCGTGGCGCCCGGTTTCAGCGTGAGTCTGCGCGCGGCGTTTGTGAGTGTAGACGACCGGTTCAGCGACTATTCGGTGAGCCTTTCGGCCGAGAGCCTGACCGCCGCCAAAGACATTAGCGACCCGGCGGCGTGGCACGTGTGGGCGAGGTTCGGCGGGCCGCTATTGGGGAAATGGATGGTGAACGCCGAGGCCCGTCCGTCCGAGAAACGTTTCTTCGCGCAGTTCGGCGCGGCGGGCCTGGACCTCGGGAAAGGATTCGAGAATCGGCTGCCGCCAGCGGCGCGCAACGTTTACAACCTCTTCAACCCGACGGGCCCGGCCGATGTGACGGGAACGGTCGGGTACGACCCCGCGGCGGGGTGGGATTTCGACGTCAAGGCCGTGCTGGCGGGTTGCGGGATCGTGTACAAACGTCTCCCAGTAGCCGTGAGCGACGTAAGCGGCCAAGTGAACTTCACCCGCAGGGGGGTCACATTCCGGGACATCACGGGTTCGGCGATCGGGGGGCAGCTTCAGATATCGGGCGACGTAGCCGAATACGCCAGGGCCGGCGGGTACAGGGTGAGGTTCAGCGTCGCCGACGCTCGCGCCGGCGAGGAACTCATGCAGGCCCTCCCGGAGAACGTACGCAGGGTCGCCGGCAAGTTCGACGCGCGCGGAGCATTCGACGCGACGGGCACGATTGAAAGGGCGTTGGGCGACGGCACGCCGTTGGAAGTGACAATGGATGTTTACCCCAAGGGCATGGCCGCGTCGTTCAAGGACTTCCCATATCCCTTGAGCGACATCAGGGGACACTTCTCTTACGGAGACGGAAAAGTCCTGATCGAAAAGATCTCGGGGCGAAGGGACAAAGCGGAGTTCCTGCTTGAGGGGCAGGCGACGGGCCTGGGCCGCGCGCCCCGGATCGACATCGAGGTGTCCGGCAGGAACGTGCCGCTCGACGATACGGTCAGGGGTCTTTTGCCGGAGCGCGTGAAGGCGGCATGGGAAAGCCTCGCCCTGTCGGGCGCGGCGGACATCGACGCGCGCGTGAGCAAGCACGGGGCAGAGGCGCTCGATTGCGCGCTGGACGTGCGGCTCAAGGACGCGAGCATTCTCTACGAACGCTTCCCGTACAGGCTCGCCTCGGGCGAAGCGAGGCTCAGGGTCGAGAACGAAATGGTGACCGTGGAATCGGCGCGCTTTTGGCACGGCGGCGGGGAGTTGTCCCTCGAAGGGGAGGTGAACGCCGATACGGGGGAACTCGATTTCAACCTTTCGGGCAAGAAGGTCGGCATCGACCGGGAGTTCTTGGACGCGCTGCCGGAAGCCGCGGCGAAGACCATAAGGAGCATGGGGCTCTCCGGAAGGGGCAGCGCGACGATGACGATAAGCCGGGACGCCGACGGGAAGATGTCTTTCGGCGACATCGCGGGCAGGCTTGAGGATGCGGCCTGCGCGGCGGGCGCGATCCCTATGGGCGTCGGGGCGCGGCGGGTGGACTTCGTGTACTCGCGGGACGCTCTGGAGGTAAACGGTCTCGAAGGATTTCTCTTCTCCGACAGCGCGCTTGCCGTCATGCCGGCGCTGAGGCTGGCGGTTCTGGCGAGGCCGGCGACGCAAGTCGCGCTTACGGGAAACGTGGGGCTCGGGGAAAAACGGGGCCCCTGGCAGGTGCGATTCGAAGCGAAGCGGCTCTTCATCGGAAGCGAATTCATCTCGAACATGCCCGAGGGCGTACGCAGCCTTTTGGAAGAGAGGCTGGTCCACGGGCTCGTGGATGCGGAGGGAACGCTCGCGTACCTGTGGGAAGGCGGTGGGGGACTCCGATACGATCTCGGGCTCTCCTGCACGGACGCGGGGTTTGTTCTCAAGTGGCCCGTGGCCCACATCAACGGGGAGATCGGCCTCAAGGGCGCGTCAAGCGGACGGGTCAACACGTTCGGCGCGAAGGGCAAACTCGATTCGCTGTCTTTTGCCGGGCGCGAGATGGGCAAGACCGAGTTCGACTTGACGAGGACCGAAAACGAAGCGCGCCTCGACAGCCTCGAAACTCAGATGCTCGGGGGGACGCTCGTCGCCCAGGGACGCATAGACCTCGGCGGCACGGGCGGCTACGCCCTGACGGCCAAAGTGAGGGGCATGAGCTTGAAGGAAATCGTCGACAAGGCGTTCGGCTTTCACAAGGAAGGCCTGGGGGGGATCGTCGACGGGAGGGTAAGTCTCCTGTCGCTCACGGGAAAGGCCTCGGACCTCGTCGGGTCGGCCGAGGCCAACGTGACCGAGGGCACCCTCTGGGAAGTGCCGATGGTGCTGGCCATGATGAACGTCCTCAACCTCAAGTTCCCGGAACGGACGCAATTCGACAGGGCGCACGTCGTGCTCGAGGTCGTGGGCAGCAAGCTCCGCGTGAAGGAACTCTCGATGTCGAGCGCGCCGGCGACGCTCGTCGGCGAGGGGACGATCGGATTCGACGGCGCGATAGACCTCATTTTCTATTCGCGGCCGGGGCAGATCCCGATAGTGAGCATCCTGGCGGGGCAAGTCGGCAGGAATATCGTGAAGGCCCGCATCCACGGGACGTTTTTGCATCCGTCGGTGATGCTCGTGCCGTCCGGGCCGTTCGGAAAGTTGGTCGATTGGCTCAGAAGCGCCGGCGGGAAGGGCGAGTGAATGCCGGAGGCGATTTTCTTTTCGGACGCGCACGTGAGCGACGCCGACAGGGAGTGCGCGGTGCTGACCGAGACGTTCCTGGCCGAGGTTTGCCCAGGGGCAAGGCGTGTTTACATACTGGGCGACCTCTTCGACTTCTGGTACGGGCCCAGGCAGGCGACGGTGCCGCCCTACGCCGGGGTGCTCGAGCGAATAGCCGCGCTCTCTGACGCGGGCGTCGCGGTCACTTTCTACCACGGCAACCGCGACTTCTACGTAGACGAGGACCTGGCGAGGAGGTTTCGCTTCAGGCTCGTGAAGGACGATTCGATCGAGCAAGTGTGCGGACAACGCGTGCTTCTCAGCCACGGCGACACTCTCTGCACGAACGACATCAAGTATCAGTACATGAGGGCTGTGCTGCGCTGCCGGCTGACCGCGGCCGTTGCGAAGCGCCTTCCCGTGTGGGCGGCCGAGAGGCTCGCCCGCGGTTTCAGGAGACAAAGCAAGAGGGAGGTCGCCGCCAAGTCCCAGTTGGTGTTAGGCGTGGATGACGAGGCGGTGGAGCGGAGTTTCGCGAGGGGCGCGGACGTGATTGTAATCGGGCACACGCATCGAGAGGGCACGCGGCGGTTTGCGGCGCTCGGCGGTGAGCGCGTCCTCTACACGCTGGGCGACTTCGGCACGACCGGCTCCTACCTCGCGTGCGACCGCGCGGGATTTGCGTTCAAGACGTTCGGCAGGTAGCACGAGCTCCGCATGACGGATTGCTAACGCTCAGCCGTGCGTTCTTGAGAGGACTTCGGCCATTCGACCCTGAATGCGGTGACGGCCGCCGGCCGGCGAAATCTGTCGGCGAACGGGGGCCTGTCGTGGCCGGAGGGCCACGTTTTATCGTGGCCGAAACAACGGACGCGACAGAGCGCGTCCCTCCAAGACGGAGGCTCTTTCCAGAAAGGCAAGCCGGTCGAACGTTTTTCCCTGTCCTGCCGCGAGTTGTTCTCAAGAAAGCAGGCGCGAACCCAAGAAGGGTTCGCGCCGTTTGTCCGGTGAGTCAGTCGTCTAATCGACGCTTTCGGCGGGCATGTCTGTCGGCGGTTGCGTCGACGGCGCCGGCTCGGCTGGAGCCTCGCCGGAAGGCTGGACCTCGAGCGTCGAGTCTGTGGAGCCGATGGGCGCCTCGGGTCCCTTAGGTGCCTGCGGCGCGGTGGACGGAAGGGAGATCTTGACGACTCGCGACTGGGACATGCGTTTGACGGTGAACGAAAGCGCCCCTTTGTTGACGACGGCATTCTTGAACTCCGCGACGTCCTTGACGGGTTTGCCGTCCACGGCTGTGACTATCTCGCAGGGTTTGATGCCTGCCACGGAGGCCTTGCTCCCGGGCTCGATCTCGGCGACGACGACGCCCGGGGCGTCGTCCTTCATCTTGAAGTAGTGGCGCAGCTCGTAGGTCACGTCCTTGACGGTGAGGCCCGAAGGCTTGTCCTCGTAACTGGCCGCGGAGTTGAAATCCACGGGGGCAAGCTCGAGGGTGAAGTCGACGGCGCGTTCCCGCCCGTCGTGGAGGAACGTGGCGGTTATCTTATTCCCGACGCCGACCTCGGTGAGGATTGCCGTGAGGGCGTTGCTGCGCGAAGGCCACGGCCGCGGGAGGCGTTCGAAATAGATGTCGGGTACCTGGTCGAGTTGGGCCCAGGGGAATTCGTAATCGCGCTGTTGGTAGGTCTGGACGTCAACGGGCTTCACCTGGCCGGGAACACTGAAGCGCACGAATATGTCGCCGGCCTTGACGCCGGCCCTGTCGGCGGGCGAGTCCTTGTACACGTGTGCGACAAGGGAGCCCACGTCGCCACCCTTGGTCTCAAGGGCGGCGTCCTTAGCGCGGGCCAGGTCGCGGCTTATGTCCTGCGTTTCGATGCCGAGCCAGGCGAGCCTCTTGGACTGTTCCTCTGAGAGGGGTTTGTAGGAGGTGTCCAGGGCGTCGGCGTCCTTGAGCACGGCCGCGAGGCGCGCGACCGGCATGATGAGGACCGACGGTTCCCAGTACGAACGGCGCGGGTAGTACCGCCCCTCGCTCTGCATCTGGATCTGCTGTCTTGTCTTCACGGGCAGGAAGGCGAGCTTCCCCTCGAGGGTGAAAAGGAAGGCGTCGCGGGAACCCACCGACACGTAGGGCCACTTGAGCCCGAGAAAGCCGTCGCCCGTTCCGTATATCCTCTGGCGCTGGAGCCTCTCGTCGCGGGCGTCCCATTCGTAGGAGAGGTTGTCGCCGATGAAGAGCCTCCCGAGCGAGGCGGAAAGGTCGAGGTCCGCGCGCGCGAGCGGCGCCGCGCCGGGCAGATCGGCCTCGTAAGCGGCCAGGAAGGCGCCGTAGTGCTTCATGGCGGCGGATATCGTGAGCGGTACCGACTGGTCACCGAGGGAGAGCGTCATCGATTCGATGCGCGCGGTGTCCCGGCGGGACATGTCCGCGAGGACGAGGACCTTGCCCGGCTCAAGAAGGAGTCCCACCGCCTGCATTTCCGTAGGCGTGCCCCGTTCCTCGTAGGAGGAAAAGTCCGTGCTGCGGCGGGACTGTGTCGTGCGGAGGTTGATCGTGACCTGGAGCAGGCCGCTGTGCGCGGCCGCCTTTATCTCGCCGAGTTTGGCCTGGTACTGGGCGGCGGTGAGAACCGGCCAGGAAAGCGGCGAGCCTTTCCAATCGCCGTCAATGGGCTGCCTGGAGGAAAGCGACGCACCGACGACGAGGCCGTCCGGATTGATTACCAGCGCCGGCGACACCGAGGCGATGTAGCGCGCGCCGCTGGGCTTGATGAACTCCCGCTCGTTGAGGCCGCGCACGCGGACGTTCCACTCGCCGTCCCTGCCCGGGGCGAGCATGACCGTGCGGTAGGGCCCCGCGGCTTCGGGCTCGAACTTGACGCAGGCGACGCCCTTGACGGGGGCGTCGAGTTTGAGGAACACGCCGTCGTTATTGAGTGCGAACTTTTCCATCGCGGCGGTGTATTTCGCGCCGGCCATCTCGACTTCGATATGGTCGATGAAGCGGTCCTCGAGCATCGGGTCTTCCGTGAGGACGACGTCCTCGGCGAGAAGAAAGCCGCTCGTCATCACGGGCTGCTGGTTGTCGACGAGGGAACCTCCCGACCGCCCGTAGGGCCTGGAAGGGGAGTCGGATCCGTCCCAGAAGTAGACGTCCTGCGGCTCGTCGCCGTCGTCGTATTTGAGGTAAATGGCGACCTTCGCGAGGGCCGGGCCCAGGGCAGCGTTGACGGCGGTGAGCGATTCGGCGTCCCTGGCCGTACGGGCGGCGCAGCCAGCGAGGGCGGCGAGCGCGACGGCAAGGACAAGGGGCCGCAAAAGCGTTCTCATGTTAGCCTCCGTTCTGTTCCGGCGAGTATCGTCAGTCGGACTTGTATTCCCTCGAGAAGTCGAGGACTATCTGCCGCGGGAGCCCGCCGCGCAGCACCTCGATGATGACGCGGGTCTTCTTCGGCGCGGCGTTCACCGCGTCGTCATAGGCGGCCTTCACGTCGTCGAGCGTGGTTATGGGTTTCGAGTCGATGCTGGTGATTATGTCGTTTCGCTGGAAGCCGCTCTGCGCGGCGTTGCCCGGGTACTTGATGCCGAAGATGAAGATCCCCTCCTGGCGGACGAAATAGAGGTCGGGGTTTGCGAACTGGTTGATGGTCTTAACGGTCATGTTCCAGCGTGGGCAATCGAGTTCGTCGCCCTCGACCTTGCCCTTTATCCTCGGGACGAGTTCGAGGGAGAGGTTTTCGCCGGCCCGGACGAGATCGACCTTGACGGGCTTGTCGGCCTGAAGCGACGCGAGAAAGGCCCTCACCGCGGGCAGGTCGGTATCGGTCTCGGCGGTAACGCTTTGAACGCCGATGGAGGTTATGCGGTCGCCGTTCTTGAGGCCCGCCTTGAGGCCCGGCGAATCGGGGTCGGTGCCGGCGACGATGACGCCGCTGTCAGCGTCGAAGTACATGTTCTGGTCGAAGTCGTTGAGCGGTTGAAGGCTGACGCCGCTCCAACTGCGCTGGACCTTGCCGTGCTCGCGCAGCTCGGAGATTATGGCCTTGACGGTCTCGGATGGGATGGCGAACCCCAGGTCGCCGCCCGTCATGCTTGCCAGGCTGTTTATGCCGATGACTTCACCGGCCACGTCCACCAGCGGCCCGCCGGAGTTGCCGGGATTGAGCGACGCGTCGGTCTGCACGTAGAGGCTGTACTCGCTCGTGTCGGGGATGTAGCGCCTGGTGCAGGAGACGATGCCGAGAGAAACGCTGCGGTTGAGGCCCCAGGGCGCGCCCATCGCCATGACGAAGTTACCCTCGGTAAGTTGGCCCGAATCACCCAGGACGGCGGAGGGGAAGACGTCCGAATCGCTCTCGCGTTCGAGCTGGAGCAGCGCCAGGTCGGTCTCCTTGTCGGTGCCGACTATCTTGGCGTCGCGGTGGCGCCCGTCGAAAAGGAGGCAGCGGATGCTGACGGCCTTTTCGACGACGTGGAAATTGGTGACGACCTCGCCGGTTTCGCTTATGAGCACGCCCGAGCCCGTGACCTCCTTGGTCTCCTTGGCGCCCATCTGGTAACTCTCCACGATGGGCTTGATGAAGACCACGGCCGGGAAGACCTTCGCCTTGGCGTCGGTGATGATCTTGAAGGTGTCGGTCGTACTCGCCTGGGAACCGCCCGCGGCCAGGTCCTCTGCGAAACAGGCCGCCTGGAGCACCAGGACGAGCAATACGACTGTTTTCCTCATTTTGTCCCCTTTCACAATAACAACCTCAAGCGGCTACGCGGTGCCAACCCCCGCGCCCTCCTCAAGCGCGACGACCGAAGAGTACCCTCATCCCGAGCGCGCCACAAGTAAAAATACGTTTCACCGGGCGCTTTAGTCTGCAAAATCCCGCGTTGTGGGCGAAACTCGTGCTACGCAGCGAAGTTTACCCGCCCCGGCGGACGCCTCAATCGCGTTTTATTATCAAGTGCCTGTCCCAGTTGAGATCGTCGCGGTCGGGGAAATCGAGGCGGTGATGCGCGCCGCGGCTCTCCGTGCGCATCCTCGCCGAAAAGGTTATCACCTTCGCCATGGAGAGCATGTTCTGGACCTGCCACCCGGCGGGCGAGTCGAACTCCCTGTCCATGACATAAGAAGACCAGAAATCGATCCGCTCCTCGGCGTCGGAGAGCGCGGGGGCCTCGCGTTCGATGCCCACTTGCCGCCAGAGGAGCGCTCGGAGGGAGTTTTCCATGTCCCGTATGTCGATGAGAGGTGCGAGACGGTCGGCGCCGTCGAGGCTCGCGCTACGCAGCGAATCTTGCCCGCCCTGGCGGGCGCTGCTTCGCAGAGTAGCATCGGCCCTCACGGCCGGCGCGCCGAGGCGCACCTTCGCGGCGGCGCGCCCCGCGGCCTCCCCCGCGGCGCAGCCGTACACGAGCCCCTCCAAGAGCGAATTGGAGCCGAGGCGGTTGGCGCCGTGGAGTCCGGTTGCGGCGGCCTCTCCGCACGCGTAAAGCCCCTCGATTCCGGTCCAGCCGGATCTGTCCACCCTGATGCCGCCGCAGAAATAGTGCGCGCTCGGCCGCACGGGTATCATGTCCCTGGAGATGTCTATGTCGAAGACGGTGCAGAGTTCGGCGAGTTTGGGAAAGCGGCGCAGGATGCGCTGCTTGTCGAGGTGGCGCAGGTCGAGATAGACGTTGGTGTCGGAGGTCGCGGCCATCTGTCGGACGATGGCGCGGCTGACGATGTCCCGCGGCGCAAGGTCCCCGAGGGGGTGGTAGTTGGTCATGAAATGTACGCCGAACCGGTCGCGGAGCATCCCCCCCTCGCCCCGCACGGTTTCGCTGACGAGCGTGCGCGCCGCGCCGGCTATGTACAGCGTCGTCGGGTGAAACTGCACGAACTCGAGGTCCGAAAGCGTCGCCCCCGCCCGGTAGGCCATCGCGATGCCGTCGCCGGTGGCCGTGGGGGGGTTGGTGGTTTCGCGATACACGTGGCAGGCGCCGCCGCTTGCGATGACGACGGACGGCGCGAAGAATACCTGCAGGCGGCCGTCCGCGTATGCGAGGACCCCTACCGCGCGGCCGGAATCGCCGATGACGTCGACCGCGTAGGCGTGTTCGACGAGGGTGACGGCGGCGGTCGACCGCACCTTTTTGAGGAGTGCCCGTTCTATTTCATGGCCGGTGGCGTCGCCGTTGGCGTGGATGATGCGCGCCTTTGAGTGGCCGCCTTCCTGGGTGAAGAGGAGGTGCCCGTCGTCCCGGTCGAAGACCGCCCCCCATTCGACGAGTTCCCTGACGAGCCGCGGTCCCTCGCCAACGACGTAACGGACGACCTCCAGGTCGCAGAGCCCCGCGCCGGCAACCAACGTATCTTGGATGTGGGCCTCGACCGAGTCGGCCTGCGACAGGGCGACCGCGACGCCGCCCTGGGCGTAGTCGGTGTTCGATTCGCTGGCGCGGTCCTTGGTGAGGATGAGGACGCGGCCGTGGCGGGCGGCTTCCACCGCCGCGCGCAGGCCGGCCACGCCGCTGCCTACGACCACGACGTCGGCCGAATGCTGTGGCAGTCCGCCCGTGTCGAAGGACGCGAGATACCGCTTGTTATGGAGATATTTCTTCATGAAAATCGCTCGGGGAATTCTCCGAGAAGCTGACGATATGCCTATTCTACGTTTTCGCTGGGCAATTGCAAAGAATGGGCGAGAGCGGGCTGGGGAGGCGGCGTTTGCCCGGAAAACCAGTGGCAGGGGGCTTTTTTTGAATAATTCGAGCGCCGAACCGTATCTTGCCATGTGAACGCCGCTTACGCACCCAACGTGCGTTTGCCGCGGGACGTCCCTTCTTTTGAAACGATAATCGGGGCCGCCACGTCTAAGGTGTTGACTATCGGCGCGAATTGCGCCGCAAGACGTTTGAGAAGCGTCACTTGAACGGGGAAAGTATCGGGGCTTATCTCGGAAGGATGCAAACGTGAGAAAGCGCAGTTGGGTAGTAATCCTGGTGGTGGTCTTGGGAGTTGTGGGCATAGCGGTGAGCCTGGGGGTGTATGCGAGGAAATCCTCGTCCCAGGGGGATCTTGGGCCGGAGGTGAGGATAGATAATCCCGAAAAGGGGGAACTCGTCGAGTCGGTCAACGCCCCCGGCGAGGTGGAGCCCTTGAACAAGGTGGCGATAAGCGCCAAGGTCATGGCGCGCATACTCGAGATGCCGTACGAAGAGGGGCAGGCGGTCACGAAGGGCGACCCGAACGCGGACCCTGTGGTGCCGGCGTCGGTTTTGGTGCGGCTTGACGCGACGGACCTCGAGGCCAACCTGCGCAGCGCGGAGGCGCGCCGCGCCGCCCAGGCCGCCCAGATAGAGTCCGATAAGGCGCGCATTGAGGGCCAGCAGGCGCAGTTGGAGGGCACGAGGTCGTCGCTCGCGCAGGCACAACGCGAACTCGAACGCGCCAAACAGTTGTGCGAATCGAAGGACATGAGCCAGTCCGACCTCGATTCGGCGCAGAGCAAGTACGACGAACTGGCGGCGCAGTACGAGGCCGCGGTCCACGGCCTGGATGCCGCCGCGCTCGGCCTTTCGGTATCGCAGCACAATCTCGACGCGGCCGACGCCGAGATAATGCGCGCGCGCGACGCGGTAGGCTACACCACGATTACATCTCCCATCGACGGAGTGGTCACGCGCAGGAACGCCAAGGTCGGCGAACTCGTCGTGACCGGCACGATGAACAACCCCGGCACCGTGATATTGGAGGTCGCGGACCTCTCGCAGATGCGCCTGGTGGTCCAGGTCGACGAATCCGACATCGGCGGGGTCAAGGTCGGCCAGAAGGCGAACGTCCGCATCCACGCGTACCCCGACGAGAAATTCGAAGGCGTGGTCGAGTCGATAGCGCTGACGCACGACTACGCCTCCGGCGGCGCGAAGTACTACAAGACCAAGATCTTGCTTGCCACCAACGGGCGCCGCATCTACTCGGGGCTCACGGCCGACGTCGACATATTGACCAATAAACACGAGGACATCATAAAGGTGCCGAGCCAGGCGGTGCTCGGCCGTGCGGTCGACGACCTGCCGCTTTCCATCCGCGAGAACAACCCGTGCGTTGACATGAAGAAGACCTACGCGACCGTCGTCTACCGCTTTGCCGACGGCAAGACGGTCGTTACGCCGGTCACCGCGGGCCCCAGCGACGCCACGCACACCGTGATACTGGCGGGCCTCACGGGCGAGGACAAGATCGTCGTAGGGCCGTACAAGGTCCTGGAGAGCATCAAACACGACCAGAAAGTCCAGGACGAGAAGGAAGTGGAGAAGAAGAAGGAAGAGGAGGCCGAGAAGGCGGCCCTGAAGGGGGAGAAGAAGGACGAAAAGGCCGCCGCGGAAAAGACCGAGGCCAAGGCCGACGACAAGACGGGCGCGAAGGCCGATGAACCGTCCGCCGCCAAGCCGGAGGATAACGCCGCGGCAGTCTCGGACGACAAGGCCGCGGAAAGCGCCGGCGAAGCGTCCGGCGACAAATCGGACGGCGCGAAAGAATCCTCGGACTGAAGCCACCTGACCCCGTGGGAGCAAACCAGATGATACGGCTGCAGCACGTGACCAAAGTATACAAGGTCGGAGTCGAGCGCATTCACGCGCTCAGCGGCCTTGACCTCGCCATCGAGAGGGGCGAATACGTTGCGGTGATGGGCGCGAGCGGTTCGGGCAAGAGCACGCTCATGAACATCATGGGCTGCCTCGACAGGCCCACGTCCGGGACCTACGGCCTCGACGGCCAGTTGACCAACGCCATGACGGGCGGCGAACTCGCGCGGGTGCGAAACGAGAGGATAGGCTTCGTGTTTCAGAGTTTCGAACTGATGCCTCGGATGTCGGCGCTAAAGAACGCGGAACTGCCGCTCATATATTCGCGGCACGGCTGGCGCGAACGCCACAGGCGCGCGCGCCAGGCGCTCGAACGCGTCGGCCTCGCCGACAGGATGACGCACCGCCCCAACCAGCTCTCCGGCGGCCAGAAACAGCGCGTGGCGATAGCGAGGGCCCTCATAAACAACCCGAGCATCCTGCTGGCCGACGAGCCTACGGGCAACCTCGACACCAAGACCAGCGCCGAGATACTCGCGCTTTTCGACGCCATCCACAGGGACGGCCAGACCATAGTGATGGTCACGCACGAAGCGGACGTCGCCTGTCACGCCAAACGCATACTACGCATGAGCGACGGCAAGATCTTCAGCGACCTGCCGGTTGAAAAGGACGAGGTCTACCACATCGGGGCGCGCCTGGCCGACGGGTGCGAAGACCTCGAGGCCTCCCTTGCCTCCACGTGCAAGGGGGAACGCCCGACGGAGGCGGACTGATGGCGCTGCTGCTCTTGCCCTTCAACCTCGTGAGGTTGTTCTTCCAGAGCATAAGCCTCGCGTTCGGCCAGATATGGACCAACAAGGCGAGGTCCGTACTGACTACGACCGGCATCGTCATAGGCGTGGCCTCGGTCGTGGGCGTCGTCGCGGGGCTGACGGGCCTCGAAAAGCTTGTTTTGGATGAAATCGAGACGTTCGGCGCCAACAGGATAGACGCGTGGCCCGCGCGTCCGGAAACGGGCCCCGACAAGCGCGTGCCGTGGGCGAAAATAAGGTTCAAGCCGGAGCAGGTCGAAGGAATGCTCGAATACTGCCCGTCGCTCGAGGTGGTCGGCCGATCCACCGGCACCAGCGCCACGGTCGCCAAGGGGTCTCACAAGATCGAGGAAGTCGACGTCGTGGGGATCGACCCCGCGTGGCACAAGATCGAAAAACGCGCGGTCACGCTCGGCAGGCCCTTCTCGCTCATAGATATCCAGGAAGGCAAGCAGGTGTGCCTCGTGCCGCCGGACGTGCGCGACAGGCTGTTTCTGGACCGCGACTGCGTCGGCGACAGCATCCTCGTCGGCGACAGGACGTACACGATCGTGGGGGTCGTGGAGCCGCCCTTGGATTTCAAGGTCATCAACGTCGGCCGCAGGGACTCGGCGCAGGTGCTCGTGCCGTTCACCACCATCTACCAGAGGGACAAGTGGTTGGGCGTGGAGGCGCTGGCCAAGTCGCCGGAAGCGGCTGCGGAGGCCAAGGCCGAGATAACGTTCTTCCTGCGGCAGAGGCGCGGCATCCAGCCCGGGCAGCCGGACAACTTCCAGGTGGAGACCGTCCAGAGGGTACTCGAGCAGTTCAAGGGGATGTCGCTGGCGGTGACTGCGGTGGCCAGCGGGATAGTGGCGATTTCACTCGTGGTGGGCGGCGTCGGCATCATGAACATCATGCTCGTCTCGGTGAGCGAGCGCACGCGCGAGATAGGCCTTCGCAAGGCGCTCGGGGCCAGACCCTCGGCGATAATGTTCCAGTTCCTCATCGAAGCGGTGATGCTGTGTTTGGTGGGAGGGGCGGCGGGGTTGGCGATGGGCCAGCTCATCACGATGGGGATGGCGAATATACCGAACTTCCCTCTGGGCAAGGCGCAAATACCCGCGTGGGCGGTTGTCCTCTCGTTTTCGTTCTCGTCGGCGGTGGGACTTTTCTTCGGGCTTTTCCCCGCGGTGAAGGCCGCGCGGCTCGACCCGATCGAGGCATTGAGGCATGAATAGGCAAAGCGGATATCAGGGGAAGCGTCGATGAGCGTCATACGTTTTCCATTCGCCGTCCTCGGCCTTCTTGCGCAGAGCATAATGATCGCGCTGGGGCAGATATGGTCGCGCAGGTCGAGGTCCATCCTCACGACGATAGGCATCATCATCGGCGTGGCCTCGGTATGCGCGGTCGTGGCGGCGCTGACGGGGCTGAGGACCGAGATCCTGAGCGAATTCGAGTCGGTGGGCGTAAACCGCATAAGCCTTAACGCCATGCAGCCGGACACCGGCCCGAGACGGCGCTGGGCGTGGGAGAAGATCAACTTCTACCCGGAGCAGACGGACGGGCTCCTCGAGCACTGCCCCTCGGTGGCGTGCATGTACCGCGGCATCTGGAGCCCGGGCGACCTCGTCCACGGCTCAAAGAGCATTCGGGACGCCGACGTCTTCGGCTACGACCCTGCGTGGAACAAGGTGCGTAACCGCTCCACGATCATGGGGCGCGAGTTCACCGAGATGGACATGGACGAAAGAAGGCACGTCTGCATCGTCGGCGAGGAAGCGATAACGAGGCTTGGACTCGACAGGGACCCCGTGGGTCAGACGATCCTCATCGAGGGGCTTTCGTTTACGATAGTGGGCGTGGTGGAACAGCCGATCGACCTCAAGATATTCGGCGCGACGGCCGACGAGACGCTCGACGTATACATACCGTTCACGACCAATTACTACTACAACGCCGACCGGGGATACTGGGTCGAGGCGCTGGCGAAGTCGCCGGAGGTGGTCGAGGATGCGAAGTCCGAGATAACGTTCTTCATGCGCAGGACGCGCGGCATACCGCCGGGCGAGCCGGACGATTTCCGGGTCGACAGCGTCAAGTACTACGTGGAGAGTTTCGACAAGTTCGCCGCCGCGGTCACGATGGTCGCCGGGTGCATAGTGGCGATCTCACTTCTGGTCGGAGGCATAGGTATCATGAACATAATGTTGGTGTCGGTAAGCGAGCGCACGCACGAGATAGGGCTGCGCAAGGCGCTCGGGGCGAGGCCGTCGGCGATCTGCTTTCAATTCCTCGTCGAGGCGGTGATGCTGAGTTTCTTCGGGGGGCTTATCGGACTCGGGGTCGGGCAGCTTGCCACCTTCGCGATGTCCGCGATACCGAGTTTCCCCCTTGGTCGGTCGTACATACCGGCGTGGGCGGTGGCGCTCTCTTTCGGCTTCGCCACGGCGGTCGGGGTGTTCTTCGGTTTCTTTCCCGCGGTCAAGGCCGCGCGCATGAACCCAATCGAGGCATTGAGACATGAATAAAAAGGCCGTGGTAAGGAAGGCCAGGTTGGCTCTGCTTCTCGCCGCGGGCGCCGCGATCGTCGCCGGCTGCATGGGCGCCGGGGGCGAAAGCCGTTACGTGACGCTGGACGTGCCGGCCGAACGCCTGCGGACGATCGACACGCTCGATTTGAAAGAGATGTCGGTCCCAGAGGCGGCCGCGCCGGGGGCGCCCACGCCGCTCGCCGAGGGTATCTCGTCGACTGAAGCGATGCTGACGCTTGAAGAGTGCCGGGCGATCGCGCTCGAGAATAACCTCGAACTGAAAGTGGTGCTCGTCGAGCCGACGATCAGCGCGGAGAACGTGACGCAGGAAGAGGCGCGCTTCGAGTCGTCGCTTTTCTCGAACCTGCGTTACGCGATAACCGACACGCCGACCGCGAGCGCCCTCGAGTCCTCCCAGACCAAGCTAACCTCGGGCGAGCTCGGCGTTAACATCCCCCTTCGCACGGGCGGGATGATAACCTTCGACGTGCCGACGAGCAAGTTCACGACGAGCAGCGCCTTTGCAACTCTGCCTACGTCTTACGGGTCGACCTTCAGCGCATCGATAACACAGCCGCTGCTGCGGGGAGCCTGGGACAAGTACAACACCTACGGCATCCGCATAGCGCGCTACGGCCGACAGATGGGCGAGGCGCAGACCAAACTCGAGGTGATGCGCATCATCGCCGCGATAGACAAGGTCTACTGGCAATTGTACGCGGCGCAGAGGGAACTCGAGGTCCGCAGGAACGAATACGACCTCGCGGTCGCACAACTCGAGCGCGCCAAGCGCCTGGTTCAGGCCGGCAAATCTACCGAGGTCGAGATCGTGCGCGCGGAGACCGGCGTCGCCGAGAAACTCGAATCCATCATCCTCGCCGAAAACGTCGCGAGGCTGCGCGAACGGGACCTCAAGCGCGCCCTCGGCAAACCCGGCCTCGGGATGGAGACGCCGACGGCCGTCACGCCGCTGACGAAGCCGGACCCCGTACATTACAACCTCGACAGGGCGATGCTCGTCAAGGGCGCCTTCGACAACCGCATGGAACTCTTGGAACTCGAACTCCAAATCGCCGCGGACGCGAGGACCATAGACATCCGGCGAAGCGAGGTCCTGCCGTCGCTGGCCCTCGGCTACACCTACACGGTCAACGGCCTCGGGACGACGTTCGGCGATTCGCTCGACCAGTTGAACGAGAAGCGGTTTGAGGACCACTCGGTGAGCCTGGGGCTCTCCATTCCGCTCGGCAACGCCGCCGCGCGAAGCCGCCTGCGCCAGGCGATCGCCAGGCGCGTCCAGAGGCTTGCCACCCGCGAGAGCCGCAGGGCCGAAATCCAGCAGGAGGTCCTCAACGCCGTCGACCAGATCGACACCAACTGGCAGAGGGTGCTGGCGAACAGGCAGCGCACGATCCTCGCCGCGCGCAATCTCGAGGCCGAGACGCGGCAGTTCGAACTGGGCCTGAGGACTTCTACGGATGTCCTCGAGGCGCAGACGCGCTTGGGCAACGCGCAATCGGCCGAGATAAGCAGCCTCGTCGAGTACCAGATCGCGCAAGTCGACCTGGCGTACGCGACGGGCACGCTTCTCGGGGCGGCCAGAGTCGAATGGGCGCCGGGCGCGTCCGGAATAGCCGCCAAGTAACGCGCGCCTCGAACGCGGAGCACCACCGGGCGCCGAGGCCGGCGGCGGCCGGCGCCCCCGCGGCGCTTCAAGCGACCCCCGATTTGCCGCAACCCGTTACCCGCTGCGGTGGGGTACCATCCCAGGCCGGACAGGGTTTATCGTTGACTTTTGGGGTGGGATTTGTTTAATTTATGGATTACCCTGTTGCTGGGCGACCCAATATGCTATATTCTCTCGACAGCGACAAGGGGCACAAAGCAGCGAGGCGCGCGAGATGAACCGGAGGAAAGACGGCCGGGAATTGTTCGAGGTCTTCCGGGAGACCATGGCAACGTCGGCGCCGTCGGGGACGGTGCAGCACCGGGGGCCCGCCGGGCCCAGCTTCACGAGCGCAGCGGAACCGGTGGGACGGGCGCAGGAAGAGCCGGTGCATACGATTCGCCTGGGGGACCGTCGGCAGGTCGAGGTGTACCTGTCGATGAGTTGGGTGTACTGGCTGATGATATTCGCGTTTTTCCTCCTGGCGCTTGCGTTTATGGCGGGCAGGAAGTTCGCGCCGGTGCCGAAACCGGTGCAGGCGGAAACGGCGCCGGAGTCGTTTATCGCGAACGAAGCGAGCCCCGTCGCAAAGGCAATAACGCGCGTGACGAGCCCCGCGGCATCGACCGGCGCCGCGGCGACCGTGCCGGCGGCGCCCCCCGCCGATACCGGAGCGGCCGTGGTCGAAAGGGTCGTACCGAGGCAGGAGCCGCCGCAGGTGAGCGCGCTGGCGCCAGTTACGGGGCAGGGCAATTATACGCTGCGGCTGATTACTTACAGCGACACCCCCGCCTGGAGGAAACGGGCGGAGGAGGTCGCGAAGTTCCTCAGGGATCAGGGTTTCAAGGACGTACGGGTCCTCGCCGAGAAGAACGGCAAGAGGATAATCGTCGCGTTGGGGAATTACGCCACGAGGAGCGGCCCCGAGATCAACGACGACAAAGTGCGCCTGTCGGCGCTGTCGTACCAGGGGGCCGATTTCAAGGCGGCTTACGCGGTGAACCTGGCGGACTACAAGTAGAGTACCAAAAGGAAAAGGAGTTTCACGGATGACTTTGCACAAGAGCCTCAAGAATGCCAGCAGCCTCAAGCGCGCGCGCAACGTTCTCACCCGCGCCGAGCGCATTACGATACTCCAGGACGAGGGGCGTTGGCAGGAGGGAAAGAGCGTCTTCGGGCTGCCCAAGGTCCGCCAGTACGCTATGAAGCGCCGCCACGCCAAGGCCGCCAAGAAGGAAGAGGCCGCGCTCGCCGAGGGCGCCGTGCCCGCTGAAGGCGCCGCCGCTGCCGCCGTTACTGCGCCCGCTGCTGCCGCACCCGGGGCCAAGGCCGGCGCGAAGCCCGCTGCAAAGCCCGGCGCGAAGCCCGCTGCAAAGCCCGGCACCAAGTCCGGCAAATAGGTCTCGATGCCGATGCGATTGGCTTCCCGCGCACAGAAAATCGATTCGAGCGGCATCCGGAAGGTGTTCGACCTCGCGGCCAAGATGAAGGACCCTATCAACTTCTCCATCGGGCAGCCGCATTTCGACGTGCCGGAACCCGTCAAACAAGCCGCCATCGAGGCCATCCGCGACGGCAAGAACAAGTACACGCTCACCCAGGGCACGCTCGAACTTCGAAGCAAGGTCCGCAAGCACCTCGAGAAAACGCGCGGCGGCTGGTCGGGCGAGGACGTGATAATCACGTCCGGCACTTCGGGCGGGCTGTTGCTTGCGCTCTTGGTGACCGTCGAAGCCGGCGACGAAGTCATCATCGCCGATCCGTACTTCGTCATGTACAAGCACCTCGTGAATCTCTGCGCCGGGACGCCGGTGTTCGTCGACACGTACCCGCTCTTCAAACTTACGCCCGAGGCTCTTGAAGCGGCCGTCACGGCCAAGACCAAACTCGTGCTTTTGAACAGCCCCTGCAATCCGACGGGCATCGTCTATTCGAAAAAGGAACTGGCGCGACTGGCAGCGGTCCTCGACAAGTACGAGCTCTACGCGATCTCCGACGAGATCT
>Ga0172362_10001096_pt1 | contig 22943 bp, 25 predicted proteins | sample LakKivs1_kivu2a2_FD_114534 | JGI IMG/M metagenome (GOLD analysis project Ga0172362, IMG submission 114534) | Sediment microbial communities from Lake Kivu, Rwanda - Sediment s1_kivu2a2 | ecosystem: Environmental > Aquatic > Freshwater > Lake > Sediment | place: Rwanda: Western Province, Lake... | reverse complement strand
TTGATCCTGTGAATTCGACAGTTATAATCAACACTGCCCACGAACGCTACAAAAAACGAGATGACCCCAACGCCCCTATGAGCAAGGTCGTTATGGACTACATCGCGGAGCTGTACATCTGGGAAATATGTAAACTTGCCGCGCAGACCAACGCCGATATGGATGTCACGGACACTTTTCTGAAAACTAAGTTTGAATTCTTCGAGGCTTCTTGATGTCAAAATCGCATATTATCGATTACATCTCAAAAATTATAAGGAAGATACAGAGTGACGAGAAAGTTGGTTCGGCTATCGAGAGGTATAATACTGAACATTTATGGGAACTAGGCAATCTCATCCTTCAATACCATCCAATTGCAGCAGATAAGGAGGACATTACCGGAGAAATAATGAGGCATCTGCATGACTCCTCGATTAGGTGCGGATCTCTTCTTCTAAGAAATGCCGAGACAGCGAGGAGAACATGGAGCAGTAGCGAAGAGTATCAAGGCATCGCCGAAGGCGTCAGCTATGGAAAATTGAAAGCGGTTCTGCCTCTTTTTGATCCTGATTTCATTTTGGAGGCCGATGTAAAGAAAGAGGATCTTGAGGGTCTCATGCGTTCTCTCAGAGACCTAACCTATGAGCAGGTTCTTGATGAAGTCAGACGTTTTAGAGCAAAACATGATTCAACCGGTGCAAGCATGGACTTTGACGAGTTATATTCAGATCTCTATGAGGCGACTGAAACACTGGCCAATATAGTGAATCAAAAGGATTTTGATACAATGAGGTCCATAAGGTCAAAGTATGCGCCAGACTTCCTCGTGGAAATACGCCGCCTTATCGCAGCCATGAAAAATGAGAAAGTGTTTCAAGAGCAAGACAAGATTCTGCCAAAAAGAATCGGGAAAGGTATGAATGAATCGACTTCGGACTTTGACGGTGAGCTTTCGAGAATAGTCCATAAATTGTCACTGGTTCGACAAGCAACACCTGAATTAAGGGACAGGCTAAGAAAGAGGGTGGGGATTTCAAGGCTGGGGGAATTCAGCACGCTGCTCAAGGCGATCTCAACTGATGAGGAACTTCGGCGTTATCTTCGAGGGAAGAGAATATTCGAACAGATTCGTTTAGGTCACATAAACATAAAGCAAGAGCCAGCCTGATACGGTCAACACAGGAATGATCATCACATCTCAGAATACCTGATATCGGCCGTGCCCAAATCTGCAAATTGACTGTAGATTCATTGCGCGATTTTAGAAATAATTACTGTATGAATGAACTAATTCCAGTTGAATGAATATGACCGGTCAGATACTTTGCGAGCATGGCAAGAACCTTGCAGAATGTGAGATCTGTGGCGATTCCTATCCGTCTCAGTTGTTATCGTGGCTCGGTTACAGACGATTCGTGGCGAAAATAGGGACGTATCATTTGACAGCGGTGGTTGGCTGTCTTCGCCGAACCTTCTATGATTTCACACAACCGGAGTCAGAGACCTTGAGGTCCCTTTGGATGAAGCAGCGCGGTCGTATGTTGCATATGATCACACATGCTTTCGGCTGGAGGGAGCTGCCTGTCTGTATGCAATTGGAATATGGCGGAAGAACGGTGGAACTGGTTGGACATGTAGATGCCTATGATCCGAACAAAGGGGTTGTATACGAATTCAAGACGACCTCCCACCTGCCTTGGCAGCTTGAAAGTGGAAAACTTCCTCATGTTCATCATGTAAATCAGATCAGAGGTTACGACGTGCTCCTAAGCAACTATGGTCTCTGTGTCAATCAGCTTGAGTTATGGTACATGGATGACCTGACTCCACCGACCAAGATAATTGTTCAGCGAGAGAACATCAAAGAATGGCTTGTTGATAGAACGAAGGCTCTACACAAGAGTTTGCTGGACAATGAAGAGCCCGCAAGTGAACCCAGCTACATATGCAAGTATTGCCTCTTCTCAGGGACATGTAAGCCCAGATTCCGCTACACACATCAACTGACCTGACACTAGCATCGTACGGATCATAGTTACCTTCATTTAGAATAATCATATTTCCAGACTTCTGTCTTATTTGGATACAAGCAGATCTTATTCAAGGGACAGAGGGGGCATGATGGTGTCCGCGGTGTACAGATGGCTGCACCGAAGTCTATCAACCCCCAGTTGAACTCTTTGGCCAGCCTCTTGGGAACCGGAAGTTCCGCCACTTTCCCCAAGAATATTCTATTTCTTCTTGCCTCTCCTTTGCTGTGAAGATTGAAGATTCTTCTAAGAACCCTGCAGACATTGGAGTCTACTGGAACCACCTTCTCCCCATAGGCATAGCAGAGCACGGCATCCGCGGCATATGCACCCACGCCGGGAAGAGTGAGAAGCTCCTCTCTGGAGTGCGGGATTTCACCATCGAAATTCCTGACGAGTGAACTGCCCATTTTGGTAATCATCGTAGCTCTCCATCTGAGACCCAGAGGTTCCAGCAATTTCTGGACATCTCTTTTGGGGGCGGAGGCAAGAGTCTGTGGATCAGGAAATCTTTTGAGGAATTTCTGATACACAGATACAACCTGATCGGACTTAGTCCTCTGCAGCATCATCTCTGCCACCAAGATTGCATATGGGTCATGTCTGCTCCTCCAAGAATAGCTTCTCCCGTAATGTGCAAAATATTCTATCAGACGATCCACGAAGATCCTCTGTCTCTTTTTATCGCTTGACAATGATGAATCCGACATTCCTTTTCCCACTCATTCATGAATTTCCAAGGCCTGAAAGAGCCTCCCGATGCCGCATGAACAAAATGCGAATGTGCCATTACGCGCACGCGTCAATCTGTGTGTAGTCCTAATGCTCTCTCCACATTCGAGCGTCTTTACCCTCTGCATTCATGAATTCCTTATAGTTTTCAACAAATTCGGCGACAACCTCATATAGCATATCACTTACAGTGATTCGTTCACGCTCACAGATCTCATTTATCTCTTCATAGAACCTAGCGGGAACCTTAAATCCAAGAACCTTAACCATAGTCATCAGCTTTTGACTATCGTCAACGGCGGTTAACCCTCGATAGTGGGTTTGACATTTGTTAACCATAATAACAGGATAGGTCAAAATAAACTTATTATCTATATAGATATTGATATCCAATTACTTCGAATATGGATATATTTCGAATAGAAAAAAACATGCTTATACGCTCGCGTACCATGACTCGAGATAGTTTTGTAACTTGCTTTTATATAAATGCCTATATTATCTATATAGATAGTCAGGCATAACATACCGTCAACAGTGAACATACTCATATGATTTCTGGAGTGGACCCCTGTATTGGAGAACGTTTCTTCGGGTTTTGAACTTATGGTTTTCTCATGCAATCTGGGTCACCTTCAGCTTCTCCAGGTATTCGTAGGGTGTCATGTACTTCAGGGCGGAGTGGATTCTCCTCTGGTTGTAGTCGATGAAGGCTTCCTGGATGGCTTCAGCTGCTTCCTGGAAGCTTTGGAAGTCTCTTGTCCATATGTACTCGCGCTTCAACGTCTTATGGAAGGACTCCATATGCCCGTTCTGCTCCGGTGTATTCACTGCGATGAACTCCTGCTTTAGGCCTAGTACCTTCATTGATTCCCTGAAGGCTTCGCTCTCGTACTGGGGGCCGTGGTCGGTTCTCAACCTTACATCGGCGGCTTCTGGGTGTTTGATGAGGGCTTTCTGGATGCTTAGGATTGCGTTCTCCTTTGTGGCTGAAGTATCGAAGATGTATGAGAGCCATTCTCTTGAGACTATGTCGATCACGTTGAAGAGGAAGGCCCAGCCGTCTATACCGCAGAATATGTAGGTGAGGTCTGTCTCCCACAGTTCATTCGGCCTTGTAGGTTTAGGTCTCCTATCGCAGGCTGCTCTGAGCAGCTGCTTCTTGGTCTTCTGGGGCTGAATCCAGCCTAGATGGCGGTAGATTCGCTGTATGCGCTTGCGGTTGATTGGTCTACCCAGCTTTCTTGCTAGGGTGACTGCCATACGTCTGGTCCCGTAGAGTGGTCTCTTCAAAGCCTCCTGGTGAACCTTCTCTACCATGTATGGGTCTGGTGGTGTGTTTCGCTTCTTGGCTTTGTGGTAGTATGCTCTCCTTGAGCATCCGGACAATTGTAAGGCTCTTCTGAGGCTTAGTCCTTGACCGCGAGTTATGTCTGCTACCATCCTCTTCTCTCTCCCTGCAAAATTTTTTTGAATGCATCGTTTGCTATGGTGAGTTCACCGATCAGCTGCTTCAAGCGTTCATTCTCCGCGAGGAGCCCTCCTCCATCTTCATTTCTTCTGGATCGTGTGAGCGCCTGCTTTCCTCCTTGGATGAACTTCTCTTTCCAGGCGTAGAATACGGCTGGGTTCACAGCGTATTTTCGGCATAGCTCAGCCACGCCTATGCTGGTATTCAATGATTCCAGAACTATCCGGATCTTCTCTTCTGCTGTCCAGCGTCTATGCGTCATAGCTTACCCCTCTTGGTAGGTATCTGTTTTCAAGCGTTCTCCTTCTAGAGGGGTCCAGACCATTTCTGCATTCTCTATCTTTTCTTCCTGATTCTGTATACGCTAAATGGCTGACTATCTATATAGATAATAGAGCTAAATCTGGGGCGAGAGTACTAAGTAAGTAATCATAGCTGAGCGATTCTGCCTGTGTCACGCGCCTCAAGCGGGGAGAGGCCAGCGAAAATCAGAATACGCATTACCCCAGTTGAGTCGGACGAAATGCTATGATGAGTGAAATCATAGTCGTAAGTGCTGATGGAAACCAACCTGTGACAAAGGAAGCCTAGAGATGTTTAGTCTAAGGAATCGCCACAATCGCTCGCGAAGGATGTGCACCAATCAAAATACGACAGAAAACAACCTTCTACGCCATCAAAGAAATTGCCTAGCTCATGTAGTCCTCATTAGGGCGCGCAGGGAGAGTCATCACTGGCTTCCATCCTTTGCTCATGAACTTCTCAATCTCTTCAGACTTCACGACTTTCTTGGAGGAACCTCTTTTTGAAGTGCCCCCGCTGCGGCTGTGACCCTGAGAGAGAACTTGCTCTCCTTTCTCGGTTACTAGCTGCGATAGGAGATCTTCGAGCTGCCCTAGCCGCTCCTCCAGCTGCTGACGGGAAAGCTGAGACTCACGACGAGCCTCCTCAGCCTCAGAAATTGTTAGCAGAGGCACAGCCTTGAGATAGTCTTCCAGAAGCTCCTTCTCGGTTGGTCGATAGTAGCTGTCAGAGATGCCTGTTGAGTGGCCCATCAAAGTCTCAACATTGATAGGCTTCATTACCTGCTCTGCTCTTGTCTTGAAGAACTTTCTTATTGAGTGAATGGAGAACTCATGTCTTCTCTTCTTCTCCTTTCTCAGACCGAACTTCCACAGCGCATCCTCGAATAACCGCTTCACACCGCGAGACTGCAATCGTAGAGGCTTCTTTACCTCACCAACGTAGCCGCCCCTAACCGTGTCCCATCTGTCCCTGATCAGAGGCGAATCCTTTGTTATCTTCTCCCCGTGAGAAGCGCGCAGCTGCATGTACTGTTCAAGTTTCTTGTAGGCCTCCGGTGAGATGAATGTCATGTACTCCTCCGGGTCGCCAGTGTAGACGTGAAGTTTAGCAGCAACAATATTCTCATCCTTCTTGACAGGTTCGACATTACCCCAGTCCAGATAGTTCCATGCGCCTATCCTGATTCCGCTACTGAGCATAGTCAAGACGATTGCCTGAAACCTTAACTCTGAATTTGCAACAAGCAATCTCAGCTCGTCAACAGTAGGTGCTCTATCAACAGCGTATCTTCTTGCGCTCGGTAGGATTCTCGAAATTTTCTTCCAGTTTATCTCCGACACATCATTCATTTCAAGAAGCAACTTGACAGGTTTTTTCACATTGCCAACACTGCTGGGCGCTATCTCTTTCTTGAGAGCCCTCTCCTTCTCCGTCAGAAGATAACTTACAATCCTTTCTTGAGCCCACTTCGGCTGCGCCTTAGCCTTGCTGACAAAACTGTCAACATCCATCCCAACATGTTCAAGAAAAGTGGCAAGTCTCCGCTTGTAGACTTCTTGCGTGGCAGGACTCTTGATTGCCTCAAGAAAAATCTTCGTCGTCTTACCATCAAGCAAAGACAGATCTCTACGTTTCCTGCCAGTCGCCAACCCAAGTCAGAATAATCATGCTTACCGCTCAATATAAGTTTTGAGCCCACTTCTGGATGCGTTAATGTGGCGGGCCCGACGGGATTTGAACCCACTTGGGTATAAATCCTGCTCTTTTTCATGGAAAAACCACTCCAGACTCATCTGTTCTCGATAATGTATTTTTGTGGCTTAAATTCTTTCTCACTGGTGCAACTAAGAATGATCATAGTTTTGAATGAAGGGCTTTGGGCTGGGAGTATGGAGTCTTCCGACGGCGCCACACTTACAGTTCGGCTCCCGTTAGATGATAAGAAGACGCTTCAGGTCTCGCCGCTCTACTTCGATACTAATAATGCTAGGTTGCATTAGAATTTTGCTCTAATGCACCTGACGAGCTCGTAGCCATTCAGATTCCCTTACGCGAACAGTAGGGGCTAAAGGTTCTAGGAACTCCTACATCTTAATCGCTTACATCGACCATTCGATCCGAAGGAATCTTCAGAATCCCCTTTTCGAACCTTCTCTCACTCTCATGACTGAAGCCCGCATAATGCCTCGCTAGAAAACTTCTAGGTATGCATCAGAAGTCGCTACCGCGCAGAACTTGAGGTCTGATGTGGGGAGTGGGATTCGCGCACCAATTTACTGGTAAAAATCAGATTATCGATTTTGAACGAGTTTTCTGGCGTAGTCTATCCCCGCCTCTTGTACAAGACGGATCGCGAACCCGCGCTTCTGGTCATCTTCTTCCAACTGGTCATAGAATTCTAAATATTCTTGAAGCTTGGCACGCGCAGTGGCTGGCTCGTGCTTCAGCTCTAACCAACTTCTTTTCTCACGCTTCAGTTCATCTAGGCTGAACGTAGTCGCCAGAGAACTCGCGACTTTGTATATTTGGCGAAGGCGACCCTCAAGAGACAGAGTCGTTACGTCATTAATTGCCCTACTCCTGATAAGGGACCACTTTCCTTCCAAGTCGAATTTCTCCTGTCCGATGCGGATGATGACGTTTTGTAGCATAGTCACACCTACCGCTGACATCACGATAGCTTTCCAAAGGCCACTTAGCGGAGCCTGAGGTAACTGAATTAATGACAGTACAGAGAGCCCATATGAAACGAGTAGTATGGCGAAGGCTCTGGTCAGATAATAGCACCAGAAGAATTTGCTCTTTACATAGTAGAGAGACTGAGTCGCAGCTAGGAAATCTACGGTGTCCCAAACGAACAGAAGAGGGAGTGTGAGAAGTTGCCAGTAAGAGTCCACAGTCTCTACTAGGTTCAATGGTCTTCTTGATACATTCTCAAATACAGGAGATATGCTTTTCGAAGAAATTGCGAGAAGAAGTGCTCGGTATCATGGAACGAGGCCAGTCTTCTGCAGCGATTCTGCAAGCTTAACCCCATCTGGGGTCAGACTGTAAAACACCCAAGGCTCTCCAAGTCCAGCGCTGCCTTTCTCATCTCTTCTCACAAGCTGCTCTGCAACAAGTTCGCGTAGCGCTTCATGGACCTGATTGGGCTGTAATCTTAAGTCAAAGACAAGCTCCGTGGGTGATGCTACGCCACGTTTCGTGAGATCAAAGAATACCTTTCTAACACCACTTTTGCCAAATATTTCAAATACTCTAGCAGGCGATGGTGGACTCATTGCTCGATTCCCTACTTAGCCATACCAAAGTATTAAAAGATAAGTAGGTAAATATAAGGATTCTGGAGTGCGCGCTATCACGTGGATGCTCCGCCACCTCAATCAGTCTTTTTGCTTCTTCTCTGGTCAGTGGTTCTTCAGGCAGAATGTCCTTCCCTTTGCCTTTACCTACCCTGAACAGTCTGTCTCCGGCGGATCCTTCCCCTTCTCTAGTCCTTTGAGCCAACGCTAAAACTTCTTGATGGTCTCACGATAATTCTCCCTGGTTGAGTTCGACCAGTCTCTGTTGTTAATCGTCATCATTAACTTCTCAATATCATGCTTGGTTGCTTCATCGAAGCTCTTCTCAAGCATGGTGGCTGTGGTGGTTAGCCACTGTACGTATGCAACCTGTCTTGCCGGGCTTAGGCCTTCAGCCTTGATTCGATCGAGAAACTCAAGAATTCTGTTTTTGTTTTCAGGAGATATCTCTGGATGGTTCTCTAGGAATCTTGTTGCTCTCTTCAGTCTCTGCCCGTAGTTGTGAATGTCGATTCTTCCGTCATGCACGACCGACACCATACAGTCTTTCCTGAGCCTATTTAAACGGCGAGACCGCAGAATCCGTTACCGAGTCGAACCCGAGGTTTGGTGCGGGGGGTGGGATTCGAACCCACGTAGGGCTACCCCACGGGATTACTCACCCTCACATCTGGCAGGTCTTTTCTTGAGTCTCACGCGCACTCTCTTCTTGGCGTCCCGCGCATTTGACCTGGCTCTGCTACCCCCGCGCACAAACAAGAAAACATCCGAAACCAACCATAAACCTTTCCCAACCCACCATCCCCCCACCGTAGACTGAGGGACCCAACCGTCCAAGTTACCAGAACCGTTACCAAACCACCCCCCTAGGGGGTGGGGGGGTGGGTCGCCCTCTCAAGACAGAAAACGGAGAAGCCCGGAGAGATATGTGAATCTACTCGCCAAGAACAACCATTGGCCTCAAGGCTGGTGGGGCAGAATCATGAACCTTCTTCCAGAAAATAGCTATTTGAAAAGGTTATAGTAGTTCGATCTCGACGAAGACGTCGTCAGGCGTCCTGATCCTCATCAACCGCTTCATAAACCTCTCATTCGGGTCAACATCAATCAACCGTTTGTGAACCCTCATCTCCCACCTGTCCCAGGTGTGGGTTCCCTCCCCGCAGGGAGACTTTCTGGTCGGAACCATCAACCTCTTCGTCGGCAGGGGAATCGGTCCCCTCAACCTCACCGCGGTCCTCTCAGCAATCCTCTTAATCTCCTCACAGATCGAGGTGAGGTGCTCAGGCTCAGTACTCGAGAGTCTTATACGCGCCTTACCAGGCATCTATATCCCAACCTAACCGACGAAACGGTACACAGAAGAACAGGTATCGATTTAAAAAAGGTTTAGGTCAAACAAAAAATGGGTTTCAGGCCTTCTCAGTAACTTCCTTGACAACCCCAACCCCAATAGTCATACCCATATCCCTGACAGCAAACCTTCCAAGCTGAGGAATATCACTATAGGGCTCAATGACCATCGGGCTGAGAGGCCTCAACTTCACGAGCGCGCCGTCGCCGGCCTTCAGGAACGCGGGCTTCTCCTCAATCACCTGACCAGTCCTGGGGTCAATCTTCGAGATGAGCTCAGTAAAGGTTGCGGCCATAGTCACTGTATGAGCGTGCAGGACAGGCGTATAACCCTGAGCTATAGCGGTCGGGTGGTAGATGATTATGATCTGGCCTATGAACTCCTTGGCAACAGTAGGCGGCTTATCAGGGTGACCGACAACGTCGCCACGGTGAATACTGACCCTCTCGACACCTCTAACGTTGAAGCCGATGTTGTCGCCGGGCTCAGCCTTAGGAATCTTGGTGTGGTGGGTCTCAATAGACTTGCACTCACCAAGAACATTGCCAGGCATAAAGACTATCTTATCACCTTCTTTGAGAACCCCTGTCTCAACCCTCCCAACAGGAACTGTTCCCACACCGGTAATCGAGTAGACGTCCTGAACCGGAAGCCTAAGCGGCTTATCAAGAGGCTTAGGTGGAAGTGTGAAGGAGTCAAGAACCTGAAGCAGTGTCGGACCCTTATACCAAGGCATCTTCTCACTGGGCTTGGCCAGGTTGTCGCCTGTCCAGCCTGAGACCGGTACAAAAGGTATCTTGGACGTGTCGTAGCCAACAACCTTGAGGAGCGACTCAAGCTCCTTCCTACACTCATCATACCTCGCCTGAGACCAGTTGACAGTCGCGTCGTCCATCTTACTAATCGCCACGGCAAGCTGGTTCACACCCAGCGTTCTGGCCAAATACGCGTGTTCTCTAGCCTGGCCTCCCGGGCCCACACCGACCTCGAACTCACCCTTCTTGGCCGAGACCGTGAGGATGGCGCAGTCAGCCTGACTCGTCCCCGTAATCATGTTCTTGATAAAGTCCCTGTGGCCAGGGGCGTCAATTACAGTGTAGAAGAGCTTGGGAGTCTCAAACTTCTGGAAGCTCAGGTCAATAGTGACCCCGCGTTCACGCTCCTCCTTGAGGCTGTCAAGAACCCAAGCAAACTTGAAAGTATCTCCAGCCCCAGTCTTCTCAGACTCCTTGGCGTACTCCTCAATCTTCTTAGTATCTATGTAACCTGTCTGGTAGAGCAGGTTACCTGTCATGGTGCTCTTTCCATGGTCTACGTGACCAATGACTATCAAGTTCAGGTGGGGCTTCTCACTCAAGACTTTAAACCTCTCTACTGAACGGTTTCTACTCTTAGGTGGTCAGCACATATTTAAGGATTAGACTTACACACGCTCTACCTGGACGCTAGGGCGACCCTCTCCATCTCGTCCCGCCTCTTCACAGCAAAACTCTTGCTGTCCCTCGAGGCCGCGTGAAATATCTCGTCAGCAAGGGCCTCATCAACAGTCTTGGGGTTACTGAACGCCGCCTGCCTAGCTCCATCAGCCAAGTGGCGGAGCGCCAGGTCGACCCTGCGTTGAGGCGAGATGTCCACAGAAACAGGATAAACAACACCACCGTAAGCAACCCTGGTTATATCTTCACAAGGAGCCGCGTTCACAACAGCCTCGACGAGGACCTCGACAGGGTTCCTCCCTGTCCTGAGATGAATGATCTCAAGCGCATTCCTGACCATCCCAATGGCCGTGGCCTTCCTCCCACCACACCTACCATGCCTCATCATATTATTGACAAGCCTCTCAACAATATTCACACCAGACTTCATGAACCTCTGGTGTTCGTGCCTTCCACCACTATGCGGAGTCTTGGTCTGCTTCAGGCTGATGTAACCCCTCAACCCGGCGTCCCTAACCTCTATCCCGTCGAGGCTCCACCTATCAAAGATCTTAAAGACGGAATGGGTCTTCTTATCGTCCTTACTCAAATGCTTACTGCACCAAACCTTCTAGACTCCTAACAAGACTTTAAGACCCAATAATAAGGCTTTATATCCACCAGAAGATCTTCGAGCACCTCAACCTCTTGTGAGAGGCGGCGGTGGCGGCTTCCCCAAAGGTTTGGCGCCCCTCGCAACGGTGGAGTCCCAGCCGCCTCCTAGACCCTGTTCTTCTGCCAGCGCCAAACCGTCCACCTTACGATTGCTCTCTTCCGAGCCTCACCGGGTTCGGCGGCAAAGAGATAGGTAACCTCCCTTCAGAGGCACCCTCCCCTCCGTCAGCCCAGCAGGGCAGAGTTTCATCGTCAGCAACCAGGCCCTGCCGCTGTTCAGCGACGCCTCACCCCCAGGTTGACGGATCCCCGCGTATAGCCGATCTCGGGTGACAGGGAACGGCTAGCTCCCCAATCCCCCGCCACCGCCGATGATCAACTCGCAAAAGCTCCCAATTAAGCTTCCCGAAGAATACACTTGAGCTCCTGACTCTGCATCAGGATCCTGCAGACCTCACAGACTTCTCCACCAGTCGCCTCCCCACAGACCCTGCAAGACCCCAACCTAACCTTTGAGCGGCCAAGCAGACCGCTCAACCTCAACTTCGAGGCGTAGGCCGTATACTTCAAACCCGGATGCTTCTCCTCCAACTCATTCAGAATATTCCTGATATCGCCCCTCAAGGCCCTGTTCCGATATGGACAAGGAACCTGCTGAAACTCTAAACCCGCGACATGAGTGTAGAGCGCGACCTCACGCTCATACACCTCACATAGAGGTTTGACCCTCGGAGTGAACCTCTTCTCAGGGTCCGCGAGGACCGGGCTCGTCCTCATCAACCTCTCAACCCCACCGTGCAGAATATTCAGGAGCGCGGTCTGAACCTCATCGTCAAGATTATGTGCGGTCGCGACCTTGTCAGCCCCAATCGCCCTAGCAGCCCACTCGAGGCCGCGTCTTCGAAGGACACCGCAGTAGGAGCACGGAGCCAACCTGCTCTGTTTCTTGACAAGCTCATCCAGAGTCACATGAAAGAGCTCCTTGAAAGAGAATACCTTATGCTCTATTCTGAGGGATTCAGCGAGGCCTCTGGCCAGGGACACAGCCTCCTCCCTATACCCCTGAATACCCTCGTCAATCGTCACGGCCGTGAGTCTGGACAGTGGGAACCTCGCCTTGAGTCTACTCAAGATCATAAGGAGGCTAAGGCTGTCCTTGCCCCCTGAGACCGCTACGGCTATGTGGTCTCTTGGGCTGAACATCTTGTACCTGGAGATTGTGGATCGAACCTTGTCCTCAATGCTTCGCCTAAAGCACCTCTGGCATAGGTTCACACCCTCGTACTCTCGCCTGTAGAAGGCTGACGAACCGCAGAAGCTGCACTCCAAGAGGCCCACCTCAGATCCTTACCAGCCCAAAATTCATGAATGAAAGGGCCAGATTCAGACCTAGAACGAAGAGGAAGGCTCCGCTCAGACAGGCCCTCGCAGCCTTGGCGGCCGCCTGGGACCTCGAGTTGACTATAGAGTAGAGTACCTTGTCCCCGTCAAGGGGGTAGAGGGGCAACATGTTGAAGAGCGCAACCCAGAACAACAATACAGTCATCCAGTACTCTGACCAGTAAAGGTGATAAGGCAACTCCCTTGGGAGGAAACTCAGGACCGGGACATAGTAGTTGAACGGGTATAGGCCCAGAAGGGCCCTGCTTGAGTTCTGAGGGTGAGGTTGGGTTACCACATCCACGTAGCCTCGGTCCGTTCTCAGCGACAGGACCGTTCCCGGCTGAACCCCAAACATGAATCTAGTCAACCCATCAACATCACTTATCGGTTGACCATTGATAGAGTAGATGACGTCCCACTTCCTCATTCCAGCCTTTGAGGCCGCCCCATCCTCAATCAAACCAGAGACCAAGATTCCTGAGGGCCCCCCGTAGAGCGGGCTGATAGTCAATGTGAAGTTGACCAAGAGCAGCGAGACGACAAGCCACGCCGCGATATTGGTTGAGGACCCAGCAGAATAGACCCTCAGCTTGGTCGAGAGATTAGACCTCTCAAGTTTCTCCTCATCAGGATCGACAAAGCCTCCCGGAATTATGACTGCGAGGAAGAGGCCGGCTGACTTGAGTGGGACACCGTCAGTCAGGCTTGCGACCGCGTGGGCCAACTCGTGCGTGAGGAGGACGACTGCCAAGGCGGCGATCACGTACGGCAGCGTCTCCAGACTGATCGTGACGCCTGGAAGGAGGAGGACCAAGCCCGCAGCCTGAGGTGTCCTGTACGCCAGATCGAGCAGGTTATGCGACAGGAAGTAGACTACGAAGGCCATCTGGCCGAGCGCAGCTACTACCCCAATATTCCATATGAACCTCCATACCCGCTCCCTCCTCCTAGATATGAAGCCAAGCCTCTGATTCAGATACGAGGTCTTCAACATCAAGAAGAAAGGCTCTACAGTAACCCCCCTCTTCTCCCAATCGAAGAGCCCTGAGAGTATGTAGAGTACGGCCCAGGCAGCCGAGTAGACCAGGACCCCAAAGACCAGATCAGACATGACAATTTCTCCATGACCAGTAGCTTCAGCGACAGAAGCATACTATTTGGCTCTTAATGGCTTCGAGTCTTCTGAGACTCTCAGTACCTGCTATGCAAATCTTCTATTAAAGCTGTGGAGGAAGTGCAAGGGTGAAGGATCAGTAGGATCCGCTACAAAACAGATTCTCTAAGTTCTTCCTAGTTCCCTCGGTGTCTCGCATATCTTAGAAGTGCGGCTACCCCGCCCAGTGACTCAAGCTTCCTACCGCCCTCATGTCCTGTGCTTATAACCACAACCTTTCCTCCTTTAGCCTCAACCTTCCTCAGCGTATCCTCCAGCCTCGCCCTCTCGTCCTCCTCGGCGCCCCTCAGGGTCTCGTCGCATACAAGTATCGTCTCGACAGCGCCCGAGGCTGCGTCTTCTGCAACCTCATCAATACCGTAGGAGACGTCGCCTGTAGAGGCGCCGAGTCTGGCAAGGACCTCCTCAACCAGAGCCAGTTCCCTCACGGTTCTCGCGCCCCTTAGGACCTTGCTGATGACGCTGACCCTTATCGCCTCAAAGACGCCTGCGGAACCACCGCTGCTAACACTCTTCACAGCCGCAACATCCTTGGCCAAGTCCGGAAAGTTGTTCCTAAGGTATCTTGCCAGATGCTCCTTTGCGAAGGCCGGACCGACTATCACTATCTGGCCCTCAACGTTCTCCCTCACCTTGGCCAGGGCGTCTGAAATTGTGGAGAGATACTTGACCATTGCTTGTTCCCGCTTCTCAGCCTCACGTTTGCTTGGCATCCTAGATTTCAGTTCGACCTTGACCTCGACACCGGATACTCGTGAGACCCCTATCGCACACTCGTCATTGTCTAGAGAAACTATTATCACGGGCACCTCCACGGCGGCAGCCTTCCTCAGACTCTCAACCTCATGCTGCGCCCAACTCTTCTTGATGATCTTTAGTGTGCCTCTCTCAGAGAGGCTGATGGTGTGGTGTGAACCTAAAACACTCAGCTCTTCTGGAGCATCGACCACGACGCCGTGGATCCTCAGCCTAACTAGGTCCTTGTCGAAGTAGGCCTGCTCAACCCTCAAGCCAAGCGTAGCCGGGACCCGTCTACTTGAGGGTCTGCCGACGCCCTCAGTCTTGACTTCACGAGTCGTCCTCGAAAAGACAATGTCTCCTCTCTTGACCACATTATAGAGTGTCCAGAGGTCGTCGAGATTGTCAACCGAAACCTGGACTGTCTCGTGTTTTAGGTCTTCAACCAGGATCCTCAATTGCCCACCAAACCCTGCCTTTGCCTCATTAGTCTGTGGTGGGGAATCGTCTTTTATACTTAGACCGTTCAGTATGGAGATTCACTCGTAGTGAGTCTCAATGGATATCAATGAGGAAGACAAGATCGCAGAGGCTATGGAGCAGCTGCGGATAAGCTACACGATGAGGCAGTGGCGTGTCTGCTCCCTCATCTGTGAATCTCTGGCTGAGAAATTCAGGCTCATAGCCGATAGAGAGAGTTAGACGACTCAGAAGTGGAGACTGCAAAGAGGCTGCGCCACCTCATAGCTGTTTCATCTTGTTGTAGAACTCGATCAGAACACCCGTCTTCTCAGAAGCCTCATTCAGACTGATCAACTTCATTCCCTGGTCGAACCTGTCGAACAGGATTATCTGTTCCCTTATCAGGGGCTCAATAACCCTTGAGACTGTTGAGGGAGACAGACCAAGGATATTGGCTAGGAGTGACTGATTGAAGATCTTGCCCCTATTCTCCAACATATATTCGAGAAGCTTCACGGTTGCTTTAGACTGGAAGATATCTGTCAGCTTCACCAACTAGACTCCCCACCCAAGATTGGCTAGAATGTAACTCTCGTGCCAACCCTCCCGCCTTCTACCGCACGGATGATGTTCTCAGGGTCCGCAGCGTTCAATATCCATGATGGAATTCTTGAACGCTCAATTATCTTGACCGCTGCGGGATCGAAGAGCTTGTATCCGCCTGCCGAAGCCGCCTCCTTCAAGACGAGTTCTAGAAGTTCTCTGACAGAAACCTCTTCAAGTTTCTTAGCGTTTGGATTCAGTTTGGGATCGCTTGTGTAGACCCCGTCGACATCAGTCGCATTTATCAGCATATCAGCCCCCACCGCCTCTGCAGCGACCGCGGCGACGGCGTTCGTTGATTGGCCTGGCTGGAGACCGCCCATCACAACAACCTTGCCTGACTGACTGAAGATCCTGAGTTCTTCGAAATCATCAGGCACGTCAGGATAGGCGTCGTCACCGAGCGCGGCGACCAGTAGGAGGGCGTTAAGCCTTGTGAAGCGGATTCCAACCTCGTCGCAGTAAGTTTCGTCGCCACCCAGTCTCCGCGCAACCTCAATATATTTCCGAGCGTTTATCCCCCCGCCGGTCACGACTATGAGGCTGTGACCTCGGCTTCGAAGCTTCTTCAAGACGGAGGTGAATCTCTGAATTCTCTCGGTGTCGAGTTCAGACGGGAAGAGATATCCTCCGACCTTGATGACCAACCTCATCTCTCTTTACCCTATACACTTGAAGGGATTCTTCTCTCAGTTATTTAAGACCGACAGGTCGCATGACTCCTCACACCCAAAAAAGAGTCACCGGCTCTTCCGAGTCTGCGGTTCACTTATGAACAGTATGCCGAGGAGCCCCACTATGACCAGAAGAGAGGTCGCCCTAAGGATTTGCGGTGTTGGGAGCATCATCGCCAAGGCCCCTGCCAGACCTGAGCCTAAAGCTACGGCCACGTCTGACGTCAACCAGATTACTGTCGAGACCCAGCCTGTATCCCTAGACGAGACGTTGTCGCTGTAGAGTGCCGCTGTGGGAGCTGTCCTTGCACCCCACGCCAAGCCGTAAAGTCCTATCAGGAACATCAAGAGGTACAGGTCACTTACCAAGGAAACCAGTAGAAGCGCTAAGAAAGTCACTGCATAGGAGAAAACCAGTGGGATGCGGCGGCCCACCTTATCAGACAAGACTCCTGCCGGAATCCTTGCGAGAGCATTGGGGATTCCTCTTGCAGTAAAGAGAAGGCTGACCTGGAACGTCTCAAGTGCCAAATCCTGCTTGGCATATACTGGAAACATAGTCTCGAAGGCACCGAGGGCAATGAAGAAAGTGATGCTTGAGGCAGAGAGGAGGATTATGTTCCTCTGAAGCAGTATTCTCTTCAAGGAGGGGAAGACCGAGTTCGAGCCCCTGCCACGAACAGTGTCTGTTAACAGAGGCCTCCTCAGCAGTGAAAGACCTGACAGAAGGAAAACAACCAAGCCGATACTTGGCAGAGTAAGAGCGAATATAAAGACCAATTGGAATGCAAAACGCAGAGTCAGAAGACTCGTCACTAATGGACCAACTATCATAGCGGCCCCTATCGAGGCGTAGAATCGACCCATAACCGTTCCTTTCCTTCCAAGAGGCGCCGCATCCAAAGCTATGGCTATCGCACCGGGCCCAAAGGACGATACCGCCAGAGCGTACACTACTGTGACTGGATAAAGCCAGACAACTGAAGAAGCAACATAGAAGAAGAGATAGGCTAGTGACTGGAATATCAAGGCCGAGACAGCGACAGGCCACCTCCCCATCTTGTTTGAAAGCGCACCGAACGGTAGTCTCGCAATTATGCTTGTGGCAGGCAAAGTCGCCATGATGAGGCCGAGTTCAAGCCTTGAGGCGCCAAGTGAAGTAATGTAGAGTGGAAGGATTGGGGTGAGCATATTGTAGCCGGTGAAGAAGAGAAAAGTCAAGAATAGAATAAGGGACAATTCTCTTGTAGCAGTGCTTCTCTCCAAGGAACTATCTGCAAAGTAGTGGTTGCTTGACGTTAATTGAACACCTTGACAACTACTTATTGAGTAACAATCTCGATGCGACTGGATCTCCCCGCGCTGAGTTCAACTCCTATTCTGTATCGAACAAGCAAATTTCGATACGACTTATATAAAACGCGCCTCTGTTTACCCTCACTAGGAGAACAAGATAGTGGAGTCATCGGAGTCTGTCTCACGCCATAGGCTCAGAAGGACACTTGAGATGTTGGCCTCGAAGGAGGGTCGAGGGACAGAATTAATCTCCCTCTACGTCCCCCCAGACAGGCAGATACATGAAGTTGTGGCAAATCTCAGGGAGGAGCATGGAACAGCTTCCAACATCAAATCGAGAACAACCAGAAAGAACGTCCAGGACGCCATCGAGAGGGTTATGCAGCGCCTCAAACTCTTCAAGCAACCCCCTCCAACAGGACTGGTGATCTTCTGCGGCGCAATCCCCCAAAACGGACCCGGATCGGAACGCATGGAGACCTATGTCCTCGTTCCACCCAAGACTATAAACGTCTACTTCTACCGATGCGACAGCAGATTCCACATTGAACCCCTCATGGAGATCCTCCGAGAGAAAGAAACCTACGGCGTAATCGTCATCGACTGCGACGAGGCGACCTTGGCAACTCTTCGGGGGAGAAGAATGGAGATAGTGAAAGAATTGACTTCAGGGGTTCCGGGAAAACACCGGGCCGGAGGCCAGTCGGCCCGCAGGTTTGAGAGGATAAGGGAGGCCGCGATCAATGACTACTTCAAGAGGGTCGGCGGCCATGCGAACAGTATCTTCAGCCAAATTCAAGACCTAAAGGGAATCATTGTGGGTGGACCAGGCCCAACAAAATATGACTTCAAGGAAGGCGACCACCTCAACTACATGCTCAAAGACAAGATCATCGCCACCCTAGACACATCATATGTAGGCCGAAGCGGAGTCAAAGAGGTTGTTGAGAAGAGCGCAGAGATACTTCGTGGAGTTCGATATGCTGAGGAGAAGAAGATTGTTCAGAGATTCCTGTACGAGGTAGGTCACGAGACAGGCATGGCAGCCTACGGCGAGGGTGAGATACGCCGTTATCTTCGCGAGGGCCTAGTCGACACACTGCTTCTCACTGAGAAACTGAACCTCATCCACGCAAAGATCAGGTGCAAGAACTGTGACTACAGTGAGGAGAGACTCCTCGATCCCTCAGAACTTCCGAAACTTGAGAAGGAATTATCTCAAGTGCAATGCCCGAAGTGTTCAAACCAAACCCTGACGATTGAGGAGACGAAAGACCTACTGGACGAGCTTGTAGATGAAGCTGAAAGGGCAGGAGTAAAGGTCGAGGTGATATCTACCGAGACTGAAGAAGGAGTCATGCTCAAAGAGTCTTTTGGTGGGATGGCGGCGATACTGCGATACAGAGCAACTTAAGCCCGCGCACCAAGAGAGACATCGAGCACCGTTTGATAATGCAGAAAGAAGAGAATACCAAAGAAGAACTGCCAATAATCTAACTTAAGTTGGCATAGAACATGCTAGGGAGAGATGAGACTTGCCCGCCGTCGAAGAGGCGATACTGAGATTCGCCCATAAAGTTGGTAGAACAAAGAATCTGGCCCGAACAGGATGGAAAGAGAAGGTGGGGATCAAATCACCTGAATCGATAGCTGAGCACATGTACAGGACGGCCTTAGTCTCGATGGTGCTCAGCGACCTTGAAGGACTGGACACCGAGAGAGTCTTGAGAATGTCTCTGCTCGACGATCTGGCTGAGACGATTACAGGAGACCTGACACCAACCCAAAAAAAGACGCGAGGCCTGGCAAGATCTAGGAGGTTGGAGGAGAAGGCCCTGAGGCGAATACTCTCACCGCTGCCAAAACCACTCATAAACAGGTACCTCTCAATCTGGAGGGAGGCTCAGTCTCTAAAGTCTGGGGAGGCCAAACTCGTCAAGAGCTCTGACAAGCTGGAGATGGCCATACAGGCCCAAGAGTACATTTCGCAGGGCTACGATGCCAAGAAGCTGATGGAATTCATTAAGTTGTCGAGTGCCAAAATTCAGAACTCCAAGACAGCGAGGATCCTTAATGTCTTGAAGCGAAAACCGAAACTTATTTCTCCGACGTAGATGAGTAGCTCGCAAAGCAGTAAGCCAAACCATGATCAGATGGAAGTTTAAGTCTTGATCCCTGTAGTCATCACCAACGCTGTCCTGCAGAAGATAAGGGCTGAGATGAGTGTGCCGTATGAGCAGATAGGCCTGCTCATCGGGGAACTCTCCAACGGACAATTGATGATTAGCGACGCTATAAGCGGAACCTGTGGTGCAAGCAAGTCAATCTCAGTCTTCTCTCCAGAAGTCCTGGCCGAGGTTGCCGACGACATAATCAACGGTAGAATAGCAGGTAGAATAGTCGGTTGGTACCACTCACACCTGGGCAGCGGAATATTCATGTCACCGGTGGACATCGACACACACTCGAGGCTCCAGCAGTTCTCAAATCAGGTCGTGGCCATGATAATAGATACCTCGCTAAATCAGTTTGGAATATTCGTGTGGGATCCTCAATTTGGGGGATTAACTCAACTTCCGGAAGAGTACATCTCAATAATCTAGGCGGGCCCACTAGAGGACCGAGTCTTAACACGGATCATCAGGTCTTTCATTATAGATGCTCAGGAACTGTGCAGTAAAAGTTCTCGCCAGCCTCGCTAGGCATCGTGCGCATATATGCGAGACTGGACTATAGGACAATAGCTGTGTCTTAGGTGTCTATACTCTTCGGCCTCGCCTACCGCCTGGGCGGCGTGTACCGTCGTGAGGGACCGGTGTCACATCCTCTATTCTACCAATCCTGAAACCTGAACGTGCCAAGCTCCTTATCGCTGCCTGTGCGCCTGGCCCAGGTGTTCTGGCGCCGTGGCCTCCGGGAGCCCTGACCCTGATATGTATCGCTGAGATACCTCGGTCCTTGGCTGTTTGGGCTGCAACAGCGGCGGCGCGCATGGCCGCGTATGGTGAGCCCTGGAGCCGCGCAGCCTTGACGTGTCTGCCGCCAGAGCTGAAGGCTACAGTCTCAGCTCCACTAAGGTCGGTGATGTGAACCACCGTATTGTTGAATGAGGAGTATATGTTTGCGATTCCCCAACGTTCAGTCTTCTTCTCGGACAGGGCTTCCTCACCTCTTGGATACACTTGTAAGGGGGAGAGTCTTGAGATTTCTATTTAAGCATTATTTAATGAGGCTGGCCTCAATCGTCACTTCAGGGGTTGGGCTCACAGATATGGAAAACTCTGATGAAGCAGAGGCTGATCGAGCTTCAGTCAGGATCACCTGTTTTCAGCCACAACACATCGATGGGGTCTGCATGATTGAGAGTTCAAGTTTTCCAAATCCCTTCTCCAGAAGCTTTCTCATGGAGCTCTCCAGAAAATGTCCAGACACTTTTCTTGTGGCTGAGAAGGAGAGCCAGATTCTAGGCTACGTAGTCGCTGAGACATATCATGGTCAGGCCCACATTCTCTCGATAGCCGTTAGGGAGGATTGGAGGAGAAGACATTTAGGTTCAAGATTGATGTATAGACTCTTTGAGATTCTCAAGTCTAAAGAAGTTAAAGATGTTGTTCTTGAAGTGAGGAGAAGCAATATTGCTGCCAGGGCGTTCTATGAGAGTCTCGGTCTTAAGGTGGCCGGCAACATCAGAGGTTACTATGAGGATGGTGAAGACGCCGAGGTCTACCGTCTCAGACTTCAGGACACCAGCATGTAGAAGCACCAAGTTTGAGATTACGGGTTGAAGGTCTTGACCACAATACACTTTTGGCTTCTCGACATTAACCACAAAGTCGTCGATGATAATGTGGAGATCAGGCTGTGGGGGAAAGACGGGTCTGGAGCCACTGCCGTCCTGGTCAACCCCAACTATCCCCACTTCTATCTGTTACCTAAAGTAGAGAAAGAAACAGACAAGGTCCTCAAAGAGGCTGAGGCCGTCCAGAGTAAGAACAAAGGGGTCGTCCAGGTTGAGTTGGTTGAGAAGAACTATTTTGGAAGACCTGTCAGAGCCGTCGAGGTGAGGTGTGATACACCTGAGGCTGTAGTGAGGTACTCTAAGCTCTTCAGTAAGATGCCCTCAGTCAAAGAGTGCCTCGAAGACGATATCAGGCCGGCGGCCAGATACACGATTGAGAATGGCGTCAACCCGTCCGGCTGGTATGAGGTCGAGGTTTCAGAATTATCCAGGCCGTACCTGCGGGTTGAACACGTATATGAAACGGTTGGGAAACCAAGACATGTTGAGAGGCTTCAGACTCCAGACTTCAAGATACTAGCTATGTCGATCGTCTGCTTCTCAGAGAAGGGGAGTCCAGACCCCAAGAAAGACCCTGTCTTGGCAATAACGATGGCTGCGGATCCAGGTGGAACGGAGCAGTTCGTCTCCGACGGGAAAGGCGACAGTCAGGTCTTGGAGAGATTCATCTCGCGACTTCAAGAGTTAGATCCAGATATTGTTGTGGGGTACGGCCAGAACACATTCGATTGGCCCTACCTGATTGAGCGTTGCAGAAGGCAGAAGCTCAAGCTCTCTGTCGACAGGTCTGGTGGAGAGCCCCATAGAAGCGTCTACGGCCACATCTCTGTGACCGGGAGAGCAAACATAGACCTAGCCAACGTTTCAGAGGATATTCCAGAAGTCAAGGTGAAGACCTTGGGGAGTGTAGCCGAGTTTCTCCAGGTAGCTGGGAAAGCTGAGGTTGACAGGCTCCAAGACGTTGAGACTGGGGATCTTTGGAGAAGCCCTGAGAAACGTGAGAAGTTACTTGAATACTCAAGGAAAAGATCTGAGGTCTCACTTGAGGTCGCAAGACTTCTCCTAGACTTTGAGATTCAACTCTCAAACGTGACAGGTCTGCCCCTTGACCAGGTTGCTGCTGCTGCGGTAGGTTTCAGGGTCGACTCCCACCTCATGACCCAAGCCTACAGGTTGAATGAGCTCATCCCTCGAAGGGCAGAGCAACCCTACTTTCCATATCAAGGCGCAATAGTCATGGAGCCTAAACCCGGTATCCACGATAATGTTGCGGTACTAGACTTCACGTCGATGTATCCTAACTTGATGATAATGTATAATCTCTCGCCCGACAGTTACGTGGGTGATCTCGACCTTCCCAAGGGTGAGGTTGTGACTGTGCCTGAGGTTGGATTCACCTTCAGGAAGGAACCTCCCGGATTCTATAGACGAGTCTTGGAGAACCTGATCAGTATTCGAGGCGAGATCAAGAAGAGGCTGGGTGAGGTTGCGCCCAAGAGTGTTGAGTATAGGGTGTTAAGGGAGAGGGATAAAGCTATCAAGGTAAT
>Ga0172362_10001092_pt1 | contig 23001 bp, 47 predicted proteins | sample LakKivs1_kivu2a2_FD_114534 | JGI IMG/M metagenome (GOLD analysis project Ga0172362, IMG submission 114534) | Sediment microbial communities from Lake Kivu, Rwanda - Sediment s1_kivu2a2 | ecosystem: Environmental > Aquatic > Freshwater > Lake > Sediment | place: Rwanda: Western Province, Lake... | reverse complement strand
TTGCGGTGGGGGTGAAAGCCCGAGCGAAGGTGTTTGTGGGTGAATGGTTGCAACGATGGCAGTAGTAGGCTACAATCGGCTCTATTCGGGTCTAGCGAAGCCTTTAAAAGTACCCTCATGAAGTTATAATCACCATACCAAACCCAAAAACAGCATCTTTAAATTTAAGATTAGGATGTACCACATGTTCCGCTTGTACCATAGACGTTCCGCATGTTCCACTAGTACCACAAGTGCCGAATGAAGTACCACTCGTACCACAAGTTCCACACGTACCAGAAAAGGGCAGTTTCCTTAAATTTAAACCCTATATACCATTGATTATCAATAAGTTATGAAATAGGCTAAAAATGGGTGTTTCAGTGCAAATAGATTGCACCCGTAGGGGGTAGTATTGTGTTGTAATTGATTTTTAACCAAACCCCTTTTTTATGGATTACAAATTGGATGTTTTAAATTTTGTTGAAAAATATGTTAATAACCACAATGAGAGGCACCATGATACCCAAGTGGTCTATGATGCTCCCGTTTATGAGGAGTATAACGGAATGGTGTTTATATACTTTACCACTCAAACAAGGGAGTGTATAGAAAATAAGTGGTTTTGGAAAAAGTATCATCAACTAGTCGTAGGATGCTTAGGTATAGAAATATACTACGAAAATATTAATATGATTGATGTTGATAAGAACTACCCACTATCGGATGTGAGGCTTAAATTTAAAAATAGGTGTAAGCATTTCCTTCAAAAGTTGGAGTAAGTATTTACATCATTTTTTATTGTAGCTTTGAATCTTTCAAGGATTTTCATAAGATAAGGTTTAGACCCCCCCTTCTTTCTAGTTGGGGGTTTTTTTGTATATTTGTTCTTTCTTACTTCATAATATGTAATTTTCCCCCCTTGTTTCTACTTGGGGGGTTTTTTGCGATAGGTAGTGTTTATCGCTACTTTATGCAAAAAATTACTTTCCCTTTTTAAAGTATAGGTAAGCGTAGATTCCAACACCGATTAATAATAATCCAATGGTGATTACTCCTTTATTCTCTCTTATTATTGGAGGAATTGTCAAAAAGAAGTCCGACTCCTCTTTCCTTCTTCTTACTAATCCCCCTACCACTTGTCCACGTGAAGTTGTTATGCTATCCTTTATAATGGCACTAACCTCTTGTGGTGATTTACCGCTATTGATTGCGGGAAGTATCCTAGATGCTTTTAGATTGCCTATACCCGCGTTGTAGGTCAATGATATTAAAGTAGCGTATTGATTTTCATTTACTTTATTCAAATCAACATTTTTCCTTAAATACCCCTCTTGTTCTATTACCTCTTGCTCAAATAATCTTTCGGCTTCTTTTCTAGTGATAACGTCATTTTCTTTAACGGGTCGCCCATTAATTCTTGTACTCCCCCACCCGATTGTGTATATTTTGGCGAACTTATCCCAATAGGCATATACCCTATCATTAGGGTTCCCCTCTTTGCTCAATAAGGTTAATTTAGGCGGTGGGGTCGAACTAGCTAAACCCTCATAGTTTTTTATAAGGGGCTTGGATATTTCAATTGCTTTATTGATGTTTACCATGGGTTTAAGTGCTTAATCCAAAGTTAGCAAAATAGTCTTATTTCTAGGATATGTGGATTACCCTTAACTTTAAGGTTATTGGATACATAGGATTTGATTTGTTTTGTTTCATCCCCCTTCTTTCTAGTTGGGGGTTTTTTTTTAAATTGTGGAAAAGAGTCTTTAATTTTATCATTCTTTATCATAACTTAGCACAAACAAAATAAAATCTTATGAACTTTCAAACTTGTCCTTGTTGCAATTCGGCTCCCGAGTACAAACAAATACTAAGGGATATGCTTGATTACATTAAAAAAGATGCCGACCTCATTATGTCCGAATACACTTTGGATAAAGTAATGGTTGAGGGAAAACTTGATAACATTCAAGAGGTAATGAAAAATGGTTCCTTGATTGATATTTTTATGAACGTTGGTAAAAGTATGGAGGAAGCTAATAAACTAGCCGATAGGGTACTTTACATTGAAGGTCGCTTGAGTGCATTTAAAGATATTATGGACAAATTCCCACAAGATAAATGAAAATACTTGTAACGGGGCATTATGGATTTATAGGTAGCAATCTCATATCCCAACTAAGGTCGTTAGGGCATGAGGTTACGGGCTTGGATAGGGAGATATTCTACATAGGTATATGGAAGGATAGTTTAGATATTACCTTAAAAGCAATAAATCCTAATTGCGTTTTCCATGTGGGTGCTAATAGTAATACAATGGAAAGGGATGTGAACACGATGATGTCCGAGAACTTTGACTTTACGTATGGTTTAGCCTTATGGTGTTCCGAAAACAATGTTCCGTTAATTTATTCTTCAAGTGCTAGTGTTTATGGCAACTACGATGGGAATAGGAACTTATACGCATGGAGTAAATATAGTGCCGAGGCGGTAGTTCTAATGATGGGAGGTGTGGCATTACGTTATTTTAACGTCTATGGCGGTGGGGAGGAGCATAAAGGGGCTATGGCTTCTATTATGTACCAATCGTGGAGGCAACAACGAGAGGGGCATCTAGTGGTTCTATTCCCCTTAAACCCTAAAAGGGATTTTGTGTACGTCGATGATGTGGTAAGTGCTAATATACACGCTATGAACAATTATTCCGTTTTAGGTGGTTATTCGTATGATGTGGGTACGGGTGAGGCAAACACTTTTGAGGAGGTAATGAAACTAATGAAAATACCCCATCGTGTTTCGGAGGATATTTCCATCATTCCCGATAACTATCAATTCTATACACAAGCCGACTCGGAGAGGTTTATGGATGGGTGGGAACCGAAGTATAGTTTGAAGGATGGTATAGCTAAATACCTTGAATATCTAAATAAAGGAGAATTGTAAGTATGAATAAGATTATTGAAATATTTAGGGCATGGGGGATAGCGTATGACCCTACGAAAGAGCAAAGTGATTTGGCGGCTGCTCGTATGCGTATATGTGATGATTGCCCTTTTAAAGCTACCGAACCCATCATCCATTGTAAGGAGTGTATGTGCCCACTAGATAAGAAAATATTTAGCCCCAAGGTCGGTGCTTGTAGAATTGGCAAATGGGATGTAACCGATAAAGAATACTTTAAAAACAAATAATATGGTAATCAATATTGTTAAAAGAGGCGATAAAGAAGAAATCTTACTATATAGAATTGAAATGAATTGTAAAGATTGTAAGGTGGGCACTTATAAGACTACTTTCCAAAACGATGAAAGATTATGGCATTTACATAAATGTAGTGTATGTGGTAGCCTTGAGTATTTTAATCAGCATTACCCTCAAATTATTTCAACGGAACTTTAAAAAAAATAATATGGCAAAGTATATAATTGATTGTGTTTTTGAAGCGTTTGATGATGATATTCACCTTCCAATAATTTGCAAAAAATGTTTTGGGAAAAGAGATGACCACCTTTTAATTAGTGAATCTCAAGTTGGAAATCGTAATCAAAGTTATACGCTTATGGTAAAAAAGCTATTCAATTATGATAAAATTGTTGAAATGATAAAAAAGAAGGATATACAAAGCGTTCATAACGTCGGTGGCAAAAAGGTATTGGTACTAAAAAGTGTTGAACCTACTTTTAAACCGCAAAAGAAAAAAATTAAAGCAAAAAAATATTTTAGCACACTCAAAAATTCAAAATAAAAATGATAGTTCAAACCATCCATGAAATCCTAAACCCTTTTGACGTTGAAACCCCACTTGGGTACGGGGTAGCCCTATTTATGATTGCGGGTAGCGTTCATTCCAATCCTCAATTTATTGTAAGAATATACCATAGCGGTATAGTTAGAACGATTGACCAAAATGATATCAAGATATACGGGAACCCGACTACGGGCGAATCTTTAGCACCTAGCGGGGGAAAATTAGTAACACCTAAAAATTAAAATAAATTATATATGAAGATTAGACATAAATGGGGTAATAAGGTTTCACTAAGCGGAGAAAAGGCTATTTGTTTAAAATGTGGAATTATAAAGCAATCTCATGGTTGGGTTGGTGGGTTTGTATATCACTTTGAAAAAGATGATTTCTATTTTAGAAAAACGCCAAATTGCGGTGAAAAAATGGAAAAGCAAATGTTAAAAGACGCTAAAATACAACATTACAAAAAAACAGAAATTTTTTTCCGCTCTTTAACAAAAAATAAATAAACCTATGAAAAAAGAAACCTATTATGACATTGAAACGGGAAGATTATTTGTTGAAACCAAAGGACTAGAAGTAAAAAAACCTAGCGTAGTAGAGAAAGCATGGGGTAAGGAGATTATTATACACAATGATGCTCGTTATTGTGGTAAGGTCTTAGTATTCAATCCTAATGCTAAGTTCTCTATGCACTTTCATATTGAAAAGGTAGAAACTTGGTATGTAACAAAAGGTAGTTTTATCCTAGCCTATATAAATACGGATACCGCCACTAAATTTGAAAAACTACTACAAGTCGGGGATAAAGTGTTTATAGATAGGGGTACACCACATCAATTGATTACGGGTGAGCAAGGTGGGGAGATTTTTGAAGTAAGCACCGAGCATTTTGATGATGATTCTTATAGGGTTGAAAAAGGCGATTCACAATTATAAAATTAACGACTTATGAACAAGGTATGGGTTAATGGATGCTTTGATATTATTCATTCGGGGCATTTGTATTTATTTTCTTTAGCAAAATCCCTTGGGGAAGTACACGTTGGTATTGATACCGATGGGCGTATAAAAAAAATGAAAGGTGAGTTCCGACCAATATTTAGTACAAACGAAAGGCTATTGCTTCTCGCATCATTGAAGTTTATTGACCATGTTTACACTTTTGATACTGATGAGGAATTAACGGAATGTGTAGCAAATGTTTGCCCCGACTTTATGCTAGTTGGCGAGGAATATAAAGCAAAAAGGGTTATTGGTTGCGAATTTGCTAAAGAGATTATTTTTGTTCCTAAGGTGGGCAACTTTTCAACAACGGATATAGAATCTAAAATATTGAACCAACACAAAGAATATTTTAAGTTTATAAATGAGTTGGTAGAGTATGGAAATAAATAAAATACTATGATTACATTATTAGAAAAAGCAAAGGGTTTCGTACCTAGAAAAAGACAAGAAAGAGTCTTTACACAACAAGAGTTAGAAGTGTTTATAGCAATAGCAAAACAAGAAATAACATTAAATCAAGCAGCCAACGCTTTGGACTATGAGCATAGTGGCACTATATATATTAATATAAGTAAAGCATTTATACAACTTGTCCAAAGGGGAATAATAGAGTTTAAACCTTTTCCGACTAATGGCAAAAAGATTTTATGCAAAAATTGTAAATCCGAAATGATAGTGCAAGAAGATGAGGATAGAGATTTTTGCACAACCGAGTGTTACAATATAGTAAAACAAAAGAGAGATGAAGCAAGGAAAATATTACTTCCGTTGTTTATGAAAAAGCTGTTTGAACAAAGAAAAGAAATTCGGGATGAAAAATAATTCAAAAACAATTATTATGATTGACCCCCCTAAAGGTTGGCTCTATGGTTTTCCAAAAGAGTTACCCGAAGGGGTTAAGGATGTTTACAAGTGGCTAGTAGAAAACGGGTATCCCCAACATATTATAAACAATGCGGGTGATAGCTTTCAATATCGGTGTTTTGAAATTGAAAAGGAATGAAATACATAATCATTGGCGATTCGTGTAAGGATGTATTTATATATGGGGAAGCAAATAGGCTTTCTCCCGAGGCTCCAATCCCCGTATTCACACCCTTGCAACGTCATGAGGTTAAAGGTATGGGCGGAAACGTATTCTTAAATTTAATGTCCTTGCTTAATCGGGGTACTAACAATTCAACCATTCATAGTGTCCTTTCTCAATCCAACGTAGTAAAAACTAGATATGTGGATTTAGCTACTAACCACTACTTTTTAAGGGTAGATGATGGTAAGGTCGAGGATAGATTTGATTTGAATACCCACATAAGAGCGATTGCCGAAGCGGATTGTATCATTGTTAGCGATTACGATAAAGGATTCATAAGCGAGGAGGATGTAATTGAAATATGCAAATTCAAGGGGAGGGGTTGCTTTGTATTCCTAGATACCAAAAAGGTCGTTGGTGAGAATGTTCTTCAAGCGGTTGATTTCGTTAAGTTTAATAAGAAGGAGTATGAAGCCCATAAATCCAAAATCTTAAATTTAAATGATTACGAGCATAAGATTGTAATTACCCTCGGGGGAGATGGTGCTATTCATAGAGGCATAGAATACCTTAGCAACAAGGTCGTAACTATGGATGTGAGCGGGGCGGGAGATACATTCTTATCCGCACTTGCTTACAACTTTATGGAGCATGGTTTTAAAATGCAAAAAGCTATTCCATTTGCTAACGAAATGGCACTATCGGTTGTACAAAAAAGAGGTGTGGCTAGTATATAATTACTTAGCAATCCTACCGACTTGGTACATATCGCGTACCCTATCTAGATTTCCCTTTACTAACCTCATGTATTCGTTGGGAGATAGCGTACTATAACCCGCTTTTACCATTTCAAGGATTTGCTGCTCGGGGGATTTGGCTGTTAGTGCCTTGGTATAAATAGGTAAAGTCGTTATGAAGCGAACATAATCATCAAATGCCGATTTTGGCGAGGGATATTTTGCAAAAGTTTCTTTTCTCCTAACTATTCTACCACCAACCTTTTCGGTTGAATCTAGTGTAATTGTGGGATAACCTCTAACCGCTTTTACTCCCCCAAAGTTGTTATGCTTTGTTGCTAATTCGGATTTACCAAAACCGCTTTCAAGTATTTTTTGGGCTACTACTGCACTAAAGAACAAGCCCGTTCCCTTGATAGAATTTCCAATATCCTTGCCATACTTGGAAACAAAATAACGAACCTTGACTTTTGCGGGTACCCAATCTTGGAACTCGGGTTTTTGCGGAAAAGCATCGAGGGTTCTAATTAAAGTTGCGTTGTCCATAGCATTGAACTCCGCATCGGTGTAGCGTTTAACAACGGACATTATTGAATGGTTGGATTTGCAATTAAGCTATCTAGTTGCGAGGCTTTTATCGTATTAAGGTCAATCTTTTCGTATTTCTTTTTAAGTGATTGATTCTTAAAATAATAATAGATGGCACCCGCGAGTGTGGTACCAACAACTATTAAAACGACCTTTGTAGAGGTTTTCATGCCCTTAAATTTAAGAATTTACCCCAAATATAGAAAATTAAAGGCGTAACTTAAAAGACCTTATGTTGTAAATGTATTTGGAGTTTATCATTCTTTATCATAACTTAGCACTATAAATTATTTAGCCATGTTTGATATAGATAACCACAAAGATTGGATTGCAAGGGCGATAGCATCTTGTACTACTAACGAGCAACTAGAGTGTTGTAAAGTAATGATTACACTATTTGTTATGCAAATGCGTAAGGTCGGGGTAGATATACTAGTTGTAAGATTGAACGAGGACAATTTATGGGAGAAGTATTTAACTAAAGAAGCAATTATTTCAATACCATGATTTATAGAGGTGCCATAATGGTAATTGTTTTTATATTACCACTTTAGTTTTAATGCCCTTTTCTCTAATATTTTATTTTTTAATACAAGTATTTTATAGTATTTATTTAATAACCCGATTTTTAAAAAAGAGATTATGAATTTACCTAGTAGAGTAAAACATGACCCCACTATCCACATAGCGGTGATGGACAACAATAGTAATTGCCTTTTATACTTTCAAGATGGGAAAGTTGGGCTATGGTTGGAAACCGAGCAAAGGGATAGACACTTGGGAATTATAAAAGAAAAGACCCTATTTGTAAAAAGGGATTCCGAAAGGCACTTACACCGAAAAAGCAATTCTTATGGATTCAATTATAATCTTCTAAAAATGTCCAAATCATTTGATAAAATAGTTTTAACGGAGGACAATGAAAATATGTACGTGATGCCAAAGGATATAATCCTAAATATGGGCAAGGTCATGTACTTTAAGAATAGCGAGGATGGGAATAGCTTTGAAGTTCAAATATTCTTAAACCGAGATATCATAAAAACCTACAAAAAATGAAACCCCAAAAGCACGATGTTGATAACGATGGTTGCATAACCATAATTATTGTTATTTTCCTATTTATCGCTTTCCTAACATTTGTTTCTAAATAGTAATATGAAAAAACAATTTTGTGTACTTAAATTATATGTAAATCATAGGTTTATGGTTCAAGCTAGGGTCAAAACGATTGAAAAATCAACCCAAATCGAGCGGTGGAAAAAAAGATATGCTCTAAAGCACCATAACTACGAGATATATATGTACGTTGAATCAAATTTTCCTAACAAATAAATTAAATTTGTAGTCCTATAATTAATTCCCATGCCGATTAAAGTTAAAAAAGATTTTTTCAAGAACCCCGATATTGTAAATATCCATGATGCAGCCACCTACATGAAACTTTCTACTAGCTATTTATACAAGCTAGTGCAAAGGAAGAAAATTCCTCACATGAGAGCGGGATATAAAATCCTGTTCAATAAACAAGACCTAGATAAATGGATAGAGGAAAAGTACGCGGTGGTTCATTATGCCTAAAAAATCTAAAAATAAAAAGCCCACTTTATATCAAAAGGTAAGTAAACGATTTACTGCCATTAATAGTTCTTTGCCCGAAGAACAAAAATTATCCGTTGCTCGACGTAGGCAAATTATCAAGCAACAAATTCTTCCCGCCCTCTCTACTACTCCTAAAAGCAAAATTCGTGTAAAGCAAATAGTAGGATTAATACAAGGGCAATTATCTCAAATACCACCACGCGACCCCAACCTTTGTAATATTAACCTTATATCGGGTAATCAATACACCGAGGTTAATTGGTTTGAAATAGATGAGTTTTTACAAAAGCGTATGCCCGATTGTATATATGTAAGAGTAAGTGCGGGGCAATTCGGACAAACAAAAATATTCAATACACGTAACTACAATTACTACAATAATGGGGTGCAAGAGATAACGGAGCGATTGAGAAAGGATATTGGAAATAAAAGTGGGGCTGCGTGGTATTCGGGATATCAAAAGTTAAGACCTAATATGAAAAACGATGGTAAGCCCGAATCTTACTATCTCGATATGATTTTGTTTTTGGCTCCCCGCGGTGGGGATGGGATACCCCAAGCATCAACTAGTGGTGAAACAAGATTTGTTCCCTCCGACCCACAAAAAAGAAAAGTATATCGAAAAGAAGTAACCAAGGTTAATAATAAACTAGATAAGTTATTCGGTAAGCTACAAAAAGAAAAAGATGCAAGGACTAGAGCAAACCGACAAATTAGAAAAGATGATACTAAAATTAAAAAGATTGTCAATAAAAAAGTTACTCCTAAAAATGAATTAAAATTAATCGATGAATTTGCTCAAACATATCAAAGGGCTCAATTAAAACTCCAACGTTATTTGGATAAGGGTCTTATCAACCAAGCTAAATACGATAAAGCATTACAACAATTAAGAGAAAATTACAACAAGTTTAACCCATGATAGTAAAATCAAGGCAAGTATGCTTTGGTAAAAATAGTGGTCACCTTATTAAGAGAATTAAAGATTTAGGCGAGAGTGCGTTAGTTAAAAAGGGAACATTTAGTACCGAGGTAATTTGGGGCAAGAGGTCTTACATTTTCCCCTCCGTAAATAAAAAAGATTACTCCACCTTTAGAAAGGGGTTATTCTTATTTGGTAAAGTTAGAAGCGAGGCAATTACATTTTTGAAAAAAAACCAAAACTTCAAACTACCGAGGGAGGAAAGGTCAATATTATTTTCACCCATAGAACCACCATCGGATATAAAAATTTGTGCAACGGATTTAAACCACGCTTATTGGAGAATAGCACTCAACAAAGGAATTATAAGTAAAGCTACTTATGAAAGGGGTTTACCAAAAGCATTTAAAAATGTACGTCTTGCTAGTTTAAGCACATTGGGGGCGGGTAGAACATTCACGCAAGTAAGTAATGGTAGATTAACAAATCAAACCATAACCATAGGTGGTGATGATAACTTGAGGCGAGTATATAAGTTGATACGTTTTACTTGCTTTAGGCACATGGCTAAACTTAAAAAAATGTTAGGGGTTGATTTTCTAGCATATAAAACGGATTGTATTTACTACGTCGATACACCCACAAATAGGAAAATGGTCACCGATTATTTGATGAAAAACAATTTGACATTTAAGCAATTAAGCTAAATTTGATAGGGGGAAAAAATACCCCTCACAAAAGGGGTACAATTTTTTAAACAACCAACTACAAAGCGGTGAACTAAACCGATTCAAATGTAAGTAAAAATGAAAACCTATCGAAATATTAATGGTTTACCAATAATTAGGTCGTGCTTCAATTGTAAGCACTTTCAACCTATTGATGGTATGGATAAGATGGGTTATTGTCAAAAGAACCGCATTTACTTCGCTTATACGCTTAAAAAGACTGTTTTTGTGATTGTAAAATCATTCTATTTATGTGATAATCATAGTCTTACGAATGAGGAGGAGTTGGCAAGAGAGCAAGAACCCTTAAATTTAAGGGATGTCCTTAAAAAGAAGGGGGATTTTGATATATGAAATTCTCATTCGACAAGCCTACCATAAGGCTATATAGGTACTACTTTTTAGGAATACCCAAACCTATAATCATACAAGCACACGATAAGGTCGAGGCTAGAGCCACCATAGACAGAATTTGGGCTCAATTGGGCAGGGAATACCAAAATAGCAAGATAATCGGGGAAACTGTAAGTGTGCCCGTTTTTGGGGTATCTACAAGGGTCGAGGGGGATAGAAGCTATGTTTGGGTGGGTAAGGATTACTCCAAGAATGGGTGGATGGAGTCTAGCCAATACGAAAAAAAGTTTTCCTCATAGTTGGAGATTAGCATTATTTAGCATACTTTAGCACTTCAACAAATCTTATCGCTATGTTATACCTATTGATAGTATGGCTAGTTTTTTACGTTATTAATATCATTTACATTTTACGCAATTGGAGGTCGTTGTTGGCGGATTTAGAGATTGTAAGGATGGGTTATATAATGTTTATGGATGCCAATAAAACCAAAAGGATATTCTTTATCCTATCTTTTGTAGCTACCCTTTTTATAGCTACTCCAATATTAACCTACGGATATATAAAATCGAGAATTAAATTAATAATTAAAAAAATTACACATGGTAAAAATTAGCCAAAGTTTAATGAAGGCGTACGTTGATTACCTCAACGAGAAAGAGTGTGGCTTATTCTTTAAGGCAAATTATATTGATAAAGACCCCGAGGCTCAAAAACCACCTAGCGATGCAATGAAGGTGGGTATATACTTTGAGTGGTTGTGTACGGGTGCCTTACCTAAAAGCGGGGTCATACCCGAACCCGAGGTTGCCTATAAGGGTACGAACAGGGAAAAGATGGCTGCACCATACGAAAGGGCACAAAAGAGTGCCGAAGTTTTTAAGCATATCATCGACCACTATAAAATTAAAATTCTTGAAAAGGGAGTTTACCTAGAAACAAAAGAAATAAATGGTGTCGCGGATATATTAGCGGAATGGGGTGGGGAAAAGGTTTTTATCGACCTCAAGTATAGTGGGCTCATAGATGACAAATGGAATGAGATGGGTTGGGATTTAGAAAGTTTGCACTTAAAGGATTCTCTCATGATTCAAGGAGTACACTATAAATTACTAGCCGAGTGTGTGTGGGGCATCCAAGATATACCATTTTTCTATTTTGTCTTTAGTTCACAAGACCCTAACAACGTGAAGATTATTAGGCAAGAGGTGGATGAGAGTAGAAAGCAATCGCATATAGTTGCGGTAAATAATATTATTGGAAAAATTAAAAATGATTTGGCGAACGGATTTAAACCATTACCATCATTGGCAAGGTGTAATAGTTGCCCTATCGCCCATAAGTGTTCGCATAGAGTCGATTACCCATTGATAGATGAAATTTTTTATTAAAATCAATTATTTATGAAGCTAGTTGCATTAGGAGATACACATGGAACCCCTTATTGGAAGGATATAGTTAGAGTAGAAAAGCCCGACCTTGTTGTATTCATTGGAGATTATTTTGATGGATATAGTAGCAAGTTTGATGAGGTAGGCAATTTTCAAGATATCATTCAATACAAAGAGGAAGGTTCGGCAAGTGTTATCTTGTTGATAGGTAACCATGACTATCATTATTTTCCCGAGGTTGGATGTACGGGTACTTCTCGTTATCAACATAAAATTGCTAGAAAACTTGAGGGGTTGATTCAAAATAATAGGCATCATTTACAAATGGCATATCAACACGAGAATGTTTTATTTACTCACGCGGGGGTCACCAAAACTTTTATGAACAATACTTTTGATGATGCGTGGACTATAAATAATATACCCGAACTATTGAATCAAAAATTTGAGGATGACCCTAATGCTTTTTGTTTTAATGGAATAGAGCCTACGGGTGAGGATATTACGCAAACTCCCATTTGGGTTCGACCCGCATCTTTAATTATAGATAAAGTTCCACTTACACAAGTGGTAGGACACACTATGGTAAATGAGATTGAATTTTATAAGAATATATATCTTATAGATACCATGCAAACGTCACAACAATATCTTGTATTTGATGAGGGCACTATTTCTAAACGTGTTTTAAAAAATATATGATAGATAGGTTGTTATTTTTATTTAGGTGGGTTATCTATATTATTTTATTTGCCATAGCACTCCCACTATTTTTAATTTATTTTATTTTCATTTTAAAATCAAAATATAGAAAATATTAAAATGTTAAACCGATATGTAACAAAACTAGTTGTATCCATACTAGAAAAAAACGAAATAGCTAGGGATGATTTAATGATTGTGATTCAATCGATTCACGATTTTGAAATGGCGGTACTAAAGAAAAATAAAGAGGATTATTATGATATGTTTTTTCATGGTACGCTATCCAAACCAACTACTATTGATAGAGTATGGAGAAAGGTACAAGAGGAGAAACCCGAGTTAAGAGGTAAGGAGTGGGAACTAAGACAAATGAGAGCGGGGCAAATTAGTCTTGACCTAGCATTAAAAAATCAATTAAAACTTTTCTAATGAATTTACACTATCAAATGTTTCACAAGTTGTTGCCAATTATTGAGAGAACATCGACCTACATAGAATCCAATGGCGGGGCGGATTTAACATTCTCCGAGGAGTTTTGCTACATGATTATGTCCGCTTGTCATTTTAGGCTAGGTAATCAAATGGATACCTTATTGTATGCGGATGAGTTTTGTATTTTTTGTATTTATGCTAATCTAAATAATGTTAGAAAATCAACGTCAAGGTACCTATCCTTAGAAAAGGAGATGAGCGTGGAGGCATCCATTCTTTTGAAGGATATTTACGATACCACTAATGAATTGTGTGTGTTGATAAATAATAACTACGATAGAAAAGAGGAGGAGCATCGCATCATTGAAAATCTCGCTTTAGATTGTATTACTCTTACCGACCTACAACGAGTAAGAAATACCCACCTAGAGGAGAACAATGATTTAGATGATAGCCAAGATGATGAGAAAATTTAAATTTAAGATATGAGCAACATAGCATTACATAAGGATTTAGTAAACAATTTTACAACTAACCTATCTAAGTATCAAAGCATTACATTGCCATCGCTTTTAAGTAAGCATGGTATTAGCACCGAGCAATTCGTACAAGTCGTTACTAGTGAGGTAAAAAAGAACGAAAAGCTATTACAAGCCTTTAAGGAAAGCCCCGCATCAATGTTTGCTTCTATCCTTGCGGGTGCCGAGATTGGATTGATACCTAGTGATATGATTGGTGAGTTTTATCTCATTCCTAGAAATATAAAGCAAGAGGGTGGGAAGTATCAATTAATGGTTACACCCCTTATTGGCTACAAGGGTCTAGTAAATATTCTTCTACGAAGCGGTGATATTACTCGCATACATACCGAAATTGTTTATGAGGGTGACGTATTTGAACCCATATATGGTTTAGAACCCAATATTGTACACAAACCTAATTTTGATGTGAAACGAACCGCGGATAAAATTACTCATGCTTATGCGGTGGCTAAAACCAAGTTTGGTGAATATCAATTTGCGGTTACATCTAGGCAAGAGATTTTAGCTATCAAGAGTATGGCAAAGTATGATAATGACCTATACTTTAATGATAAAAAGAATCCAAACCGATGGATGGAAAAGAAAGCTGCACTGATTCAATTGAGTAAAATGCTCCCTAAAGATTACTACTCCAAAAAGGCTATTGGTATGGATACAATGATGGAGGGTGGCTCATTTATAACCCTAGATGAGAATAATCAAGTAAAAATAGTTGAAGGAACTCCTATCCGACCTACTCGTTATAGGAATATCTATGGCACCCTAAATACACCTTCTAAGCCCGAATTACCCGAGCCTACCAATGATGATGAGGCTAGTAGTCCGTTACAGTGATTAAGTAGTTATTGCCAAATACCGCATTGAAAGAATAACTATAAGGAACGCCCGACCCCAATCCCGCGTTTACAATAAAGGTGCTAGTAGTTTGGTTGTAAATCTTAACCTTTGTGGATGGTTGGTTTGAGGTGGTTCCCGTAATATCAACTTGTTGCCCATTTGTTCCAATAGGAGGATATGACGTACCCGTAAATGGGTTCGCCTCGTTTTGGCTAAAGAATCCCGTAGTAATATCATTAAACCCCGTAGTTCCAATACAATCAATACTCCACGTTACAATTGAACCCGAGTTGTCATAAATATTAACATCACCAAACACGTAGTCGTTATTGTAGTTGGTTATGTATGTATTTCCACCACTAGTATAGCTAAAAAATGAACCGATACCTAAACCATTGAGGGAATCTAAAACACCTTGTACGGATTGAACTAAAAGTGGTGCGACGTAAGTAGTAAAATCTGGTAAAGCGTTTGCTCTATAATCAACACTTACAAAATTTTCGGTGGTTAGGCTTAATCCCGTAACATCCCACCTATATTGAGTCGTTTGATTGCCTATATCGGCTAAATCGGCAGGGTTCCCCATAATGTTAAGGGGTATGGTGCCATTCGTATTATTCGTAATATTAATTGAAATATAGGTGTTTCCCATATTTTAAAGGTTGGGTTGCCAATCTTCAAAAAAAGTGTAGTTGCCCATCGCACTTTCAAGTGTTTTAAAATTGCTAGGAGTAATAAGGTCGAGAGCATCTTTTTTTGCTAATCGGTTGGTAAAAAATTCTAGCTTCAAAGTTACGTTAGGCAATAAATCAAAAGCAAAACTACTTTGTCCATTTAAAATTACATGCTTATCCTTAATATCGTAAAAAAGGGAATTTTGGGTTTGATAGGGGTCAATCGTTGGAGTTAAACTTTGTATGCTTTGCTTACCATTCACATCATAAATTTGATAGGTAACCACTTCGTTGATTTGCTTTATATTACTTGAAAACATATATACACGCTCCACATAGTAAACATAATCCCCTAATGAACGTCGTATTTCATCATAGGATATATTACCACCCACGATAGTAACCGCGGGGGTAGGGTTATTTATTATGGTAGGAGAAAACGATGGCATGATTAAAAGGTAGAGTAAAAGCATATACACTCGTCACCACTATGGCGGTAACTACCCAAACCTTTACCCATAGTGGAATTGATTTCATTTTTATTTGTTTTCGAGTATTACTTTACCATTAAGGTCGGTAGCAACAATAACACCATCTTTACTACGCTTATACACTCGTACTTTCAATTCTTTGGCAAATTCCCTATTTAACTCATCTAGTACCTTATCGTTTTCACGATTATTGATGGCATCTATATAGGCTTTAAGGGCTATGAACGCACCAGCTTTTCTTTTGTTTTGCAACTCTTTAGGGTCAATCTCTACCGCTTCTACCTTTTCTTTTTTCTTTTTACCCTTTATGAAACTAGCATCTCTAAATAGCCAATAAAGGACAATACCGCCCCCAAACACTACCAACGCTTTTTTAATATTGTCATTCATATTATTTCTTTTTTGTGAATAAGTAAATACCAACTAGGGTGATTATTGCTAATCCAAGCAATATCACTCTCCTGTTGCCCTTTTTATACAAACCTTTTAGTTCGTTTTCTTCTTTCGACCTTATCATTTTGTATGTATCGTTATAATCCTCCTCCGTTATTACTCCCCCCTTTTTTAAGAGTTCATTCAACTTAGATTGCAAAATGTCCTTTTTGGAATTTAAAAAATCTAATCCAACGTTGGTTACACCACGATTCTTAATATCATTTTTTACCTTTTCAAGTTCTAGCTTTAAATCTTTAACCACCACTTGTGATTCGGTGTTAGTTAGCCTTTCGGTTTGCTTTTCAATTTCCACGCTAGAAAATCCTCTTTCAAATATGTTTTTATCGGACATGATTACTTATTTCTTTTTAAGAGTATAACCGCGACTAACACTACAATAGAGCCTCCCACAATGAACAAAGCATTACGGGTTTGCTTCTTTGATTTTTCTTTTGCCTTCTCGATATTAATTTTAGTTATCTCGGTGGCTAGGATATTCAATCTATCATTTTGAGATTGACCCCTTGCTATCTTTTGATTGAGTTTGATTTGCTCATCGGTACTCAAACGCGATAGGGCGGTTTCAATATCTCTCCTCTTTTTCTCATCAATAATTTGTGATGCGGTTGAACCTAAAGAGGCTACTACTTGTGCGGCTGCTACGGGCATTGGTCATATTTTAAATAAACAATATCATTACTAGGATTTAAGGATGGTATTGCCCTCAATCCACATTTTTTGAGCCATCTTATTGCTCGGGTGTTACATTCATTCATTAAGCAAAAAAAGTTATCCTTCAACTTCTTTCGTATAAAAAAGAATATTGGCTCAAGCATTTCTTCTTTTCTAAAGTCATGCCTAACACCGAAGCTATACAAGAAATTAAGTTCTTCGTTTAAAACGATAAACCCAATCTTTATATCATCATGTTCAATCCCAAAAAACATTAACCCCGATTGTTGATTGTTCAAATCAAGTATCTTGGCGTGAGTATCGCTCACCATGTTTTTTAAAGATTTCTCATTCAAAGACCTATCATAAAACACATGGAGATTTACATCCCCTTCCCAAGCACTCGAAATATATTCAACCAACTTGAGGCTGTTAACCTCTTTTACTACCATCATTTAATTCCAATTAACGTACTATCTTGTTTTCTTAATCTTTTTAATGTATCACTTAATGCTTTCTTTTGTTGGGCATCGTCTGCCTTTTTAATCATAGTGATAGTTTGCTCCGAGATACCCGAATCTTTTAAAGTGGCATACTTTTTCTCTTTTGATACGGGTTCGGTAAGTATTCTCATTACCTCATTCATATCTATTTTAAACTTACTAAGGTCAATACGTGTGTCTCCTATTTTGATACCCCCGCTTATTTGCTCCGCGGGAATTTCCGTTTGAGCGGATAGCAATACTTTTTTCTCCGCGTTGGAAAGTTTTTGCCATTGTTCGAAGGTTCCAGGACTACCCGCATCCAACCATTGTTGTCTAGCTAATCGGCTACTTCTACCTCTAACTAAAAAGAATAAACCGACTCCTACTACTACCGCGGTGCCTAGTCCAATCCATATTAAACTTTTGTTTTTCATACTATTTGATTGTTAAAAGTGGAGAAACTTGTTGCATAGGTGAATTGTATTGAAACACCAATGGTGAACCAACTTTATAAGTTTTAGCTTGATTTTTTATTGCATCAAATTCACTTTGATTATCAACACTTGTTTTACCCGTAATCTTTTTCAATGCTCCTTCGGTTTCACTACCAAAACTTGCATCCGCACCAAAACGAGGTAACGACTTACTATCTATCCGTAGAAGATATTGTTGTAATTCACGTACTACCGCACCCTTGCTTCCCTTTTTAATAGGGAAACCCTCAACTTTACTTGGTGGTGTAGGAGTTGGGGTCGGTGTAGGAGTATCTTTTGGTTTTTCTTGATTAAGTTTTTCCTCATCGGGTTTTTTTAATTTCTTATAAATCAAAAAACCTCCAATTAAAATTGGAACGGAAATGAGTGTCCATTTTACCCACGTTTGCATTACTAGAATTTAATAAGTTTTAAAAATAGTGTCCATAGAATACCTACAACACCGATACCCCCAACGATGGAGGCATTTCTCAATTTGTCGTTTTCGACGTATTTATTTAGCTTTTCAACTTGCTTAACTAATCCTATGTGACCAAATTCTTTATCACCTATAACAGTGGTAGAGATTTTAGTTAAGTGCGTATCAATATCATTAAGCCTATCGTTCATACTATCTTGTTTTTCGGATAGTTGAATCAATAGTTTCTTTATAATCGTTAAATCGGACTCGGACATAGCTTTACTATTTCGGTTTTTCAATCCGAATCACATAACCACTTCAAAAATAGTGAAAATTAAACCAGAAAATACCCTTATTTTTCCTTTAGCCCATACTTAATAAACCTATACCAAACTCGCTCGTGGATATAGTATTGGATGGGTTTATAGACTAGTTCGGCTACCGAGAATATAGCCCCTACTTTTAAGCTACCCGTAGCAAAGTACATGATACCGAATCCGATACCGCTACTTACTAACCTATAAGAGATAGTTTTGGCTATGTGCCTACGCTTATCAACAATCATATATTAGCGTTTTTAGTTTTTTCCTTTAGGGCTTGACGTATCTTGGTACCGCTTATTTCGGCAATCTTTGGGGGGGGTACATATTCTTTTACTTCGTATCCCACATCCCTTCCGTAATATACCCCTACGATATCGGGAATAATGATTATACGGACTTTGCCAATCGATATAAGTTCTTGATAACGAATCTCTAATATCTCTTTTACTTGTTCCGCACTTTTGGGATTATTCTCATCCGTATCTACATCCCTAATGGCAATTAATACGGGAATGTTCTCCTTAATTTTTTGACTAAAAAGCCAATCGTGTCCATCGTGTAGGTTTTGCCAACGACCTATAAACAAAGCGTACTTACTACTCATATATTAAATTTAAACTTTATTAAACTTAAACAATCCTGCTCCCCATGCTTGGAGGTATTTAAATTTAAGAAATCCTCCTCTTTTGGGTTTGGAATCTCAAAATCCTTTACGTGGAAATCCTCTCTCCCCCTCTTACCCTCATAGGTCAAATATACAAATCTTGCGTATGGCATAAGGTGTTTTATATCATACCTCATTGATTTATAAGGTGTTACGAAGCTACAAATCACAAAATGCCCTAACGACTCTAGGTATTTGGCTACCGCAATAGCCCTTTCTACGTTTTTGAGCCTTGCCTCCTTACCGAAATTTAAATCGTTAAATACTTCCCTAAACTTGTCACCATCGACTAGAATAGGTTTTTCACCTTTCGTATCAAGGTGGTCAAATAATAAATGTGCAAGGGTAGTTTTACCGCTACAAGGTTGTCCAAAAAGCCAAATTATCACTACAAAAAATTTTAATTTTCACTATCTTAGCCATACAAAATTAAAGACTTTTAAAGATAATTACCATGCAAGTAAGCATCCCCGTATCCATTGGCGAATTATTTGATAAGGTATCAATCCTTCAAATTAAACTTCGCTACATATCCGAACCTTCTAAGCATATAAATATACACAAAGAGTGGAGTACGCTATGCAAGATAGCAAAAGAAATCGACCCCGCGTATGAGGTTAGTAAAAACTATCGTTTGCTTCTTTCGATTAACGAACAACTTTGGCATATAGAAGATGGCAAAAGGGATTGCGAAAGGAAAAAGGATTTTGGGGATACTTTTGTTGATTTAGCCCGTAATGTTTATATAAAAAATGATAGGAGGGCTTTTATCAAAAGGAAAATAAATGAAGAGTATGGCTCCTCAATTATAGAAGAAAAGTCATACAAAAATTACTAAATTAAAAAAAATGGCACACACTGCACAACAAGATTTTTGTAAAAAAGTAAAAGCAATTTTTCCCGAGTATTTCGATAACGTAGATGTATGCGATATTGGTTCATTGGATATTAATGGGAACAATCATTACTTATTTAAAAATTATACTTACATAGGAGTAGATATTGGTAGAGGCAAAAATGTAAATATAGTATCAAAGGCACATGAATTTAAACCTATAAATGGCAAATTTGATATTGTTATTTCAACCGAGTGTTTAGAACATGATATGTATTGGGCGAAAACTATTACAAATATTTGTGAAAACTTATTGAGGGATGGTGGCTTATTTTTAATGACATGTGCCACAACGGGCAGACCTGAACATGGAACAGCTAGAACAACTGTATTTGATTCTCCGTTCACATCCACTAGCGAAGGTTGGTCGGATTATTATATGAACCTTACCGAAGAGGATATCATGAACGCAATTGATTTAAAATATTACTTTAAACTATGGCATTTTTACACACATGAAGAAACCCACGACTTATACTTGTGGGGGATAAAACATTAATAATGGTAATTGATGTAGTAATACTTACTAATAGCTCTAAGGAGGTATGTGAAATTACAAAAAGAACAATTACATCTCTCCACGATAGCGAAACAAATTTTAAATTTAAAGTGCACCTAATAGATTCAAATGAATATTCATCGAAAGACTATGAAAAAATAGTTTATAGATATGATTTTATCAACGAACCATTTAATTATAATCGTTTTTTAAATTATGCTTTTCGTAATGTAAGTAGCGATTGGATTATAATAAGTAATAATGATATTGGTTATGAAAGGGGATGGTTTAGCGAGATAATGGAAATACACAAATTAAGACCCGATATTCATTCTTTTTCTCCGAAAGACCCATTGTTGTATATGAAGTATTTTAGCAATCACTTTATTGGAGGAAAAGATTTATACTATGAATCATACAAAGTTAGTGAAGCTGTCATGGGCTGGTGTTTGGTAATAAAGAGAGAAAGTTTAAATAAATTATTGCCTTTTGATGAAATATTTGATATGTATTATCAAGACAATGATTATGCGGAAAACCTAAAAAAAAATGGAATACGTCATGCTTTAGCAAGACATTCAATAGCTTGTCATTTAAACACTCTAAATATTGGAAAAAGCAATGAAAATATAAAAGGTAAAATGAAGGAAGATGAAATAAAATTTAGAAGCAAATGGAAAGTTTGAAACCAATTTGTTTAAATTTAGAGGCTTGTAGTGGATTAGGGGATTTGATATGTGCAACCCCAACCATTAGAAAGATTAGCGAGGCTTACGGACAAAAGATTACTATACTTTCTCCTATGCCCGAACTTTTTAAAATGAATCCTTTTGTAGAGTTTAGTTATAAATTTAAATCCGTTGATTTTGATTACTTTAACGATAATTACCTAGTACACAACTCATTTTACAACGTCGGTAAAAAGAACGATAGAGGAATAGAGTATAAACATAATCGTATTGATATAAGGCAATTCCATGCTATCCATCTAGGGTTTATGCTCACTAAAAGCGAGATGGAATGTTTCTACTTACCAACGGAGGATATTAAAAAAGAGCAAATACCTAACGATAAGTACGTCGTTATACATCCCGTTACAACGTGGGGAACTAGGACATGGCCTGCAATTAATTGGATGAACCTTACCGCTAAACTTATTGAGATGGATTATAGTGTTGTTTCGATAGGAAAAGACTCATCGGAGAAAGGATTTTTCAACGTAGATAAGCCCGTATTTAATTTTGAGATTGAAAAGGGTTTAAACTTAATGAACAAAACGTCGATATCCGATACATGGCACATAATCAATAATGCTCATGCTTTTGTTACTATGGATAGCGGATTGCTACACCTAGCGGGTACTACCGATACCAACATAGTACATTTAGGTTCCTCGTTGATTCCCGAATTTAGAATACCATTTAGAAAAGGAACACAAAATTACAAATATGCTTATGTACGAGGGGGTTGCGATTTAGAGTGCGGGTCAAACATGAAATATGGTGTTAAGGAGTGGGGTAATATACAAGGTGTACCGCCATTAATTAGGTGTTTGGAAAATAAAGAAACTTTTGAGTGCCATCCATCTGTTGAGCAAGTTTTAAAAAATATAAATAATGATTCCTAAAATCTTTTTCCAAAGTAGCCTCCCCCGTAGTGGCTCTACTATGCTACAAAATGTGATGGGGCAAAACCCCGATTTTTATGTGACCCCTACTAGTGGCTTGATGGAACTTATATATGGGGCTAGAAGGAATTATTCGGAAGTACCCGAATTTAGGGCTCAAGATAGAAACGTTATGGCAAAAGCGTTTGCCTCTTTTTGTAATGAAGGCATACATGGATTCGCTAAAGGTTTAACGGATAAAAAATACTTTTTAGATAAAGGTCGGTCTTGGGGATTTTATATCGATTGGCTAGAATCATTTATGACATATCAACCCAAGGTTATTTGCATGGTTAGGGATTTACGTGATGTGTTTTGTAGCATGGAGAAGTTATACCGACGTGACCCCGAACTAGATAACAATATGATTAATTGGGGTAACTTATCTAATGTTACTATATCTAAAAGGGTTGATACTTTTGCTTCGGGAGTGCCGATTGGTATTGCAATTGAAAGGCTAGAAGCGGTTATACAAGTAGGTAACGCTCACAAAATATTATTTATTAAGTACGAGGATTTTTGTTTGCGACCCGATATGGAAATGGCTAGAATATATAACTATTTAGAAATTCCCTATTACAATCACAATTTTGATTTTATACCTCAAATTACAAAAGAGGATGATACAATCGCTTCATTGTGTGACCACATTATTAGGAATAGGTTAGAAATGAAACCATCGGAGGCTAGGTCAATATTA
>Ga0172362_10001090_pt1 | contig 23004 bp, 17 predicted proteins | sample LakKivs1_kivu2a2_FD_114534 | JGI IMG/M metagenome (GOLD analysis project Ga0172362, IMG submission 114534) | Sediment microbial communities from Lake Kivu, Rwanda - Sediment s1_kivu2a2 | ecosystem: Environmental > Aquatic > Freshwater > Lake > Sediment | place: Rwanda: Western Province, Lake... | reverse complement strand
GTGTGGAGAAGATCGGCGTGATCTCCGAGGTCGACGCCGAAAGGGTCCGTGCCATGGGTGCCGCTCCGGAGAAGGTTCAGGTGCTGGGGAATGCCAAGTATGACGGTCTTGCCTCGCGGGTGAACCCGGAATTGAGAGAGGAGATCGCCCGTGCCATCGGCGTGGAGGGAGCACCCCGGTTTCTTGTGGCCGGGAGCACCCATGAAGGGGAAGAGGACGTCGTTTTTGGTGTCTATCGGAAACTGCTTCCGGATCATCCGGATTTGGGCCTGATCGTCGTGCCGAGGCACATCGAGAGGGGCGAGGCGGTTCTCGCTCTTGCCAGGCAAAACGGATTCGAGGATGCCATATTGATGACGGAAATCCGTGCCGGGCGAAAGCTCTCGGGCGAGCGGGTGATCATCATCGATGTCATCGGCGATCTCTTCAAGGTTTACGGGCTTGCCACGGTTGTCTTCTGCGGCGGAAGCCTCGTCCCGAAGGGAGGGCAGAACATCCTGGAGGCGGCCGCCTGGGGAAAGGTCGTCCTCTACGGGCCCTCCATGGATGATTTCCTGGATGAGGAAGCCATGCTGGGGGAAGCCGGCGCTGGTATCACTGTTCGAAACGGCGAAGAGCTTCATGGACGTATCGATTGGCTTCTTCGCAATCCGGAAGCGCTCGAACAGCGAGGGACCGGCGGCCGTCTGAGGGTCATGGCCAACCGCGGGGCTTCGAAGCGATACGCGGATTTGATTGTGGATACGTTAGCAGGCAGCAAAACTAAGTTGTGAGTTGTCAATTGTGCGTTGTGAGCACAAGATATAGAAATCCGTGATTAGTGGTTAGCAAGATTTAAAAGCTATTTTAATTCAAAACTCAAAATTCATAATTCAAAATTGCTGCATGCCCTTGACCCGTCTTCTTCCCTGAACCCGATGCCTAAGATCAGTTTGCGGCTCTTCGCAGAAATTCATTCCACCGGCTGTCCACCCATTTCTGGAACTGGCTCAGCTGCTCGATGCTCATCTTTTTGAATCTCCCCTGCCGCTCGATGTAGGTGATGATGGGGAGCTTGTTGCCTTTTTCAGCCAGGGTTCTGCTGCGGCCCGTGAAGCGCAGCTTCCCGTTTTCGACTTCAAAGAGAACCACGATCCCCGTTTCAACGGCAAGGCGTCCGATCCGGACGGTGTCCTTTGTGGGGTAGGACCACCCGGGCGGGCAGGGCACATGGATGTGGATGAAGCGGGTGCCTTTGATTCGCTTGGCCTTGACAAATTTTTCGTAGAGGTCGATGGGGTACGAAGGAGAGGTCGTGGCCGCGTAGGGGAGGTCGTGGGCTTCCATGATCTTGAGGAAATCCTTTTTGTGCTGCTGCTTGGTGAGCACCGGTGTTGTCGAGGTGAGCGCCCCCAAGGGGGTGGCGCTGGAGCGCTGGGTGCCGGTATTCATGTATCCTTCGTTGTCGTAGCTCACGTAGATGAAGTCCGTCCCCCTTTCGGCGGCGCCGCTCAGGGACTGAATACCCATGTCAAAGGACCCGCCGTCACCCGCGAAGGCCACGACGGTGGTGTCCGTCTTATTCAGGGCGTTGAGCCCGGCCACGATGCCCGATGCCGATGCGGCGGTGCTGGCAAAGGTACAGTTCAGGCAGGGGATGTTGACCGATGTGTTCGGGTAGAGACCGTGAAGCACGCAGAGGCAGCTCGCGGGGAGCGTCACGATCGTATTCTCGCGCAGCGCCTTCAGCGCAAAGCGATACGCGAGGGATAATCCGCATCCCTGGCAGGAGCGGCTTCCCGGCAGGATGTATTCTTTAGCGTTCATCTTGAAAAGATTTTCAGGCATGCCTTTTCACTCCGTAATGCAGTTTAGCCATGAGGTGTGTTTTTCCGGGGTCCCCGTTCGGATGGCCTCTACGGAGGATTTTACGGCCTCGACGAGTTCCCGCGCCTTTACATCCCTTCCGCCGATCCCCACGATGTAGTCATGAACCGGCGCATGGATGTCTGTCCGGTAGAAGGCTGCCTTGAGCTCCGAACTGAGACCGCCCTCGTAACCGTAGCTGATGCTTTTCTCGAAGAGGATGATCGCTTTGGCTTTACGGAAGGCCCGGGCAACGTCCTCCTTGGGGAAGGGTCTGAACACGCGAATGCCGACCACGCCGGCCCCGATGCCTTCCGCCCTCAACTGGTCGACTGCCGCCATGGCCTCAGCGGCAACGGAACCCATTGCGGAGAGAATGACCTCGGCATCGTCGGTGCGGTATTCCCAGAGCATGCCGCCGTTGTCCCTCCCGAAGGCATCGGCGAATTCCCGGCTGGTCTTCATGATCACCTCCCGGGAGTCCTCCATCGCTTTCTGCAGCTTGTAGCGCATTTCCATGTAGCCGTCGCAGAGAATCCCTTCGGCGCTCATCCTCGGGTTGGGCAGGAGAACGGGGTTGATGTTCTTGGGATTCTCCGGGGAGAGAATCGTATGGGGCTTGTAAGGGGGTAAAAATGAGCGAACCGGATTCGCCCCCGGGATGTGCACGGGCATCATCGTGTGGGAGAGGACGAATCCGTCATAGCAGACCATGATCGGTGCGTACACCTGCTCCGCGATCCGATAGGCCTGGATGACGCTGTCCATGATTTCCTGGTTGTCGCGGCAGTGGATCTGTATCCATCCCGTGTCTCTCTGGGACAGGGAGTCCTGCTGGTCGTTAAAGATGGACCAGGGCGCCCCGACACCCCGGTTGACAACGCACATGACGATCGGAAGCCTCGAGCCCGCGGCCCAGTGGAGCTGTTCGTGCATGTAGAGGAGGCCGTTTGCGCTTGTGGCCGTGAAGACGCGGGCGCCTACCGTGGAGGCCGAGATGCAGACCGTCATGGCCGAGTGCTCGCTCTCCACACGAACGTACTCCGCCCGGAGCGAGCCGCTTTCGACGTACTGAGAGAGGATCTCGGCCAGCTGGGACTGGGGCGTGATGGGGTAGGCGGCAACCACCTGGACGTTGCACAGCCGGGCGGCCATCGCCGCCGCCTGGTTTCCTGTGATGATCTGGACGTCACTCATGGCCTTTCTCCTCCCGGACCATGCTGATGGCCTTGGACGGACATTCCTCCGCGCAGACGCCGCATCCTTTGCAATAGGTGAGATCGATCTCCACCCGGATGCCCGCCTTGACGACGCCCTCGGGGCAGTAAAGCCAGCAGAGGTAGCAGGCCGGACGGTTTTTCACGGAAGGAATGCATTTTCCGTAATCGATGACGGGCTTCAGGTCCCGCCAGTCTCCTGTTTTTCCCGCCTCACCGACGGCGGGGTCTGCCATGGCCGAAACGCTTTTGTCTTGACTCTTCATGGGTTGCGTTCTTCTTTCTTGTGTTTTTCCGGTCTTGCCGGATCCAGGGGGATTTGCCCCTCAGGTCTTTTTTCGAATGGTGGTCCCCGCGTAAGCGGATCTGACGACTTCGAAGTTCAAGGTGGCCGCGTCGGACGAAAGCTTTCGCTTCAGCGCCTTTTCGATGTTGTCGAGAGAGACAAGTCCCGATGCCCGGGAAAAAGCTCCGAGCATGGCCGTATTGATGACCGGTGCCCCCTCGCGGACGAGGTGGTGCTTGAGGGCGACGTCGACGGCGTCCACGCAGGCCACATCCCGGCTCCCGTTCATTTTGAAATCATCGGGCTTCAGGGGCGTGTTGATGATGATGAGCCCTCCCGGCTTCAGCCTGCCGACGACGTCGATGACCCCGAAGAGCGTGGCATCGAGGACAACGGCGATGTCGGCCAGATCAATTTGTGACACGATCCGGATGGGATCGCGGGCGATTCTCGTGGAGGCACTGACCGGTGCCCCCCTTCGCTCCGGCCCGAAGGTTGGCGCCGACGTGACACCCAGATAGCCCTGCAGGTATGCCGTTTCGGCGAGGATCTGGGCTGCCACCACCGCCCCCTGGCCACCTCTGCCGTGCCAGATTACTTCATACATCCTCTTTTCATCCATAGCATTCGCCACCAAAAAAAAGGCCATGGTATTTTTACCCATGGCCTTTAGGATTTGTTTTTCTTCTTCCCTATATTCTCCTCCTAAAAACGATGGGCGAGGGATGCAATTTCAGGCACAGGAGAGCGAGTCGCAACAAACCTAATAGTGCGGTCAAATCCAGACGCCCTCTCCTTGTGCTGCCCATCGTCACTCAGTGATACCTTTCCTTTTAGAAAATGATTGTTCCTTCTATAACATAGAAAAGGGGTTGTCAACAGATAATTTGCAATCTCCATGCCTTCGTTGACGGCGCAGGGCATATTTGATATATGACTTGAGCTTTGCTCAAAGGTGCAGGGCAATAGAAACAGTGGTGAGTGAAGAGTGGTGAGTGGTGAGATCGGGCCTTCGGCCTTTAGCCCTTAGCCTTGAGCCTGATGCCTGCCGCTTTCCGGCATGGCCTAGACAGACCTAAATGGACTTGGATAGACCTAGAAGGACCTAGACAGACTTAGACGGACCTTGCCTTTAGGCAATAGACGAAATCAACGAAACGAACGAAAAAACGAAATAGACGAAATAAGGAGGGAATCATGGATCTTGGGTTGAAGGGAAAAGTCGCCCTGATCGCGGGCGGAAGCCAGGGGCTGGGGAGGGCCGTAGCCATGGAGATGGCCCGGGAGGGTGCAAAGGTGGCCATCTGCGCCCTCGACGATCCGAATCTTCCGGAGGCGGCGCAGATCATCAAAAAGGAAACGGGGGTTGATATCTTTACCATTCCCGCGGATGTATCCAAGGAGGAAGAAGCCAGAAAATTTGTCAAAAAATCCATTGAGCATTACGGAACCGTGGATATCCTCGTGAACAACGCCGGCGGCCCCCCGTCAATGACCTTCCTCGAGATCGATGACAACCTCTGGCATCAGGGTTTTCGCCTGAATCTCCTGAGCACGATCGTGATGACGCGCGAGGCCGTCCCTGTCATGAAGTCGAAGCGCTGGGGGCGGATCATCAACATGACCTCGATCGCGGTCAAGCAGCCCATCGACGGGCTCATTCTTTCCAATACCGTCCGCTCAGGCGTGATCGGGTTTGCCAAGTCGCTCTCCAATGAACTGGCCCCGTTCAATATCACCGTCAACAGCGTCTGTCCGGGATACACGATGACGGACCGGGTTCGAAATCTCTCCAAGGTCGTCGCCCAGAAGCAGGGGACAACACCGGAGGCGGTCATCCAGAAGTGGGCGTCGGAGATCCCCATGGGGAGGATCGGGACGCCGGAGGAATTCGCCGCACTCGTCACATTCCTCGCATCGGTTCGGGCGGGCTACATCACCGGTGCAGCCATCCAGATCGACGGGGGCTGGTACAAGGGGGTTATGTAGAAGGGTAAGGCACCAGGCATTAGGATCTGGCTCAGGTTTTCCCGGGCAAGGCTTTAGTCCGGGTCAAGCCGCACGGATGACCGGATCAGGATATGTTCGCACCGGTTTGTTCATGGACGGGAAAGATTCTCGACTTTAGAAATCGTGCTTTGGCCAGGCGGAAGGCCAGGGCCGTCCACAGGCAGCCGAAACCGTATTTGACGCTTCGGCGAAAATTGATGGACGACCCCTCCGCAAAGTAGCGCGTGGGGCAGCTGACCTCGGCGATGGTGTAGCCGAACCATAAAACCTGCGCCAGCATCTGGTTGTCAAAGACGAAATCGTCGGAGTTTTGTTCCAGGGGGAGCTGTTCCAGCAGCTTTCTGGAAAAAGCCCTGTACCCCGTGTGATATTCGGAAAGCTTTGCCCCCATCAGGATGTTCTCAGCATAGGTGAGGAACCGGTTCGCCAGGTATCTCCAGAGCGGCATGCCGCCTTTCAGGGCGTATCCCCCGAGGATTCTTGACCCCAGCACGCAGTGGTATAATTCGTTCGCGATGAGGGTGGCCATGGCGGGGATGAGCTTTGGCGTGTACTGGTAGTCCGGGTGTACCATGACGATGATGTCGCCGCCCTCTTCCAGGGCCATGCGGTAGCAGGTTTTCTGGTTGGCGCCGTAGCCGCGGTTTTTGGAATGGGCGAAAACCGTGACATGGGGCAGTCCCCTGGCGATCCGGAGGGTTTCATCGCGGCTCGCGTCGTCAACGACAATCACGTGGTCGACGATTTCCTGCGCCATGACTTCCTGATAGGTCATTTCAAGCGTTTTGCCCGCGTTGTAGGCCGGCATGACGACGATGATCTTCTTTCCCTTGAACATGTTTCACGACCCCGGCTCACTATAATCGCGCGGTTTGTCGCAGACGCCTGACTTCGAGTGCTGGCATTTCATAACAGAGATGACTTCGCCGTGCAAATGACAATTTTTTTTGCAGCGGGGCTTCTGCAGGTCAGGAGGATTGAAAGACCATCGGTGCGAGGGGAGGCTCCGCGCCGGCCGGGTTCAGTCGACGGATCACCGATTCGAGTTTTCTGATGAGGGGCGGCAGGGTCCGGGCGTCCAGGGCCGACACGGAGATAGCGTTGAAGCGGCGGCAGAGGGTCTGGAGGAGTTCCCCGTCGGGGAAGCGGTCCATCTTGTTGAAGACTCGCAGGGTGGGTTTTTTTGAGATCTCCAACTCCTCCAGGATTTTCTCCACGGCACGGATATGCTCCTCGAAGCGGGGATTGCTGATATCGATGACGTGGAGGAGAAGATCCGCCTCGTGAAGCTCTTCGAGGGTTGCCCGGAATGCGGCAAAAAGATCGCGGGGGAGGTTCCGGATGAACCCCACCGTGTCCGTGATGACGGCTTCGGTGTCCTTCGGGAACCGGAGCCTCGAGCTCTTCGGGTCCAGGGTCGCGAAGAGACGGTCTTCCACCAGGACGCGGCTTTTGGTGAGGGTGTTCAATAGCGTGGACTTCCCGGCATTCGTGTAACCGACGATGGAAATCACGGGAATGCCTGTCCTGTCCCGGATCACCCGTCTCTGGTTTCTTCCTTTCTGGATGTTTTTGATGTCCTGCTCGAGGCGGTGAATTTTTTCCCGCACGCGACGCCGGTTGATCTCGAGTTTCGTCTCTCCGGGTCCCCTCCCGCCGATACCCCCCGTCAGCCTTGACATGGCGGTGTTCTTTTCGATGAGCCGCGGCAGCAGGTACTTGAGCTGCGCGAGCTCGACCTGTATCTTCCCGTCCCGGCTGTGGGCCCTCTGGGCGAAGATGTCCAGGATGAGCTGCGTGCGGTCGATGACCTTGAGATCCGTGAAATCCGTGATGGAGCGGACCTGGGCCGGGGTGAGCTCGTGATCGAAGATGAGCAGGTTCGCCCCGATCTGGAGCGCCCGGATGACGAGATCCGAGAGCTTCCCCTTGCCGAGGAGAAACTTGGGGTCGATCCCGGGCCTTTTCTGTATCAGGGTGTCGAAGACCTCCACGCCGCAGGAGCCCGCAAGCTCCCTCAGCTCCGTGACGGAGTTCATGCCTTCCTCTCCGGCATTCGTCTCAACGCGCACCAGGACCGCGCGTTCCCGGGATGCGACCTTTCTTGTTCCCTGCTTCCTGACGATCTCGTCCTCCAGGGCCTGGATGAACGCGGCAAAATCGAGATTCATCTGCGCGGGGGGAACCGGGTCCATGAGGAGCCAGTACCTGCCCTCGGGGTTCTCGGGGATGAGATGGGCCGCGAGGACCTTTCCCGGCAACCCCTCCGGGTCAACATGGATGGCACAGACGAGGTCGAGACGCAGGAGGGCCAGGTCGGTCAGGTCGTCGCGGGTCAGCGGCTCTCCGGCTAAATGAGTGTGGATGAGCCGCAATCCCTTCAGGCGGGTGGCGGAAGATCGGTAGGCGTCGAGACCGGGGATCATGATCTCCCGGTGATCCCCGACAATGACGTAGTGGACTTCACCCTGACGGCTTACGAGGACGGCGAGCTGGCGGTTGATTTCCCGGGAGAGTTCACTCAGGATTCTGGCCAGTTCGTGGGTCAGAACTCTGGCGGGAGGGACTTTTCTCCGGTAGAGCTGTTCGATTCTCCGGAGCTGTCCGGCCCTGAGGCCGGAAAGATTTCCATAAATTTTGTTTATGTTACAGCCTCCTGCAAAGGAAGGGCGTAAGGCTTAGGGCGGATGGCGTATGGCGGGTAAGGCCACAGGTTTTTTCATAAACCCTTACGCCTTAAGCCCTGTGCCTTAAGCCTGTTTTATTTAAACTTGTGCGGACTGATTTTCCGTTCCATCTTGTCGAGAAACTCCGACCAGGCGTGCGTGCGGAACTGGGTCACGATTTTTTTGGGATTCTTCTTGCCGCATTTCGGGCAGGCGAGCTTCTCGCTACCCTCGCCGATCTTCTGAATGACCTCGAAGTTGTGGGAACAGCCATTACATTCGTAGACATAGATGGGCATGTTCGAAACTCCTTCATTCGGCACTTCGTGCCGTCATTCGAATTATGAATTTTGAATGTTGAATTTTGAATAGGAAGTGAGAATTTTTTAAACTCATAATTCAAAACTCAAAATTCAAAACTGGATCAGACCTCGTATCTGACATTAATATCCCCATTCCCGGGGTGATGTCAAGACCCCCGTGGGCCGGGGCGCTTAGGTTTGAAGAGGTTGTACTTCAGGATGCAATAGATCGCACGGATGCCGTCTTTCCACCCGATCTTCTTGCCCTCTGCGTAGGAGCGTCCGTAATAGGAGATCCCCACCTCGTGGATGCGAAGCCCCATCCCGGTGATTTTCGCCGTGATCTCGGGCTCGATGCCGAAGCGGTCCTCCTCCAGCGTGATGGACTGGATCACCTCCCGCCGGAAGGCCTTGTACCCCGTTTCCATGTCGGTGAGGTTCAGGTTCGTGAACAGGTTGGACAGAAGCGTGAGGAACCGGTTGCCCGCGTAATGCCCGTAGAAGTGGGCACGGCGAGGGCGTCCACCCATGAAGCGGGACCCGAAGACGACGTCCGCCTTCCCCGTCCGGAAGGGCTCCAGGATGAGGGGGTAATCCTGCGGGTCATACTCGAGGTCCGCGTCCTGCACGATGATCACGTCGCCCGTCGCCGCGGCGAAACCGGACCGGAGCGCCGCCCCCTTGCCCCTGTTTTTTTCGTGGTAGATCACCCTCTCCACAAGGGGCGTGATCTCCGTGCGAAGAATATCGGCGGTGCCGTCCTTCGAGCAGTCGTCCACGATGATGACCTCACGGTCCTTCACGGGTGAAGCCAGCACCGCGCGAACAACCTCACGGATCGTCTGCCGCTCATTGTAGCAGGGAATGATAATCGAAAGCTTCACTCTTTTTCGCCCTTCTGCCTTCTTTTATTTGCGCCCTGTCCTTTTGGCTTTTACACCCGCCTTTTTCCTCTTCCCGTCCGGTGCCCCCGACGGGGCCGGCCCCGGGGTGCGGGCCGACATGAAGACGAGGAATATGGCTGCCGGCCATAGCTGGAGGAGGAGGCGGTTCAGGGACGTCAGGAGGTGCCAGTTCAGGTCGTGGGGGGTGACGACGAGGACGAGAAAATAACCGGCGAGGGTGAAAAGGACAAGGGCCCAGCCGGTGACGATCCCGTCGCGGTCTCCGGGGTCGCTTTCCCTTCCGGCGAGCACGAGGCATGCGGCAAGGAGGATGATGCCCGGTACGGCCGGGTTCAGGTGGAAGGGGGCGCGGACGTCCGGGATGCCCTGCGTGAAGGTCAGGCCCGTCCGAAGATAGCCGAGAAAAATCGTCCCGTAGCGGCCGGCATCACCCAGCCTGTCCAGGAGGCCCGCCGGGTTCTGTCCGGCGATGAGGTCACTTACCGGCGCGAGGGCGATCTTGAATATCATCAGGACGATCAGGGCGGGGGACGCGCCCGCCGCGAGCAGGAGAAGCTCCCTGATGCCCCTCCCCGGGCCCGCCGATAACAGCGATACGATCGGCCGGACGGAGAGGAAAAGCGCGCAGAAGAGGATCCCCTCGTTCTTCGTCCAGGCCGCAAGACCCGCGAAGAGGCCCGCCATGGCCAGGGCGCCGCCGTGCGGTTCCGGCAGGCGGTCATGGAGAAATAGCAGGGTGACCGCTCCCAGGATGTAGTAGGCGAGCGGCACGTCGGCGAGCTGCGATGCGCCGATGAGGATGAAAAGCGGGCTTGCGAGGAGGAACGCCGCGCCGAGGCAACCCTGGTCCCTGCCGCGGAGCGTCCCCAGGGCGGAGGCTACAAGGCCGGCGACAGAAAAAGTGAAAAACGCCGAGATGACGGCGGGGACGACGAGGGTCTCCCCGCCGCAGTATTCCCAGGCCCTCTCGACGGCGAGCGGAATGAGCAGTGGATAATCCGGGTGCGTCCATTCCAGTCCGCTTCTGAAATAATCCATCCAGTCCGCGCCGCTCCGGAACAGGAACCGGGCATGCATGTTCCATATCAGGAAGGCATCCCACTTTCCGTGGGGCTCCGCGAGTGTCGTCAGGGCGAAGGAAACCGCCGCCGAGACGGTTATGACAACCGGCACGAAATAAAATAAGACACCGGACCTTTTTTGCCCGGCGCTTTCGGGACGCGCGAAGGCCCCCGTGAAACCCCCTCTCCTGCAGGCGAGCCAGCCGAGGGCGAGCGCTAGGGCCAGAAGGGCGGATTCCCGCAGGAGGAAGTATCGACTGCCCGCGAGGGGCAGGAGGAGGAATCCCGCAAGCGACGTGATCCCCAGTCCCATCCCCCCGCCGATCAGGAGCCTGAGCGCCGGGGAGAGCCGGTACTTCTGCGGAGGGAGCAGCAGGAGGCCGATGAGGACACCGACGGCGACGGGAAGAAGGAAGGAGGATACGAGGAGGGCGATCACGTTCTATTCCTTTCGCCGGTAGAGGATAAGGCCGTCTCCGAAGTCTTTCAGGGGGACAAGGCCGTAATGGTCGAGGAGCGCCTGGTCCGGCCGGGCGCCGATGAAGTTTCCGACGACGAGCGGCCGGTCCGGCCGGGGGTAAACGAATACCGGCGCGAGGGTGTACTGCGTGAGGATGAAATGGCCCAAGAGCTCCACGTCCCTGAGCGCCCTTTCGCGGGCGAAGATCTTTTCAATCTCCAGAGCCGTCACGTAGCCTACGGCACCCCGGTCGGGCAGGTACGCCCGCAGGGGTTCAATCCTGCTTTCGTGGATTGAGACGGGGTCTTCCGAAGAAAGGCCGGGAAACAGCGCCGCCTTTTCGTATAGAAGAAGCACGCTTGCGTAAAGGGCGCAGGCCATGAGCAGGAGATAGCCGGCCCGGCCCCTGTAACGGCCGAAGAGAAGCCCCATTTCACTCATCGTCCCGATGCCCCCGAATCCCGTTTCGTTTGGCCCTGTATACGAGAAAGCCCCCGCCCTGTCAATGGTTGAACGGCGGCGGCCGGGGAAATAAAAAAAGCCCCGGGGGTCACCCCCCGGGGCTTTGATGGTTAAGTACCAAGTGACTTCTTAGAAGCTGAGCTTCAGGCCGTGGAAGAGGACATAGGAATCATCCACTTCGCCGTAGGTAGCACCAGTAATGGTGTTATTCTGGTCACCCTTGAAGAAGTCGCCGACCCACCAGTAGCCGAACCCTGCGTAGTACGACAGCTGGTTGTAGATCTTGTACTCGGCGTAGAGGTCGAACTCGTTGCCGTATGAATCGTCGGTATTCTGACCAACTGATGAATTGGCTTCGTCGGCCCACGCCTGGCCGAAGCCGGCCTCAACTCTGAACTTCGGCGTCACGTTCCAGCCGGCGTAGATCTTCCAGAGCATGCAGTTGTCCTCGAAGGTATTGACCGTTTTGCCGTGGGTCCCGAAGTTGCCGTGGCCGGTCCATACGATGTCGTTGAACATGTAAAGGAAGGGATCCCAGGCCTGGCCCATGACCAGGGGGCCATTTGCCGCACCGAGGACGCTTCCTTCTTTTTTGTCGGCCGTATTGGGATCGTCACCGGTCTCAATTGCGCCGAGGATGCCGACATACCAGGGGCCCATGGTGTACTTGGCGTTCACGTATGCTGCCCAGGCTTCCAGGTCGGAATCCACTGCGGTGCCGAGGTTAACGTCTCGCCAGTCACCCATTCCGTACCATCCCTCGGCCTCGATGAAGAGGTTGCCGAAGGTCGACCGGACATAGGGGTTGAACGCGTAGATCTTGCGGATAAATCCGCCCCTGTCGTAATCGGAGAAGTAGTCAGCGATGTACTGGAACTGGATACCAGCGGCACCCGTCTTCCACCTGTAGTCGGTCATGATGGAGTAGATGTCGAGGTCCGCGTTCGAGTAAGAAAGCCGGGTACCCAAAGTGCCGGTACCGTAGGAGCCGCCCTCAGCTGGATGCTCCCACTTGGCGCCGAAGGTCCAGGGACCCATCGGGTACATGTACTCCACACCCGGACGGCTCACGTGTGTGTTCAAAAACAGCGTGCCGTAGCAGATGCAGTCAAAGTAGCCGACGAGGAAACGGCCGATGGCGGTGTTGAAATCGACGTAGGCGCGCTCCCACTCGATGTTCTCCTGGGTCCTGATGTTGGCGCCCGTGATCGCGGTGCCGTTAATTGAAGTGGGTCTGTCCACCGAACGGTTCGTGTTGTCATAGGCGTAGACTGTGTTTTGCTGATCCCAGGCGATGTCGCCCCACTTCTTCTCCAATGCGTCGAAGCGGGTCGTGAGCGTGAGGCCCTCGGCAATCTTGAACTCCGGCTGGAGTCTCAGCCTCTGGCTGACCCAGGCGGCCGATGAGGCCCTCTTGTCATTGGCGGCAGTACCCGAGAGGTTGGCGTTCCTGTATGCCTCGGTTGTCAGAGATGGGTTGTCCGCGTATATGCCCACCGCGTAGTACTGACCGCTAACCTTGATGTCAACGGCGGAGGCGGGCGCACTGAGGGCAACCACGATTCCGAGCACAAACAATGCGAGTAGAATCTTTCTCATTTTCTCCTCCTGAATATTTTTTTGTTTTTTCCGGATATCCCCTTAAGGGATATCCCTCCTTTCAACATGCGGCCTCAACTACCGCATGCCCCGGGCCTGGAGGATTTTTCCGCCAGCCTGGGACCTCGATTTTTTTTAAGCCATCACCCCCCTTCTCGTCATCGGGGCAAACCGCCCCCTTTAAAAATTCGGGCCAATAATTAACATCGCGTCGTTGCCCTGTCAAGCTTTTTCTGCCCGTCTCAAATCCCGTGAGGTCACTCGTGTCAAGGGGTTCAATGCAGAAGAAAATACAGCGTGATACCGATATCTTGCCCCCCTTGACCGTGACACGACCCTGGTGTGAGCAAGGACCATACCACGAGAGAGGGATTTCCCCGATGAAAACTACTAACTTTTTGATTCAATTAGTATTTTAATGGTTTCTGGATATGAATTATCGTGCCATGCGGGCCCTGCGGAAGCCTGTGAGTGTGTTTAAAATGCAACAGTTCTCCGGGACGGTTGGCTTTTTTACCACGGCTTTTCCCCTGTTGGTCTGCACACCGGCCGCCACCCCTGCCAGGAGCCATTCAAGATTTGAAAACAAATAAATTTTCACTTGACATGATAAGGAGGCTAATTTATACTCCCTCGACTTTTACGGAACCCTCCGTTTCAAGAGCCGGAATTCAGGTTCTAACTTACGATTTATAAAGTGAATTTGAATTGTCCTGGGGCTCTCGCTCAAGCGGTCATCTTTGATTTCGCTTTGATAAAAAAAGTCGGATGCAAAACGGGTCCTGATGAGGGGACCCCGCTGTCATCGCTTCCTGCGGCAACCGGGGGAGTGAAATTCCTGCGAACGGCACGGGAGAAGCCTTCTTGACTTCACGGGGCTCGAGACAAGGAATGTTCTCCCTTTGAAAGATAAAGCAGAAACTATGGAGGTGGAGAGAAGATGGCAGAAGTAAAGTTGAAGAATGTATATCCAGTCCCGGAGAAGATCAAGAAGATGGCGTACGTCAGCGGAATGGACGCCTACAAGAAGCTCTGGGAGCGTTCCATCAAGGAACCCGAAAAATTCTGGAGCGAGATCGGCTCGGAATACGTGACCTGGTTCAAGAAGTGGGACAAGGTTGAGGACTTTAATTTCGACGTCCGCAAGGGCAGCATCTACGTGAAGTATTTCGTCAACGGAAAGCTCAATGTCTCCTACAACTGCCTGGACAGGCAGCTGGAGAAGAGGGGCAACAAGATCGCCATCCAGTGGGAAGGCAACGAGCCCGGCGAGGACAGGGCCTTCACCTACAGGCAGCTTTACGAAGAAGTCTGCAAGTTCGCCAACGTCCTCAAGTCCCTCGGCGTGAAGAAGGGCGACAGGGTCTGTTTCTACCTGCCGATGATCCCCGAACTCGCGATCGGGATGCTCGCCTGCACGCGCATCGGCGTGATCCACAGCATCGTCTTCGGCGGCTTCAGCTCCGATTCCCTGCGGGACAGGCTCCAGGACAGCGAAGCGAAGATCCTCGTGACCTGTGACGGGACTTTCCGCGGGGCCAAGGCCGTCCCCCAGAAGGGCGGCGCGGACGACGCGGTCAAGGACTCCCCCTCCGTCGAGAAGATCGTCGTCGTGAGGCGCGTCGGCGAAAAGATGCCCTGCGAGATGAAGAAGGGCAGGGACCTCTGGTGGCACGAGGCGATGGCCAAGGCCAGCCCCAAGTGCGACCCCGAGTGGATGGACGCCGAAGACCCCCTTTTCATCCTCTACACCTCCGGCTCCACGGGAAAGCCCAAGGGCGTCATGCACACGACGGGCGGCTACCTCACCTTCTGCGCCTACAGCCACAAGATGATCTTCGACTACAAGGAAAATGACATCTTCTGGTGCACCGCCGACATCGGCTGGGTGACGGGACACAGCTACATCGTCTACGGCCCCCTGGCCAACGGCGCCACCTCGGTCATGTTCGAGGGCGTGCCCAACTATCCCGACGTGAGCCGCTTCTGGAAGGTCGTCGAGAAATACAAGGTCAACATCTTCTACACCGCCCCCACGGCCATCCGCGCCATCGCCAAGGAGGGGAGCGAGTGGGTCAAGAAGGCGAACACCTCGAGCCTCAGGATCTTAGGCACCGTGGGCGAGCCCATCAACCCCGAGGCCTGGAACTGGTATTACAACACCGTCGGCCGCGGCGAGTGCCCCATCGTGGACACCTGGTGGCAGACAGAGACGGGCGGCATCCTGATCACCCCGCTTCCCGGCGCAATTCCCGTGAAGCCCGGCATGGCGACACTGCCCTTCATGGGTGTTGAGCCCACGCTGGTCAATGACATGGACGGCAAGGAGATCAAGGAGACCGTGGCCTCAGGCGCCCTCTGCATCAAGAGGCCCTGGCCCGGCATCATGAGGGGTGTGTACAAGGATCCCATGAGGTTCCAGGAGACCTACTTCATCCAGTTCCCGGGGTTCTATTTCACCGGTGACGGCGCCCGCAGGGACAAGGACGGCTACTACCAGATCACGGGCCGCATCGACGACGTCATCAACGTCTCCGGACACCGCATGGGCACGGCCGAGGTCGAAAGCGCCCTCGTGGCCCATCCGAAGGTGGCCGAGGCGGCCGTTGTCGGCTATCCCCACGAACTGAAGGGGCAGTCGATTTACGCCTACGTGACCCTGAAATCCGGCGTGCCGAAATCGGACAGCCTGAAGAAGGAACTCGTGGCTCATGTCCGGACCCTCATCGGTCCCATCGCGACCCCGGAGAAGATCCAGTGGGCCGACGGTCTTCCCAAGACCCGAAGCGGCAAGATCATGAGGAGGATCCTCAAGAAGGTTGCCGCCGGCGACATCACCGAACTGGGCGACACGACGACCCTGGCCGACCCCTCGGTGGTTGATGACATCGTCAAAAATAGGCTATAGGCATCAGGCGTCTACCTGACGCCTCATGCCTAACGCCCAATGCCCAAAAAGAATAAAACAAGTGGATGTGTGAACCGCTGATCGGCTGCCCGGCAGCCCGGCGGTTCACGTCCGAGAAAGGAGGCAGATGTGAACATCATCGCATGTGTGAAGCAGGTTCCGGACACGGAAACCCTGATCAAGGTCAAACCCGACGGATCCGGTATTATTGAGGACGGGATCAAGTGGGTTATGAATCCCTATGACGAATACGGCGTGGAAGAGGCGCTCCGGCTGAAGGAAAAACATGGCGGAGACGTGACGATTGTTACCATCGGCCCGGCCCGGGTCATGGAGACCATCCGGACGGCCCTGGCCATGGGCGCCGAGAAGGGGGTCCACATCGACGACCCCTCGCTGAACAGTGCCGATGCCTACACGACGGCCACGGCGCTTGCGGCCGCCATCAAGGCGCTGCCTCATGACATCATCTTCTGCGGCCAGAGGGCCGTTGACGACGACTCCGGTCAGGTCGGTTCCATCCTGGCCGAACTCCTGGGGCTCCCCCAGGTGACGCTGACGACGAAGCTCGAGATCGCCGACAAGAAGGCGAAGGCCTCGAAGGCGATCGAAGGCGCGACCGTCACGATCGAGATGAACCTCCCCTGCGTGATCACCGCCCAGAAGGGGTTGAACGAGCCCCGCTACGCGTCCCTGCCCGGGATCATGAAGGCCAAGAAGAAACCTGTGGACGTGAAGAACGCCGCCGCGCTCGGAATTACCGCCGACCCGAAGGCGAAGGTCGCGAAGACCATCCCCCCGCCCGTGAGAGCGCCGGAAAGATCATCGAAGGCGATGATCCGGCCCTGAAGGCCCAGACGCTGGTCAAGCTGCTGAGGGAAGAAGCGAAAGTCATCTAAGCAAAAAGGATCGGAGGTAAAGAACGATGGCAAAAGGTGTATGGATAGTAGCAGAGTTGAGAGATGGGGCTTACCGCAAGGTGAGCTTTGAGATAGCCAGCGCGGCAAGGAAACTCGCCGACCAGCTCGGCGAGGAGGTCTGCGCGGTGGTCTGCGGATCGGGCGTGGAAGGCAAGGCGGCCGAACTCGGCAAGTACGGTGTGGACAAGGCTTATGTCGCCGACAACCCGGCCCTGGAGCCCTACACGACGGACGCCCACGCGACGGCCGTGGCCAAGATCGTCAAGGAAAAAGATCCGGCGATCCTGCTGCTCGCCGCGTCGGTCCAGGGCAAGGATCTTTCCTCCCGGCTCGCGGGCAAGCTCGCCACGGGGCTGGCGACGGACTGCACGGCCCTCAGGATCGACGGCGGAAAGCTCGTGGCCATCAGGCCCATGTACGCCGGCAAGTGCTTCGGGGAGGTCATGACGAGTTCATTCCCCCAGATGGCGACCCTGCGCCCCAATGTCTTCGCGATCGCGGAGAATGCGAAGGCCGGCGCCGTCGAGAAGTATGATCCGGCTCTCGATCCCGCCCAGCTGAAGACAAAAGTGGCCGACCTCCAGAAGGACGTCAGCGGAAAGATCGAGCTGACGGAGGCCAATATCATCGTCTCCGGCGGCCGCGGCATGAAGGGCCCCGAGAATTACAACATCCTCGAGGATCTCGCGAAGGTTCTCCACGCCGCCGTGGGCGCATCCCGCGCGGCCGTGGATGCCGGTTGGAGACCCCAGACCGACCAGGTGGGACAGACGGGCAAGACCGTTTCCCCCAACCTCTACATCGCCTGCGGCATCTCCGGCGCGATCCAGCATCTGGCCGGGATGAGCTCTTCGAAGTTCATCGTCGCGATCAACAAGGATCCCGAAGCCCCCATCTTCCAGAGGGCGGATTACGGCATCGTTGACGACCTCTTCAAGATCGTTCCGGAAGTGACCGCCGCGGCCAAGAAGCTGCTCGCGTAAATCAAAAGCATTTGAATCGGGGACGAACGCAAATTCGTCCCCGATTTCCCATCAACATATTCTTCCCGGGCGGGCTGTTCAGCGCCGTCGCCGGGGCTTCGTCCGACCCGAAGGTCCAACGGGTCTTCCGGGGGATCATCGGAAGAGGGCAGGCGGCAGGCGGAGCGGCCGCAGTTATTTAAAAATGGAATGGAGGAGTTATGCAACCTGTCGACCTTACTACGGGGCATGAGACGAGAGAGGTTTTCTGGAACACGGTCAACTATCAGATCCCGCTCGATATCTTTGCCCTCCTATCGCTTGCGATCTTCGGCTACGGTCTTTACAAGCGCTACCAGCTATGGATGGCCGTGGGCAAACCGGAGCTCCGCAAGGACAACCTCGGCGAGAGGATCAAGATCCTCTTTAAGAACAGTATTCTTCAGCTTTCCGTCTGGCGCGACGCCTACCCCGGGATCATGCACGCCCTTATCTTCTATGCCTTCTTCATCCTGATCTGGGGTGCCGCCGTTGACGCGTTTTCTTTCTATTCGGGTCTTCACCTGACGGGCAAGGGTTACCTCGGATTTTCATTCATCATGGACCTCTTCGGCCTCTTCGCCATGATCGGTATTATCCTGGCCGTGGATCGAAGGTACATCCGCAAGCCCGACCGGCTGGGCTACAAGGGGGAGATGGACAACCGGCCCGACGACGCGATCGTGCTGGCCCTCATCTTCCTCATCATGGTGACGGGTTTCATCGTCGAGGGCCTCAGAATCGTGGGGACGGGCGTACCCCCCTTCGAGAAGTGGGCCTTCGTCGGTTTCTTCACGGCCCAGTTCTTTATCGGCATGAACCCGGACGGCATCCTGCTCTGGCACAAGCTCACGTGGTGGTTCCACGCCTTCCTCGCCATGGGGTTCATCGCCTACATCCCCTGGTCCAGGCTGCTCCACATGGTGACCGTGCCCGCCAACCAGCTCATGAAGACGCTCAAACCCGCCGGCGCCCTCGAGCCGATCCGGGATTTCGAGACGGCGGAAAGCTTCGGCGTGGGGAAGCTCGATGAGTTCACCTGGAAGCAGATATTCGACTCCGACGCCTGCACGCGCTGCGGCAGGTGCCAGGACGGCTGCCCGGCTTATCTGACGGGCAAGCACCTCTCCCCGAAGAAGCTGGTCCAGGACATCAAGGACCACTGGCTCGCGAGGGCGCCCGTCGTGCTCGCCGCCACGAAAGCGGCGGGATCGGGAGGGACGCCGCAGATCCCCGAGCCTGAAAAATCCCTCATCAATGACGCGGTAGGCGTCGAGTCCGTCTGGGACTGCACCAACTGCATGTACTGCATGGAGCACTGCCCGGTGTTCATCGAGCACGTGCCCAAGATCGTCGACATGAGGCGCTACAAGGTCCTCATGGAGGCCGATTTCGCCCCCGAGCTCCAGCTGAGCTTCAGGAACATGGAAAACAACTCCAATCCCTGGGGCATCGGCGCCCACTCGAGGGGCGACTGGGCGAAGCCCCTGGGCGTCAAGACCATGGCCGAGGACCCTAAGGCGGAGTACCTCTGGTACGTGGGATGCTCCGGGTCCTTCGACGACCGCGGCAAGAAGGTGTCGGAGGCCCTGGCGAAGATTCTCAAGGCGGCGGGTGTGAGTTTCGCCATCCTCGGGACCGAGGAGAGCTGCTGCGGGGATTCCGCCATGAGGGGCGGCAACGAATACCTCTACCAGGCCCTGGCCCAGGCGAACATCGAGGTCATGAAAGGCTACGGGGTGAAGAAGATCTTCACCGCCTGCCCGCACGGCTACAACTGCCTCAAGAAGGACTACGCCCAGCTCGGCGGCGAGTTCGAGGTCTACCATCACTCCGAGATCCTGGCGGACCTCATCGCCAAAGGGAAGATCACGCTGAAGAAGCCCGTCGAGGGCGTCTTCACCTACCATGACTCCTGCTTCCTCGGGCGCTACAACAATCTCTACGATCAGCCGAGAAAGTGCCTCACCTCCATCCCGGGGCTCAAGTTCGTGGAGATGGAGAAGAGGCTCGACAAGGGCTTCTGCTGCGGAGCCGGCGGCGCCAGGATGTGGATGGAAGAGCACGGCGATCGGATCAACAACGCCCGGACCGACCAGGCCATCGCCACGGGTGCCGACCGGATCGCCGTGGGCTGCCCCTTCTGCCTGACCATGATGAGCGACGGGATCAAGGACCGGAACATGGAGGAAAAGATGGCCGCCCGGGACATCGCCGAGCTCGTCTGGGAATCAATGGATCTGAAGGAGTAACCCGCAATAGTCATTCTCGCGGTGAATTCTGATAAAAATTAAATAGTTGTGAAAAATCCCCGGCTTTAGCAAGTCGGGGATTTTTTTATAAAAAAGCTTTCTTTCTCTGCAAAAATTTTATATATTTTCGAAAAGTTCACAAGATAAGGGGGTGATGAGGAGACTCAAGGGAAAAAGCGACGACCGTTCATATCGAGCCAAATAGTTCAGAAATCAAACATCTTATCTTTATCTGTTCAGGTAACGAAAGTTTCTGTTAAAGGAGGGGTTATATGAGAAGAAAAACGTTACTCTGGATCTTTCTTGCCGCTTCGCTCGCAGTACTTATGAGCGCCGGATCCGTCTTTGCCGCGGGGTTCGCCCTCTATGAGGGGAGCGCCCGCGGGCTCGTCCTCGGCGCGGGGCTCACGGCGACAGCCGATGACGCCTCGGCCGTTTACTACAACCCCGCAGGCATCACACAGCTCAAGGGCATCCATACGATGATCGGTGTTACGGCGATCAATCCGCAGCTCGATGTGGTCACGGGAACGACAGAGACAGGCATGACTAACAACACGCATTTCATACCCCACGCATACTACACCCAGCAGCTCAACGACAGGTTCTGGGTCGGCGTCGGGATCTTCAGCCCCTTCGGTCTCGAGACCGAATTCCCGGCGAACTGGGCGGGGAGGTACAACAGCTACCACGGCAAAGTCCAGTCCCTGGAGTTGAACCCGAACGTAGCTTATAAGATCTCGGACCAATTATCAGTGGCAGCGGGTTTGAACGTCATGTATTTCAACTTGGCACACTACCAGAAAAAAATACCTGCCGGTTCTATCAACCCAGCTTTTGCCGGTCAGCCTGATCTTGATTCTGACTTAAGCGCCGATTCCTATGGGTGGGGGCTCAACCTGGCCGTCCATTACAAGCCTGTAGACTGGTTCTCCGCGGGCATCTCCTACCGTAGTCGTGTCAGCCAGCATCTGGAAGGCGACGCCGATTTCACTAAGCCAGCTTTAGTAGCCGCCTTAGCTCCGACAGTCTTCAATGACACGGGCGCGAATGGCAGTCTGCGGCTTCCGGACGAGGTCTTTGCCGGTGTGAACTTCAAGGCCCTCAAGAACCTTAACATCGGTGGCGGCGTCTATTGGACGCGTTGGAGCACCTACGACAAGCTACAGGTAAATTTCGACACTCCCCTCTATCCCGGCGCGTCGCAGACGACATCCATCAAGGACTGGGATGATACCTTCCGCTACATGATCGGTGTGGAGTGGAACGTGACGAATAATTGGGACCTCCGTCTCGGCTATGCCTATGACGAATCCCCGGTGCCCGACAATACGATCGACTACCTGCTTCCCGATAGCGACCGCCAGCAGTTCGCCATCGGTTGCGGCTACCACCAGGGTCCCTGGCTTGTCGACCTGACCTACATGTACCTCTTGTTTGAAGACCGTGACATCACGGCGAGGGCGGCCGATGGTATCTCCCAGGGCAAGGTTGAGAACGGCTACGCCCACCTCATCGGTTTCAGTTTCGGTTACAAGTTCTAAAGAGATGGTTTAAAAGGAAACCCGGATTTTGTCCGGGTTTCCTTTTAACCGGCTAGAGGCGCAAGGCTTATGGCAAAGAAGAATTAAATGATTCCGTGCCCAAAGCCATACGCCCTTAGCCATTAGCCTATCGTTATGGTGACCATATGGCTGAAGGATCCATCTATCAGAAAAAACCCTGGCTGAAGAGTTACGAGAAGGGGGTCCCTGAGCGGATCAGCTACGAGGAGATCTGCATGCCCGACATCCTGGACCGGACGGCAAAGCAGTTCCCCGACAAGCCGGCCCTCATCTTCCAGGGATATATTATGACCTACCGGCAGTTGAAGGAGATGGTGGACCGGTTCGCCACGTGCCTCACGGATTTCGGGGTTCGGCAGGGGGACGCCGTGGCGATCCTCCTTCCCAACCTGATCCCCTGCGTCGTCGCTTATTTTGCCATCCTGAGGCTGGGGGCCGTCACCGTGATGAATAACCCCCTCTACGCCGACCGGGAGCTGGAGCACCAGTTCAACGACTCGGGATCGAAGGTCCTCGTGACCCTCGATCTCCTCGGCAACCGCATGATCGACCTGCGGCCGAAGACGAAGATCAAACAGATCGTCTACACCTCCATCGGTGATTATCTCCCCTTTCCCAAGAGCATGCTCTTTCCCCTGGTCGGCAAAAAGAAGAAGCTCGCCGCGGATGTCAAGCCGGCCCCCGACGTGTATAAGTGGAAGGACTGCGTCGCGAAATACGGCCCGAACCCGCCGCGGCCGAAGATCGGCTTCGAGGACGTGGCCATGTACCAGTACACCGGAGGAACGACGGGTGTCTCCAAGGGGGTGATGCTCACCCATGCCAACCTGAGCAAGCAGTGCCAGCAGATCGAGGCCTGGTTCCCGAAGTTCCAAAAGGGCGAGGTGACCATGCTTGGGGCCCTTCCTTTCTTTCACGTCTTCGGCTTGTCCACGGCCATGAACCTGTCTGTCTACATGGCGTGGGAGGACGTCCTTGTCCCCAGGCCGCAGCCGGAGCCGCTCCTCGAGGCCATCGGGAAGTTCAAGCCCACCTTCGCGCCGCTTGTCCCCACCATGTACATCGGGATGCTGAACCACCCCGACATCAAGAAAACGGATATGTCCAGCATCAAGGGGGCTTTTTCCGGGAGCGCTCCTCTTCCCGTGGAGGTCATTCACGAATTCGAGAGGGTGACGGGCGCGGTGATCGTCGAGGGGTTCGGCATGACGGAGACGACACCGGTCACGCACATCAACCCCTTTGCCGGCGGAGCGAGAAAGGTCGGGAGTGTCGGTGTGCCCATCAGCGACACGGAAGCCCGGATCGTCGATCTCGAAACGGGGCTCAACGACATGCCATTGGGGAAACCGGGAGAGCTGATCGTCAAGGGACCCCAGATCATGAAGGGTTATTTGAACAAACCCGACGAAACGGCCTACACGCTTCGAAACGGCTGGTGCTTCACCGGCGACATCGCCACGATGGACGAAGACGGTTATTTCTACATCGTGGACCGGAAGAAAGACATGATCATCTCGGGCGGGTTCAACATCTACCCGAGGG
>Ga0172362_10001089_pt1 | contig 23005 bp, 35 predicted proteins | sample LakKivs1_kivu2a2_FD_114534 | JGI IMG/M metagenome (GOLD analysis project Ga0172362, IMG submission 114534) | Sediment microbial communities from Lake Kivu, Rwanda - Sediment s1_kivu2a2 | ecosystem: Environmental > Aquatic > Freshwater > Lake > Sediment | place: Rwanda: Western Province, Lake... | reverse complement strand
TAAACCTGGCTTCAACGTCGTCCTTGCCAGGCATACCTAACACCCTGCCTGTCATGCTCTCTTTATCAAAGCTTAACCAGTTGGGGATCAGTTTCCCTTCAATTTCTTCAGCCAGTCTTTTATAGTATTCCGTTTTCTTACTGGCTTCACACCATTTTATTACATCTCCCGATTTCACCAGAAAGGAAGGAATACTTGCCCTGCGCCCATTCACCATTATGTGGCCGTGCCCAACTATTTGCCTGGCCTGAGCATGTGAATCAGCAAAACCCAAGCGATAAACCACATTATCCAGTCTCCTCTCCAGCAATATCAGAAGAGTCTCTCCCGTAGCACCCGGCCTTTTCTTGGCCTCTTCAAAAAACCTGCGAACCTGCCGTTCCAAAACACCATAGCTAAAACGAAGCTTCTGTTTCTCACGCAATTGAAGTCCTCGGTCGGAAGTGCCACCGCGCCCGCGCCCTCGCCCTCGAGTCACCGGACGTCCGCCCGGTGGAGTATTCCTTTTCTCTAAGGGACATTTGGGTGTGGCGCACTTCTCGCCTTTGAGCATCAGTTTTTCCCCGAGACGGCGACACAGGCGACAAGTTGGTCCTGTATAGCGAGCCATCTTATACCCTTCGTCTCCCTTTCGGACGACAGCCGTCATGGGGGATAGGAGTCACATCTCTAATGGCTGTAACGGTAATGCCGGCGGCCTGTAAGGCACGGATGGCTGCTTCTCGTCCGCTGCCAGGGCCTTTAATATACACTTCGACTCGGTGCAAGCCATCACCCATCGCCCGGTGTGCTGCATCTCTGGCAGCTATCTGAGCAGCGTAAGGTGTTCCTTTCCGGGAGCCCTTAAATCCGGCAGTCCCGGAACTTCCCCAGGCAACAACATTGCCTTCCATATCGGTAATAGTGACAATAGTATTATTAAAGCTAGATTGGATGTAAGCTTTGCCTTCGCTGACCTTCTTATGGGCTTTTTTCTTCCTTGGCATCTGTCAGAACAGCCTCCTTACTTCTTGGCTACACCGCGTCTCTGCCCTCTACCAGCCACTGTCTTCTTCGGCCCTTTCTTGGTTCGGGCGTTCGTACGCGTCCTCTGCCCGTGGACTGGCAGCCTCATGCGGTGTCTTGTGCCTCGGTAGCAACCAATTTCAATGAGCCGCTTTATATTGGATTGAACCTCCCTCCTAAGATCACCTTCCACCTTGTATTGTTTGTCAATAGCATCTCGAATCTGGCCAACTTGTTCTTCGCTCAGGTTCTTAACCCTAATGCCTGGAGCAATACCTGTGGCAGCCATGATGCGCCTGCTTGATGTCGAACCGATGCCATAAATGCTCTGCAAAGCTACCCAAATTGGCTTCTCTTTGGGAAGGTCTACGCCAGCAATACGTGCCATCGCTCTTGTTACCCCTGCCGCTGCTTGTGCTTTGGATTCTCACAGATAACCCTAACCACACCCTGCCGCCTGATAACCTTGCACTTTCGGCATATCGGCTTGACTGAAGCTCTTACTTTCATTTTACAATCACAATACAAACAAACGTTTATGATAAACTTTCTTCGTTAGCCTGTCAACCTATTTGAGTCGATAGGTAACCCTTCCCCGGCTCAAGTCGTACGGGGAGAGTTCTACCAGAACTCTGTCCCCGGGCAGAATCTTGATGTAGTGCTTTCTCATTTTGCCCGAGATATGAGCCAATACCTGATGCCCGTTGGCCAATTCCACACGAAACATGGTGTTAGGCAGAACCGTAACCACCTTGCCCTCGACCTCTATTCTCTCTCTCTTGGCCATTTCCTACCTATCATCTAAACAAGTATCTCAGCCTCATTGTCAGTTATGGCAATCGTATGTTCAAAGTGTGCTGACAGGCTTCCATCGGCCGTAAGCACCGTCCATTGATTAGCTGCCAGCCTGGTGTGCCAATCTCCAACATTGACCATAGGCTCAATAGCCAGAGTCATACCTTTGCGAAGCAAGGAACCCTTGCCAAATGCAAAATTAGGTATCTGGAGCTCCTCATGCAGGTCCCGACCCACTCCGTGTCCAGTATACTCTCTGACCACGGAGAATCCTTTTGATTCAACATAATGCTGAATGGCAGATGAGATATCTCCCACCCATGCCCCACTTACAGCTTTAGCGATGCCCGACTGTAAACTACCTTCTGTGACCGCAATAAGGTCTTCGGCCTCCCTACTTATCCGCCCCACACCGACAGTTATGGCAGCGTCGGTATGAAATCCGCTGAGTTTCGCCCCAACGTCCAAAGAAACAATGTCACCCTCCTGTAGTATCCGCTTGCCAGGAATGCCGTGGACTATTTCATCGTTCACAGAAACGCATAAATTCGCAGGGAAACCGCGATAGTTCTTGAAAGAAGGCACAACTCCCCTCTTTCTGGATTCCTCAGCCATGACCGTGTCCAGCTGGGCGGTCTTCATCCCTGGTCTTACTTCCGCTGCCAGCCTATCTAAGATAGCCGCAAGGATCTTGCCACACTTCCTCATAATAGCTATTTCCTCGTCAGATTTTATGATTACCATCTATTCTATCCCTGCTTGCCTCCAATGTCATTCCAGCGGACTATGGCCGCTAGGCAATCTCGGAGACCCCTCGCTTCCCCTAGCGCGACATAGATACTCCGAGCGCAGAGACTATTTCTCGAGCCACTTTCTGCATTCCTGAATTCCCATTGATCCTGATTAATTTACCCTGTTTCTTGTAATAATCAAGTATGGGAACGGTCTGGGCAAAGAAAACATTAAGTCGTTCCTTAACTGTTTCCTCCCTGTCATCAGGACGTTGATACAGTTCACCACCGCATCTATCGCATTTACCGGGCGTCTTAGGCGGCGAATTAGTTATATGGTACGGCGTCTGACAAACCCGGCAAAGCCATCTTCCGCTCAGGCGCTTCACTAGCTCTTCATCAGGCACTTCGATGTATATTGCTTTATCAATGCTTCTTCCTTGCTGCACAAGAGCCTTGTCCAGGGCCCTAGCTTGCTGCAAAGTCCGGGGAAAGCCGTCGAAAATGCAGCCCGAAGCACAGTCAGGCTTGTCCATTCCCTCCAGAATCATTTTTATGGTTATCTCGTCGGGAACCAGTTCCCCTCTATTCATATAGCCTTTTGCCGACAGACCAACATCCGTCCTTTTCTCCAATGCCTGTCGAAACAAATCCCCGGAGGCTATGTGAGGTAAATTTAGCTCCCGGGAGAGAATGTCTGCCTGAGTTCCCTTCCCCGCCCCCGGAGCACCTAGCATGATGATGTACATTATTTCAGGAAACCCTCGTAGCGCCGCATGGTTAGCTGGGCCTCCAGTTGTTTCATGGTATCTAGGGCCACACCGACAGCTATGAGCATGGCGGTACTCTGGATTCCCAGATTTACATTGTCGGTAATTCTCATGGCAATGAAGGGCAGAATGGCCACTACGGCTAGAAAAATGGCACCGCCGAAGGTGATACGTCTTATGATACCATTCAAATAGTCGGCCGTCGCCTTGCCCGGTCGCACTCCGGGGATGAATCCGCCTTGCTGCTGCAGAGTCTGAGGTAGGTTCATTTGCTCAAATATAACCATAGTGTAGAACAAGGTGAAACCAATTACTAGGGCAAAATACAGGACCTGGTAGAGTACGGCATCAGATTGAAATACGTTCCAGATTGTGTTCCAGAAATTCGGGGCTTCAGTGCTCGGATTCATGAAATATGTAGCTATCGTACCAGGAAGCTGCATTAAGGCGATGGCGAAAATGAGGGGTATCATTCCTGCAGTGTTGACTCGCAGCGGGATGTAGGTGGAACCCGACTGGCGGTACATGCGGCCACTGCGAAAAGTACTCCGAGCATACTGCACAGGAATGCGGCGATGAGCTTCAACAAATACAACTATAAGCACTACCATAGCTAAGGTCACGATAATGTAAGCGGTCAGCCCCGCGGGATTTCCGCCCTGAGCAGCTATAATGCCGCGACCCACTATGGAAGGTATGTCAGTAACGATACCGGCAAAGATTATTATCGATATCCCGTTGCCAACTCCACGCTCGGTAATCAATTCGCCCAGCCACACGAGGAACATTGTGCTAGCGGTCATCGTTATAATTATATTGACTATGGTCAGCGGTACAAGGTTTTCAGTGACTCCCTGGGAACGTAGTAGAGCAATCATGGCATAGCTTTGCAGGGCAGCCAGGGGTATAGTTGCTATGTGAGTAATTCGATTGATTCTCTGTTGACCGAGTTCGCCCTCCTGGGATAAAGCTTGAAGGCTGGGGATCACGGGGACCAGCAGCTGCATAATTATGGAAGAAGTAATGTAGGGATAGACGCCCAGCGTAGCTACACTGAATTTCTCCATGGCGCCGCCCGTGAAAAGGTCAAGCATGCCGAAGAGCGGGCTTGTCGCGAAGTATTCCTGCAACTTTGTGATGTCGACTCCTGGCAAGGGAACGTGAGTTATGAAACGGAAAGCGACAAGGATGCCGATAGTGAAGAGAATTCTTCGCCGTAAATCAGGCAATGCCCATATATCTATCATTGCCTGGACAAGTCGCGGTCGGGTTGCCTTTCGCTCCATTCTAAGCCTGCTTTATGCTCCCTCCAGCGGCCACAATCTTTTTCTCTGCCGATGAAGAGAATTTGTCAGCACTAACCGACAATGGAAGCTTGATATCGCCAACGCCAAGGATTTTGGTGGGACGATCCATGGTACCAATCAACCCGGCATCGAGTAGTTCCTTAGGGGTCACTTCCATTCCCGGAGAGAAAATAGTCAACTGCCCCACGTTGACAATATTGTATTTAGCTTTGAAGATGTTTGTGAATCCCCTCTTTCGTGGTAGTCGTTTTATTAAAGGCAACTGACCGCCTTCAAAGCCAAGACGCACACCACCCCCCGAGCGAACGTTCTGCCCTTTGCACCCTCGGCCGGAATATGTGCCATGCCCGCTGCCATTTCCGCGGCCTACGAACTTCCTCTTGTGCTTAGCACCTGCCGAAGGCTTTAATTCATTCTGTTTCATCTACTTTCTCTCTCTGAGCTTCTCCGGCAGTCGCATCCGCGGGCGCCGGCTGATTTGCTTCTTCCTTAATCTTCCTCAAGTTACTCAAAGCAAGCATCGTTGCCTTGGCCACATTGATCTTGCTTGGTCCTCCCAATGATTTGCCCAGAACATCTTTCACTCCCGCCAATTCAAGCACCGCTCGGGCGGTGCTGCCAACAATCAAGCCCGTGCCCGGCGCTGCCGGCTTCAACAGGATCCTGGACGCACCGAACTTAGCCAGAATTTCATGAGGGATAGTGCCGTCTCTAATAGGCACCTCAATCAGCTGCTTCTTTGCCATAGCACCGGCTTTGCGGACTGCTTCCGGAACTGCCGCTGCCTTAGCTAACCCGAATCCGACGTGCCCCTGGCCATCGCCAACAACAACCAAAGCTCTGAAACGAAGATGTCTGCCACCTTTGACTACCTTGGTCACACGGTCGATGCCCAACAGCTTCTCTTCGAGGGTCAATTCTCCACTATCGATTTTGCCCTGCTCTCTTAATTTGGTCACTGCCTTCATACGTTAATCCTCAAAATTCTAGTCCAGCTTTCCTGGCAGCCTCGGCTAGAGCCTTGACTCTGCCGTGATATCTGTAGCCACCACGATCAAAAACCACCTTCTTGATTCCCTTGCCTAATGCTCTCTCCGCAAGCAGAGTCCCCACCATTTCGGCTCTCTTGCTTTTTCCCATTCCATCAGTCTTGCCTCTCACCTGAGGGTCGAGACTGCTCATTGAGACCACAGTCTGGCGCATAGAATCATCGATAAGCTGAGCATGAATATGATTCAAGCTCCGAAAGACACATAACCTGGGACGTGATATGGTTCCCGTCACTTTTTGCCTGACACGCCTGTGTCGTATTCTTCCGATTACCTTTGAGTTTCTCGCTTTCATGATGGTCGCTACTTCTTGCCTATCTTGCCCGATTTGCCGGGTTTAAGCCGCAGTCTCTCGCCTTCGTATTTGATGCCTTTTCCTTTATATGAGTCAGCACGGCGTATAGCCCGGATTTTGGCAGCAGTTTCTCCAACTAGTTCTTTATCAATACCGATAACGTGAATGCGATTTGCCCCTTCAACACTGATACTAATACCAGCAGGAGGAGAAAACTCTACAGTGTTGGCATATCCCACTTGAAGCAACAACTTCTCACCGGTCTTCTGCGCTCTATAACCTACGCCATTTATCTCCAGGATTTTTTCAAAACCTTTGCTCACACCCGTAACCATGTTTGCCAAAAGGGTGCGAGTCAGCCCGTGTAAAGAACGATGTACTTTGCTATCACTCGGCCGCGTTACAATCAAGCAGCCATCCTTCAAAGCAATAGAAATAGCGGGGTGAAATCTGCGGCTGAGTTCACCTTTGCTTCCTTTTGCCACTACCTCGCTCCCATTGACCTTTACCTCGGTACCCCGAGGAATAGGAATTGGTAGCGAGCCAACACGAGACATAGCTTACAACTCCTGAGTTAATCTACCATACATAGCACAGAATCTCACCGCCAAGACGCTGTTTCCACGCTTCCTGGCCCGTCATGATGCCTTTTGATGTGGATAGGACTGCAATGCCCAGGCCCCCATAGACGCGGGGGATTTCATGTCCTTCCGCATAAACCCTCAGACCCGGTTTGCTGACTCTTTCCAAACCCAAGATTGCGGGCTGTTCGTCTGTGTACTTGAGGTGGACTTTTATCATCGGCTGCGGTTTGCCTTTAAGCACCTCATAACGGTCAATAAAACCCTCGTCTCTGAGTATTTTGACGATAGCAAGCTTCGTCTTAGAGGAGGGCACAAGTACATTGGCGTGATTTGCCATGATGGCATTCCGTATCCTGGTCAACATATCAGCAATGGGGTCAATGATTGTCATCTTTCCTTACCAGCTTGACTTTCTTATCCCAGGGATTACACCGGTTACAGCAAGTTCCCGGAAACAAATACGACACAATCCGAATCTACGCATATAGGCACGCGGCCTGCCGCATAACTGACAACGATTATGTTGCTGCACTTTGTACTTGGGCGGGCGCTTTGATTTGATAATCTTAGATAATTTCGCCATATTAGATTCTCCTGAAAGGCATGCCCATCAATTCCAGCAGGGTTCTGGCCTCATCATCGTTCTTTGCCGTCGTAACAACGGTCACTTCCAGACCGCGGATTTTGTCCACCTTGTCGTAGTCAATCTCAGGAAAAACTATCTGCTCCTTTATGCCCAGGCTGTAGCTTCCGCGACCATCAAACGAATCTCGTGACACTCCCCGGAAATCGCGAAACCTGGGTAGAACAACATTAACCAACTTATCAAAGAAATCGTACATCCGCTTACCTCGCAAAGTCACCATCATCCCGATAGGCACACCTGCGCGCAGCTTAAAAGCGGAAATAGACTTCTTCGCCCGTGTCGTCACTGGATGCTGTCCTGAGACTGTGGCCAGGTCCTTCTCTGCTGCCTCAAGAGCCTTGGGTTCCTGTATTGCTTCGCCTAAACCAATGCTGAGCACAATCTTCTTCAATTTAGGCAACTGCATCACATTGTCATAGCCCAGTTTGGCCTTAAGCTGAGGAGCTACTTCAGTCAGATATTTTTCCTCCAGGCGAGATTTCATAGCCGACTCCCTTAGTCAATCACCTCTCGACATGAATTGCAAATTCGCACTTTCTTGCCATCGTCCAAGAAGCGGAAATTAACCCGCGTGGGCTTACCACATTTACTGCATACCAACATTAGGTCGGATACATAGATTGGAGCTTCAAGCTCAATTATGCCAGCCTGGCGCGTGGCTCTGCGAGCTCGGGAATGGCGCTTAATCATATTAAGGCCTTCCACTATCACTCTATCCTCCCTGGGCAGAGCACGACGAACCTTCCCTTTTTTCCCTCTGTCTTTGCCAGCAATTATGACAACCGTATCGTCTTTTCTTATTTTCATCTCACAACACCTCGGGAGCCAAGGATATTATCTTGGCAAAGTCCTTATCTCTGAGTTCCCGGGCTACAGGACCAAAAATACGGCTGCCCTTGGGATTATTCTTCTCACCAAGAATGACTGCGGCGTCTTCATCAAATCTAATGTAGGAGCCGTCGGAGCGGCGATAGGGATTCGCTACACGCACCACCACAGCCCGCACCACCTCACCCTCTTTGACCATTCCATGAGGTATGGCTCGTTTCACCGTGGCTACAATAACGTCACCTATGTGAGCATACTTCCTTGCCCCTACAGGGACATTGATGCACATAATTTGCTTAGCTCCGCTATTATCTGCTATCTTCAGTCTAGTATAAGCCTGAATCATGTCTCTCACTTCGGTTTCGTTTCAGTTGTTTCTTTAGTAGACATAATCTGTGCTACGCGCCATCTCTTTTCTTTCGACAAAGGACGCGTTTCCACGATTCTCACTTTGTCGCCAATTTTGCAGACATTGTTCTCATCGTGAGCCTTGTATTTCTTTGTGAGCCTGACAGCCTTCTTATAGAGTGGATGGACCCTCCTAGTCTCGATGGCTACCACAACGGTCTTGGCCATCTTGTTGCTCACCACCAAGCCTTCCCTGACTTTTCGTTTCTCGAGATCATTCATTTTGCTGTGCCCAGTTCCCTTTCTCTCAGAATAGTCTTTATTTTGGCAATCCTTCTCTTTACTCGAGGAATCTCTCGATGATTCCCCAGCTGTCTAGTGGCCAAGCGAAAACGGAGGTTAAACAGCTCCTCATGGGCCTCTTCAAGTTTCTTCAGTAACTCCTCATTGTCAAGGGCACGAATTTCGCTAGCTTTCAATTCTCTGTCTTTCCTTCCTGACAAAACTGGTAGCTATGGGAAGCTTATGAGAGGCAAGGCGCGTTGCCTCAGAAGCCACATCTTCCTTCACATCAGCCAATTCAAACAAAATTCTGCCTCTCTTGACTACCGCCACCCACTGGTCGGGGGCGCCTTTCCCACCCCCCATTCTTGTCTCCGCAGGTTTCTTTGTCACCGACTTGTCAGGGAAAATCCGTATCCATAACTTGCCACCCCGATGCAAGTGACGGACAAACACGCGCCGGCTTGCCTCGATTTGTCGCGCGGTTAGCCAAGCAGATTCGTCAGCCCTCATCCCGAAGTCGCCAAAAACAATGGTATCCCCGCTCTGGGCACTACCTTTTCGTCTTCCTCTATGTACCTTCCGGTACTTCACCCGTTTCGGCTGTAGCATGCTCCTCCTTCACTTCAGGAATGATATCGCCCTTGTAGATCCACACTTTTATCCCAATACGCCCCATTACAGTATGAGCTTCCGTAAAACCGTAATCTATGTCGGCGCGTAACTTATGCAACGGCATCTGACCCTGGCGGATAGTCTCGCTTCTGGCAATTTCAAGCCCGCCGAGTCTTCCTCCGCACCTTATCTTTATTCCCTTGGCGCCAGATTGCAGAGTCCGGAAGGCTGCCTGTCTCATCGCCCTGCGGAAAGGAATTCTTTCCTCGAGCCGCTCAGCTATGCTGCGAGCTACTAAACTGGCCTCGAGCTCCGGATGCTCAACCTCCCTGACGGTCAATCTAATCTTGTCTCCACTGACCTTCTCCAGGTCCGATTTCAGTATTTCCACATTTTGTCCGCCACGACCGATCAAGATACCAGGACGAGCCGAGTAGAGAGTCAAATGCGTTTCGTCTCCCGAACGTTCAATCTCCACTCGAGCGACCGCGCCTCCCACACACCTCTCTTCTACAACTCTGCGTAGCTTCAAATCATCTAACAAGAACCGTGTATAGTTCTTTTCAGCATACCACCTCGTTCGCCAATCTTGATTGACACCCAGTCTGAACCCGTAAGGATGAACTTTCTGTCCCAAAACTATTCCTCCTCTTCAGTAACGAAAACTGTAATATTGCTAGACCGTTTCAAGATAGGACTAATCCTTCCCCTCGACTGAGGGCGAAATCTTTTCATAACGTGCCCTTTATCAGCAAATATATCAGTAATTCTAAGCTCAGCCGGCGACATTTGAAAATTGTTTTCAGCATTGGCCACTGCTGATTTGATTACCTTGGCCACCGCCTTGGCTGTAGGCGTAGGCACAAATCTAAGGATAGTCAAAGCCTCATCAACTCTCTTGCCTCTAACCATATCCACCACCAAACGAACTTTCTGAGGCGAAATGCCGACGTCGTTAGCTACTGCTTTTACCTTCATTGCGCTTGTGGTTTCACCGCCTGTTCAGTTACTTTAGCCTTGGTGATATGGCCCCTGAATGTCCTGGTAGAGGCAAACTCTGCAAGTTTATGCCCCACCATGTTTTCAGTGATGAAAATGGGCACATGTTTCTTGCCATTGTGCACTGCAATAGTGTGACCTATCATCTGGGGCAAGATAGTAGAGGCACGAGACCATGTCTTGAGCACCGTCTTCTCGCCAGAACTATTGAGTGCCTCTATTCTCTTGACTAATTTAGGGTCGCAGAAAGGCCCTTTTCTAAGCGATCGTGACATTTTGTTTCCTCCGCTTAAGGATCATCTGATCCGACGTTTTACGGCGACGGGTCCTAGCTCCCAAAGCTGGCTTCCCCCACGGAGTCTTCGGCGGCATTCCTCGTTTAGCTCTGCCCTCCCCACCCCCATGCGGGTGGTCACGGGGAGTCATAGCAGAACCTCTGACAGTAGGCCGCCAACCTAACCACCTTGTCCTTCCAGCCTTGCCTAGCTTTATGCTCTCGTGCTCAACGTTCCCTATCTGACCAACTGTAGCCCAGCACCTTTGATGAAACCTACGCAGTTCACCTGAAGGGAGTTTAAGCACTACGTACTGACCCTCCTTGTTTATGACTTGGGCAGCATTCCCCGCGCTATGCACTAGCTTTCCCCCTTTGCCTGGCTCAAACTCAACATTATGTACTGGGGTCCCCACAGGAACATGCTCCAATGGCAGAGCATTCCCAGGCTTTATGTCAACGTCCTCGCCCGCCTGTATAGTATCACCCAGCTTAATGTCCAGAGGAGCGAGTATATAACGCTTCTCTCCATCAGCATAATGAACTAAAGCGATCCGAGCTGCCCTATTAGGGTCATATTCAATAGAAGCTATTCTTCCCGGAACGGCAATCTTGTCTCTCTTGAAATCGATCAGGCGGAGTTTGCGTTTGCTGCCGCCACCGCGATGACGCACAGTTACCACGCCCCGGCTATTACGCCCTGCCTTTCTTCTCAGTGGTACCAGCAAGGACTTCTCGGGGGCTACTCCGGTTAGCTCCTCAAAAGCGGCACCAGACATGAATCTCCGGCCTGGGGAAGTTGGCTCATAAGTTTTCAATCCCACGAAACACTCCTTATTTGTGAGTCCTCTGCCAGCGAGTCTTCTTAAGAAGCTTCTTATGCTGGTGCTTGGACATTTTCTTTTTTCTCCACTTGGTAACTGAACCCATTAGACACCCTCAAAGAAAGTAATTTTGTGTCCCGGTTCCAAGGTGACTATTGCCTTTTTCCAAGCTGAACCAGTTACTTGTCTCCGGCCAAATCTCCTTGTCTTACCGGGCATCCTCATCACATTTACTTTGCTTACCTTGACCTTAAAAGCTCTTTCTACTGCCTCCTTAATCTGAGACTCGGTAGCCTTGCCCCCCACCTCAAACGCATATTTGTCCTTCTCTTTAAGAGAAGTAGCCTTCTCCGTAATCAAAGGACGCCGCAAAACCTCATAACTATGCAATTTATTTACCCCAAATCTCTTCGATGTTCCGTACCGCCGGCACCGTAGCTACCAGCATTTCATAGGAAAGCAAATCCAACACATTAACTAGGGGCGAAGGCACTACCTTTACCTCAGTCAGATTAGCTGCTGATTTGGCAACATTGGGTGCCAACTCAGCAGTAACAATCAAAGCAGAAGAACCGATGCCCAGCGAAGACAGGACATTTATCATGTCTTTTGTTCTTGGCTCCTTGAAATCAAGCTCTTGCACCAGTCTCATATTTCCTTCTCTGATTTTAGCGGAGAGCAGGCACTTCAGAGCTAACCTTCTCATTTTCTTGGGCATCGACTGGTGGTATGAGCGTGGGCGAGGGCCAAAAACCACACCACCCCCTCTTAGAAGAGGTGACTTTATGTCCCCCCTGCGCGCTCTACCCGTATGCTTTTGTGCATACAGTTTTCTTGTGCTCCCGCTGACCTCCCCCCTGGATTTTGCAGACGCAGTACCCTGCCGCGCATTTGCCAACTGTCTTACCATCGCCTGGTGCACTACAGCCTCATTGAAAGGAATGGCAAAAATGGCTTCACTAAGCTCTATTTGCTCAACAACTTCACCGTTTAAGCCATAAACTGGCGCTTTCACTTCCTGCTACCTTACCTTCTCAATCACTAGCAGCCCTCCATTGGCTCCAGGCACTGCACCCTTCACCAGAAGCAAATTCCGCTCTGGGTCAGCCTGAACAACCCGGAGGTTACGCGCTGTTACTCTCCTATTTCCTGTATGCCCTGCCATGCGTTTTCCTCTAAGGACTCGCCCTGGCCAGGTGGTGGCTCCAATTGAACCAGGGGCGCGATGGCGGTCAGTCTGGCCATGGGTCTTTGGCCCACCGGCAAAATGATGCCGCTTTACCACACCAGTGAAGCCTCTGCCCTTGGAAAGGCCGATGACATTTACCAAGTCGCCCTGTTTCAGGAAACCAACATTCACTTTGTCACCACGCTTGATCGAGCTAACGTCATTAGCCCTGAATTCGCGAAGATAGCGAACATTCTCCAGGTCTCGAAGATGGCCTTTCTCCGGAGAGCTAAGCTGAGATTGTCGCACTTTGTTGTCAATGAAGCCTACCTGTACAGCATCATAACCGTCCCTGTCCCGGCTCTTCACCTGAGTTACCACAGAAGGCCCAGCTTGAATGGCCGTGACTGCTACTGTCTCTCCGTTCTCCTGAAACAGTTGCGTCATGCCTACTTTTTTGCCGATAATGCCTGGAAACATGGTTCTAGCTACAATTTGATATCTATCTCTACTCCAGATGCCAAGTCCAGTTGACTCAGGGCATCTATAGTCTTAGAACTTGGCTGCAAAACATCAATTACCCTCTTATGAGTCCTGATCTCAAACTGTTCCCTGGAATCCTTATCTATGTTGGGGGAACGAATAACACAGAACTTTTCGATACGTGTGGGTAAAGGTACCGGGCCAACCACGATAGCCCCCGTACGCTCCACCGCATCTACTATTTGCCTTACGGCTTGGTCAGCTAACTTATGATCGAAGCTCTTGATTTTGATACGAACTTTTTGCTCGGTCATCTGGTTCTTCCTGCCTTAGCCACAATTTGGTCAGCCAAATCCTGAGGCAATTCTTCATACCGATGAAAGCACATGGTGTAACTTGCTCTCCCTTGACTGACCGATCTCAAATCTCCAGCGAAACCAAATGTCTCCGCCAGAGGGACGAGACAACGGACAGCAGAGACCTCATCGCGACTCTCAATGCCTTCGATATGCGCCCTTCGAGAGTTCAGATCGCCAATGATATCTCCCAGAAACTCATTAGGAGTAGTTATTTCCACCTGCATTATTGGCTCGAGAATAGTAGGTTTAGCTTTATCTATCCCATCTCTCACAGCCATGAAAGCTGCCATCCTGAAAGCCATATCCGAAGAATCAACTTCGTGAAAACTTCCATCATACAAAGTCACCTTCGTATCTATCACAGGGTAACCGGCTGATCCACCGCTCTGCAAAGCTGACTTGACCCCGGCCTCAACCGCAGGAACGAATTCCCTTGGTACAGCTGCGCCCCGAATCTGGTCACGAAACGCAAATCCGCTGCCACGCTCCCCTGGCTCGATCTTGAGCCAAACGTGTCCGTACTGGCCTTTCCCACCGGACTGACGTATGAATTTTCCTTCAGATTCCACAGGAACGGTAATTGTCTCCTTATAGGCGACCTGAGGCTTACCAGCATTAACCCTTATGCCATATTCGCGAAATATACGCTCCATTAACACTTCGAGATGAAGTTCACCCATCCCCGAGATCAGAGTCTGCCCTGTTTCTTTGTCATGGTATACCTTGAAGGTAGGATCCTCCATAGCAAGTTTAACCAGGCTATCATCCAGCTTGTCCTGGTCAACTTTGCTTCTGGGTTCAACAGCCATCGAAAGCACCGGCTCAGCAAATCGTATAGCCTCAAGAAGTACTGGCCGTGCAGGTTCGCAAAGGGTATCACCTGTGGAGGTCATCTTCAGTCCCAGACTAGCTACAATGCTTCCGGTGTCCGTGTGGCCGATCTCTTCGCGACGATTAGCGTGCATAACATAAAGTTTCCCCAGTCTCTCTTTCTTGTCTATGCTGGAATTCAAGACCTGTGCTCCGGCCTTTATTGTGCCCGAGTAAACGCGCAGATAGACAAGTCTACCCATAAACGGGTCAAAAACCGTTTTGAAAGCCAATGCAGAAAAAGGTTCTTCGTCGCTCACGCGCCGAAGGACCTTTTGTCGATTTCTAGGGTCTGTAGCCGAGATTGGGGGAACATCGAGCGGCGACGGCAGATAATCCACTATCGCATCAAGCAATGGCTCGATGCCTCTATCTCTCAACGCACTGCCGCAAAGAACCGGCACCACGCGGTTCGAAACGGTCAATCTTCTTATGGCTGCCTTGATCTGAGAAACCGTGATATCTTGCCCATCAAGGTAAAGCATCATTATCTGCTCATCGAGTTCAGCCAAGTTACTAATCAATGTCTGGCGATCCTTGACCAACAGAGTCTCGCTGCCAGGTTCCATTGGAGATGAATTAGAATCAACCGGGAAAGCGACAACTTCGTTTTCCACAAGGTCGATGACGCCTCGAAAGTCCTTCTCGCTACCTATTGGAAACTGCAGAGGTAGCGCCTTACACCGCAACCTTTCATTAATCATGGTTACTGTGTGCCGAAAATCAGCGCCCACCCTATCCATCTTGTTGATAAAACAGATTCTGGCCACGCCATATTTGTCTGCCTGGCGCCACACAGCTTCTGACTGAGCCTCCACTCCGGCCACGCCATCGAAGATCACGACGCCACCATCTAATACGCGGAGGCTACGCTCCACCTCAGCAGTGAAATCCACATGCCCCGGCGTATCGATGATATTTATGCGATGTTCGCGCCAGTGACACGTGGTAGCTGCTGAAGTAATAGTAATGCCGCGTTCTCTTTCTTGCTCCATCCAATCCATCACCGCAGTCCCTTCATCTACGCTGCCGATTTTGTAAGTACGTCCCGTGTGATGGAGAACCATCTCTGTAGCTGTGGTCTTGCCGGCATCTATGTGAGCGATAATACCTATGTTCCGTATTTTCTCCAAAGGGAAAGTCCGCGACATCAGCTTATCCTTTGCCTCAAGTACTGCCTTTAACACGATTCTCACCAGCGATAGTGAGCAAAGGCTTTGTTAGCCTCTGCCATCTTATGAAGGTCGTCACGTTTCTTGATTGCTGCCCCCCGACCATTAACAGCATCAACCAGCTCGCTTGCCAGCTTTTCTTCCATAGATTTGCCGCTACGAGCACGCGCTGAAGTAATGAGCCACTTTATGGCCAGAGCGCGCCCTTTCTCTTCCCCCACCTCTGTGGGGACCTGGTACGTAGCCCCACCTACTCGACGTGACTTAACCATGAGAAGCGGCGCAACATTTTTAATCGCCTGCTCCAGGGCTTCTTCAGGTTTGCTATTCACCTGGTCAGCGGTCAGTTGCAGGGCATCGTAAACAACGCGCTCGGCGGTAGCTTTCTGACCTCGTAGCATGAGCCTGTTGATAAATTTAGCCACCGTCGTGCTGCTATACTTGGCATCCGGTGGCGGTATTCTCTTTGCTAGCTTTCTCTTCCCTCTTGGCATTTGACATCCTCGCTATTTTGGTGCCTTGGCCCCATATCTGCTGCGACCCTGCTTGCGATTGGCTACACCCTCAGTGTCCAGAGTGCCGCGGATAATATGGTAGCGAATTCCAGGAACGTCCTTGACTCGACCACCACGAATCAACACCACCGAGTGTTCCTGCAAATTATGTCCTTCCCCAGGAATATACGCAGTCACTTCCATACCGTTGGTCAGCCTGACACGGGCGACTTTGCGCAATGCTGAGTTGGGCTTCTTAGGCGTCACCGTCTTGACCTGGACACAGACACCTCTTTTTTGAGGCGCCCCCTCCAGCCATTTGATTCTCCCTTTCATCGTATTTCGGGTGTAATGCAGCGCTGGGACTTTGCTTTTCTTTCCCAGTTTCTGCCTCCCTCTACGAACAAGCTGACTAACTGTAGGCATTCTTATACTCCTCTATTTCAGGCAATCAAAAAGCCGCCTGGTTACATGCCGGTCTACTCTAGGAGATTCTTGCTCGGCTTCAGCCAGCCGGCTTTGATAACTCTATAAAGTCTTTACCCGCTAGTAAACGCCAACTTAGTAATTTAACACAAGGCAATCAGGGCTGTCAACTAGCGAAGCAGTGTATCCGAAATAGGGGTCTGAAACAACAAGAAGCAGGACATCACGCATCCACACTCGAATTAGGGCAAGGCATTTCCTGAGGACGGACTCATTTCGTGACAGTTGGAGTGGGTTGCCCGTTAAGGCAGCTGCTTTCTTGCTCCTGCCTTAACTTTGAAAATCCTGCTACTGCATAGGTTGTCTAAAGAATGATTGAGCGCGGCTATGTATTGGTCAACTTCATCCCTATCGAACTGTATGACTCTATCGGCTATTCGCTGGCAATAATCGCAATGGCTACACCCGGATGGGCAGTTTTGCTTCCTGAAGAAATCCATAAAACCTTCCAGAGCTTGGTTGTCGATGTACAATCCGGGCGGTGAGCCAGCACCATTGCTTTGCTCACCTGTCACAGCAGACCTGACAAATCCAGTTCTCGGAGTGATGACGTTCAAAATATCATATAGATTGCCTTGATAGTGACGTGATGAATATGCTGTGGCAGCACGCAAAATTCGTTCGGTGGGCATCGCCCTGCCACTGATTTTGAACATATCGATACCTATCTCTTCGTAAATGCGAATATCCTCGGGCCTCGCCCAGCGGCATTTAATGACCTGAGAAATATCGCGGAGCCTGTCTAGAGTACAACGAAGTACGCAATAATCTACGTAGGATCCCTTGCCCGGGTTGTAATTCTGACTGGCATGCCCCAGCCCATCATGGTGATAATATTCGTACGGACACTGGTATAAGCAAAGATTGTTCATTAATACGGTGAGCTCGCAGCTCACCGTGTTTCTGATAGCCTTGAGCGCCCCAAAGCTCCGATTTACGTTAATGTCCAGAGTAATAGAATCGGCGCCCAAGGACTCAAAGAATTTGGCTCTGGCGACGCTGTTCACATGAGCAATGGTTGACACCCTCACGTTAAGACGTGGAAACTGACGCTTAATGAGTTCAACCAAGTAGGGGATCGTTACTGTGACACTATCTGCCCCGATACTGGTAATCCAATCAAGGTGTCTCAACAATTCTCGATGGGTATTCTCATCCCACTCCATGTTACTCATACTGGGGGCATTCAGCAGGTAGTCAAACCTCAAACCTGCCAGGTGAGCCTGTTCGATATACTCCTCAACCTCATTTGCCACCATGCGGACGTTATCAGGACCTGTTCCACCACTCCCTATCATCGATGTCGGCAATACGCCATATAGTTGTACAGTCGCTTCCAGTTTACTTAACGGCAGTATCAGGTCTGGGTCCCAGTTCGTCGGCACTAATAGTTTCATACTACTCCACTACAATAAATAAAATAATGTTGCTGCCAACCCACACGTTCACATGCCCCCTTGTATCTTCCTTCGTATTTGCCAGAAATCATCGTCTATATCGTGATACGATGTATTATGAATACAAAAAAACTTCTTGTCAATACCTCCCAGTCAAAAAACGCTGCTCCGGGATTTCACCAACACGCAGTTGCCACAAGAAACATCTTTCTCCCGCGGAAACTGCGATAGCGAACAAGAAAGAACAAAACCCAGATTGTCCCGTGTATGCCTTTGTATCGTAATACGATGTATTATGAACATAAAGAGTTTATTTGTCAATACCCTTTCGCTGTCAGCATACAGCTGAACATCTTGCACAGCTCTGGCGGCATCGAGTTGTCATATCGCCAAAGCGACCGGATAACGAAATGCTCCTCCTTCCATCGTTGGCTTTCACCCACTAACACGTCTAAGCACCAGGCAGCAGTTTTCTCCACCCAGACCAAAACTATTCTTCAAGCATACATTCACGCGGGCCGGCCGAGCCACGTTGGGGACATAATCCAGATCACAGTCCGGGTCAGGTGTCTCATAGTTTATGGTCGGGTGGATAATCCCTCTATTCATTATTAATATAGCAGCGATGGTCTCGATAGTACCGGCTGCAGTAATGCAGTGCCCGATCATGGACTTAGTGGAACTTATCGGAATCCTATAGGCATGCTCTCCAAGCACCATCTTGATAGCTTTGGTTTCAGTAACATCATTCAGTTTCGTGCTGGTGCCGTGAGCGTTGACATAATCAACCTCATCCATCTTCACTCCGGCATTTCGGAGAGCAGTACGCATAGCATAAGCCTCTGATTCAGGGGCAGGAGCAGTTGCATCGTGGGCATCAAAAGACCAGCCTGCACCGGCGACTTCGGCCAAAATAGGTGCCCCTCGCCTCTTAGCATGTTCATAGCTTTCCAACACAAGCAGTCCCGCACCCTCACCATAGACGAAACCATTGCGATTGAGGTCGAATGGCCGGCAGGCCTTGGCCGGGTCTGGTTCATGGGTCAGGGCTCCCAGAATATCTATGCCAGCCATGCCCACTGGTTCCAGGCTGGCATCAGAACCACCGGCTATCATCACATCGGCATATCCCAGGCGAATAAAATTGGCAGCTGTGCCGATGCTGTCGGTTCCACTGGCACAAAGGCTGTTTACGCTGTTGTTAGGCCCCTTGGCCCCCAGCATCATCCCTACCTGCATGGATGCCGCGCTGGCAGTTGACTTGTTGATGAAAAGTGGGTCAGCTCCTCTCCGCGGTCCGGTTTTCTGGTATTGCTCCCATCCCCAGACAACATAGCCCTGCTCTGTCATAGTAGAAATCGTGATACCTACTCTCTCAGGCTCTTCCTTGGCCATATCCAGGCCGGCTGATTGTAGAGCCTCCTTAGCAGCGGCAATGGCAAACTGAATGGTCCTTGGGGTCCGGTCAACAGTCTTCAAGTCCATGTATTTTGTGGCATCAAAGCCACGCACCTCAGCATCCACTTTCACCCGAAACTGGCTGGCATCAAAGTGGGTGATAAGACCGATCGCCGACTTTCCCGCAGCTAGTCCTTCCCAGTACTCATTCACACTTAGGCCCAAAGGATTAATAGTACCCATACCGGTCACTACAACCTTCGGCATGCTTATCGTCCTGCGCGACTCCGTCGAGTTCTTGGAACCTCCGGCTGTCTTCATTGTGCTCCCTTCCCAGCGAGGGCGAGGAGCCCCACAGAGGTACCTCCGTCGACAATGATAATCTGTCCTCTTATCATGAAAGCCTCTTCACTGCATAAGAAAGCCACTACATTGGCTACGTCTTCGGGAACTACCATTCTGCCCGCGGGTGTGACCTGACGGCTGTCTTTTACCAACCCTTCTTTGAAATAGAACTTCAAGGCTTCGGTCTCCACGGCAGAAGCAGCTACAGCATTAACGCAAATACCTCGAGGCGCCAGCTCTATTGCCAGGTAACGAGTCAAAGCTTCTAGGGCAGCCTTGGAGACTCCAACGACAGTATAATTGGGCAGGACAAATCGTGAACCCAGGCTGGAGATGCTGACTATCTTGCCACCCCTGCCTTCCATTAACTTGGCCGCCCTCTGGGCACAGAGCAAGAGAGCCCTGACATTGATGTCCATAGTCCATTCCCAGGCCTTGACATCTATATCCGCTAAAGGCCGCCCCACGCCTGAAGCAGCATTGTTAATCAAGATATCGAGGCGGCCGAATTTATTGCCAATCATATCAAACAATTCATCTATCTTGGCAGCGTCTCCTACATTGGCCCGGACGACTTCAGCCTTAACTCCCAGGGCTTCGATATCCTTGGCTGTCTGTTCGGCGCTCTCGCGGTGGCGGAAGAAATCAACGACGATATCAGCACCTTGAGATGCCAGTTTCAAAGCGATCGCCCGACCAATGCCTCGTCCACTGCCTGTTACTAAGGCCAGCTTCCCCTGAAGAGACATACCTAGACCTTCTCCTTCTGTGGCAATCGACTCTCCACATAGGAGACAAAGTCGCCGAAGTTCTGAAACTTCTGGGCATCTTCGTCAGGAATCTCAATACCAAACGTCTCTTCCACCGCCACTAATGCCTGTACTACGTCCAGAGAATCCGCCTTGATCTCCTTAAACGTGCTTTGCCGGGTGATGATGCTCTTATCAACGCGCGTAATCCTGGCCAAGATGTCCTTTATCTGCTCTTCAACATTCATGATTTACCTCCTTGGTTGAATCTTGCTAGTTCCGATTTCATACTTTCAACAACGCCGGCCTTCACCGCCTCCTTAGCGCTTTCTATGCCATTTGCTATTTGCCGAGCTCGGCTAGCTCCATGGGCTATTTTGACAACCCCGTCAACGCCCCATAGAATGCCGCCGCTTTGCTTCTCGGTTTCACCGGATATTTTGGTTGCCGGGAACAAGCTCTTAAACAACAACCTAGCTAAGGCACGTAGGGGTGGGTGCTTCCTCAGCTTCTGCTCTGTCCAAACCTGGGCATAACCCCCAATGCTTTCATAAAACTTCAAAACGACATTGCCCACAAAGCCGTCACAAACAATGACGTTAGCTCTGCCGTTCAGGATATCGCCACCTTCTATATTGCCAACGAAGTTCAAACCGCTGCTCTTGAGAAGGGAATAAGCTTCACGCACTACCTGATTACCTTTAGTCTCTTCACTTCCCGTGCTCAGCAAAGCTATCTTAGGGTCAGCAATGTTAAGAAATCTCTTGGCATAGACCGAGCCGGCGATGGCAAAAGTCAGAAACTGGTCTGGTTTGCAGTCCACATTAGCTCCCAGGTCCACCATCACAGTATCGGGTGCGAAGCTACCCAGAGAGCCAACAAGTGCCGGGCGATACACACCGTCTAACATGCCGATAAATTGAATAGCACTTATTGCCACTGCCCCGCTAGACCCAGCGCTGTATAATGCATCTGCTTCGCCTGATTTCACCATCTTTGCCGCTACGGCAACGGAGCAATTGGGCTTGCGGCGAATGACGTCAACCGGCGACTCATTCTCCTTGATGAATTCGCTGGCCTCAACAATATGGACGTATGAACCGTTGCTGACTTTACATTTGGCTAATTCCTGCTGCAAAAGCTTTGGGGGCCCCACCAGGAAGATTTCTACATCCTCCTTCTTAGCTGCCAGCACTGCCCCTTTGACTATTTCCTCAGGGGCATAATCGCCACCCATGGCATCCACAGCTACCCTTACTCTGCCGTTTTGGACAGTATTCTTATTCTCCATCACCTGCTAACCTGACTATTGCCTCCCCCATGACTATTATTTCGCCCTTCTGGTTTCGACACTCAAAATTGCAATTTGCGTATGATACATCATCTTTTTTTTCAATGCAATCAACTCTGCCTGAGATAGTCAGAGTGTCTCCAGGACGTGCCGACTCCTTAAACTTCGCCCGAAGCTTCCCCCCGGACACCCAGCCTTGACCAAACGCCAAAGTCATCATCTCCGATACGTAAGCTAAGTTAAGCATACCGTGGGCAATAGTGCCACCAAAAGGAGTCTTGGCGGCGAAAGATTCGTCCACATGGATGGGATTAAAATCACCCGATGCCTCAGCATAAAGGTTTATCGTCTCCTGGGTAATATGTTTTGCCACAGGACCGAGAGCCTTCCCTTCTTGAATTTCTATAAGCATTTCTTCCTCAGGTGGGCAGGGCTATGGTTGCCCTCCCGGATTGCACCTTCTCCTTGCCTTTGTCAAGAATCTCGAGCTCCAGGACTAACATACTCATTTTGCCTCGAGCTATCTTTTGCGCCACTCCTATGCGACACTCTATAGTGGCGCCAACCGGGACCAGTTTCGAGAACTCCAGTTCTTGTGAAGCATGTATCGCGATAGTGCCCGGTGGCAGAGGAACAGACTTCGTCATAGCAGCTATGGCACAGGCCGTAATCGCCAGAGGGGGAACAAATCCATCGCCACTGCTGTCTACGGCTCTCAGATATTTAGAGACGAAGGAGGCATTTAGTTCGTAAGTAGCGGGAGGAAATTTGTAGCCGGGTGTTAGCTCTTCATAGCTTATGGTTTTGTCGGGCATTGATCAGTTCCTGATACATCGGCTTACTATGTATTTTACATTATACACTCCTGCTGATTATTGTCAACATTTTCTGCCCACTGGCGTCTCCCTATTGTGATAACCGGCTTATGGCAGACTCTGCCACCGACCCAACCAACTTGAAATCAATTTGCCCTGCACATCTGTCTACCCCGAACTAATGAGAGACAGGAGAAACGGAACGACTGTCGGGCGCAGCGTTCGTCAGGTACGCCGGATCTTGACCTGGCTACTGCGAAGTGGGCCCGGCAGGATTCGAACCTGCGACCAACCGGTTATGAGCCGGCCGCTCTGCCCCTGAGCTACGAGCCCGTTCTTTCAGCCATGAAAAGGCCAGATCCTCATGGCAATCCAATTTGTGTGGAGCGGGAGACGGGACTCGAACCCGCGACACCCTGCTTGGAAGGCAGGAACTCTACCACTGAGTTACTCCCGCAAAGCCGAATCTATTTTACCTCAAATCTGACGGTTGGTAAACAAGATGTACTCGTTCATATGATTAGTGACACCTCCTCCTTTCCTTTGTTTTGTGGGTGGAGTCTAATAAATTCCTCTGGAGTGAGGTATCCCAGTGCTTGGTGAGGTCGGACGGTATTATAGACCTT
>Ga0172362_10001088_pt1 | contig 23015 bp, 12 predicted proteins | sample LakKivs1_kivu2a2_FD_114534 | JGI IMG/M metagenome (GOLD analysis project Ga0172362, IMG submission 114534) | Sediment microbial communities from Lake Kivu, Rwanda - Sediment s1_kivu2a2 | ecosystem: Environmental > Aquatic > Freshwater > Lake > Sediment | place: Rwanda: Western Province, Lake... | reverse complement strand
CGTTTTTAGTTTTCCTTTGAAGTTTATGTTCTCAACGGAATCCGGTCTGATGGATATATCAGATGCTATCCTTCCAAGGTCGGTGGTGAACCTGCCATAGGTGACGAAATCATTTATAAAACCGGTGAAATTGCCGGTGTAAGTTATTCTTCCGAACTGCACCAGTCTTTCGGGAATGTTTATTCTTTCCCCGTCCTTTCCCGGTATACTCATGTTGTTCAAGCGGTTAAGATCTGAAGCCAGGCTGTGGATGTCAAAAAACATGAATGTCTCCATGAAATCAGGAAGGCCGATAAGATCAAAATCCCCGCTGAACGAAGTCAGATTGCCGTATCGCAGGTTAATATTCCTTCCCTTCAGATTACTTATCTTACCTTTAACCTGTCCTGATAATTCAATATTTCCCTGCCATTGCTGTAATTTCGGGACAAAGAATGACAGGTCGGGGATACTGATTTCAGATTCCCGGAACAACAGATTCATACTGACATTCTGTGAGAAGTTGCCTGTAGTAAAATCCTGGTAATCGCTGAAATCAAAATTCAGTCTGTCCGCCAGGATCTCTGAGCTTTCAGTGATAAGTTCCGCATTATTAATGTGTATGAACTTATTGCTGATTGAAGTATGACAGGACAGGTCATCCAGGATAAAGCCGCTTTTATCATAAAAGCTGATGCTTTTAAGGTCAAATGTGACCGAGTCATTGTTGACATTGAACCTGCGAATGTCTGCATTCAGGTCCTTCAGCTCGATGTTTGTGAAATTGAGGCCATACAGTATCGTGGTGTCGCTGAAATAGTTTCTGAACAGAAACCTTGAATTCTCCAACTCGATGTTGTTCACGGTTATATCCCAGCCTGGTCCGGCGGTATCTTTGGGCTGCTGTATCATGTCGATGATAAACTTCAGATTGATCACATTGTTGGTATCAATAGCCAGCCGGACCGTTGAATTATCCAATTTCAGCTTGCTGAGTCTTATATGCCTGGAAGAGATGCTGTAATTCCTGAGTGTGGCGATCATGCGTGGTGCATAAACAAGAGTGTCATTATTCTGGTCTCTAAGCAGCACCTTTTTCATAGCCAGCCGGTTAAAGAGGATCATGTCAACGGATTCAATCCGGAAATCGATCCGGAGGTTTTCAGATACCTGCCTGGTAATTTCATTTGCAAGGTATGTCTGGATCTTTTTGTTCTGGAGAAGGATAAATGCAGTGGCCGGGATGGTAAAACATACCAGAAGGATAATGATCAATATTTTCAGTAATTTTTTGATAATTTTACCTGTTTCCCTGAAAACGTAAAAGAAAGAAAAAAAGTTCAAATACCCTCATAATCTTTCAATTATAATGAGAGATATCATTATCCTCGGCATCGAGTCTTCCTGTGATGATACTGCAGCATCTGTTCTCCGGAACAGGTATGTGCTGTCGAGTGTGGTTGCCGACCAGGAAGTGCACAGGAAGTTTGGCGGTGTGGTTCCGGAACTGGCTTCCAGGGCACATCAGCAGAATATTATTCCTGTGGTGGACGGTGCTCTCAGGGAAGCCGGCTGCAGCATCGGGGATCTCTCAGCTGTTGCGTTCACACGGGGTCCCGGGTTGCTTGGCTCACTGCTGGTAGGTACATCTTTTGCCAAGGGAATGGCATTGGCATCGGGTATCCCGCTGATCGAGGTAAACCATCTGCAGGCTCATATACTGGTACACTTTATTAAGGAGAACGACCGGGAAGGTAAGGAACCTGACTTTCCCTTTATCTGCCTGCTTGTTTCCGGAGGTCATACAGAGCTCGTTATTGTCAGGAATCACCTTAATATGAAGGTTACTGGAAGGACTATCGATGATGCTGCCGGTGAAGCATTTGATAAATGCGCCAAGATAATGGGCATTTCTTATCCCGGAGGACCGCTGGTTGACAGCATTGCAGCAAATGGTAATCCCGGAAGGTTTAGTTTTGCAAGGCCCAAAGCTGATGGTTACAATTTCAGTTACAGTGGTCTGAAAACTTCATTCTTGTATTTTATCAGGGATAACATCAGGAATGATCCTGATTTTATTAATAACAACAAATCCGACCTGTGCGCTTCCCTTCAGAAAACAATCATTGACCTGTTGTTGGAGAAACTGGCTCTCCTGTCACAGGATACCGGCATCAGGGAGATCGCCCTGGCAGGAGGAGTGTCAGCGAACTCTGCCCTTCGTGCAGGCGTCAGGGCCCTTGCTAAGAAATATGACTGGAATGTGTTTATCCCTGAAGTGAAATATACTACCGATAATGCTGCAATGATAGCTGTTGCGGGATACTACAAGTACCTGAAAGGAGAATTTACGGAACTCGATGTTTCTCCTGCCGCACGATTGAGGTATTGAAGAAGTTCAAAGTTTACCCCGTGGAATACTGCTCTGCAGTCCCTCCTTTGGCGGGAATTCCACAGGTTGAAAATTTCCCCGCTTGTCCCAGTCGGGCAGGAAAGTTCAAAATTTAAATTGTTTCGTGTTGTCGGGTGTGTGTGTTGACGTGTTAAAGAAGAAGCAAAGATTCAATTTTCATAAACCCGGAACACGCAACACGTAACACGTTAACACGCAACAGTTCCTGCCTGCTCCCTCCTTCTGTTCGTAAATATGAAATTCCATCATTTCATTACAAATAAATTTTTTATTAATATTGAAGGATATTACTTACAGAACTGAACTACCAGTATGGAAATATTCGAAGTCGAAGGGACAAAAAAAACTCCTGATGTCACACTGAATCCTAACGGTAAAATAAGACTGGCAGGCCGTTCAATTCCTGAAGATGCATCTAAGTTCTATGATAAGGTAATCGACTGGGTACTTGAATATTGTAAATCTCCTAAAGATGTAACTACGGTGGATATTGAACTCGAATATTTTAACAGTGGTTCAGCCAAATATGTGATGCAGATGCTGAGAGAACTCAGTGATGTGATGTCGGAGAACAGGAAGCTTGTCGTGAACTGGCACTATGAAGAAGGAGATGATGATATACTTGAACGGGGTGAGTATTACTCAACTATTCTCAATATTGATATTAATTTTATTGAGACCGAATAGGATTAATCTTCATTTGTTCTCCGGGTTACCAGTCAGATTACTGTGAATCCTCCAGGTGATTATAATAATTCACCAGCCTGACCAGTTCTCGCTCTTCCGATAAAATAATATTATTTGAACGTATAAATCTGCTTATTTCTTCCGACCGGTCGCTGAACAATCTGACCACAGATTTCTCGTTTTGCCGCAGTTTGCGGATTGCCCCATCCTTCATCTGAACATAATACCAGGGTTTATCCTGGTATTGATTGATCCTCCTGTCAGAATTATATGGCCCTGTACTTTCTGCAGATGCATATTCTTTATGATGCCATTTATATAAAATAATATTTCCTTCATACAGCACCTGGAGGAATAACGGTTTATCCCCGTTATCAATCAAAACGTTCCTGAAAATAATTGTTGAGCTGTCTGTATCAGATTTGAAAATAAACCTGTCAACAATACCCTGCTTAAAAACATACAGTTTGTTGCCCTCCGAGTAAAAAAGCTCATTTGTGAAGCAGTTAAACTTAACCGACATGTTCTGCATCATTGTTTTGTTTGTGAAATAGAGATCTGCAGATCTGAAGTCATCGAAAAGGAATGGGCTGGTTCTTATATTTTTACCGGAACCTTCCGGATTTTTATCGCGGCGATACAGATTAACATGGAGGTTCTCAAATTCTGTTTCTGTATAGTTTGTATCGGGTAATACCTGGGCGACACAGAGGCAAGGATTCAGCACAATCAGCAGGAAGGCAAATTTATTCATGACCTCTTGGCTTGTTTAATACCTTAAAAATTTAGCATTATTTGACTGAATCCGCAAAGATGCGGATTTTCTTATCCGTATACAACAGAGATTATACTTTTTCGATGCAAACGTTTGAGATGGTATATAGGTTGGATTTTTACTCAGATATTGTTTAATCTTCCTATGTATTAATATATTATGTCTGTTTGACAAGTGATAAATCTGATTAAATTTGATTTACAGCTCAGATTAAAAACTTATGAACCTATAGCTATGCATATCATGAATACAAAACCTGTTTTACGGTTCTGGCAGATATGGAATATGAGTTTTGGATTCCTGGGGATCCAGTTTGGTTTTGCATTACAGAACGCTAATGTCAGCAGGATTTTTGAGACTCTTGGTGCCAGTATAGAGAATATTCCTGTCCTTTGGATTGCTGCACCGGTGACAGGCTTGATCATCCAGCCGATAATAGGGCATATGAGTGACAATACATGGAACAGGCTGGGCAGGAGGCGTCCTTACTTTCTCACGGGAGCCCTGCTGGCATCTCTGGCCCTGCTGGCAATGCCCAACTCACCTGTGCTCTGGGTTGCTGCCGGCATGCTTTGGATTATGGATGCATCCATAAACATTTCCATGGAACCCTTTCGTGCGTTCGTGGGAGACATGCTCAATCCTGACCAGCGCACAAAAGGTTTTGCCATGCAAAGCTTTTTTATTGGTACGGGAGCAGTGATCGCCTCATCCTTGCCGTATGTCATGACCCACTGGCTGCATGTGCCTAATACAGCGGCAGAGGGCTTGATCCCCATGTCAGTAAAGCTTTCATTCTATCTCGGCTCACTGGTATTTTTCGGAGCTGTGCTGTGGACTGTTATCAGCACAAAAGAATACAGTCCGGAACAATTGCAGGCTTTCTCGGATGCAGAAAAAGCCGCTGAACCATCGACAGGAGAAATGGGGAACGGCCCCGAAATCATTCCTTATAAGCGGTTTCTGAAGCCAGGCATATGGTGGATAACAGGAGGTCTCCTGTTAACTGCTGTTATCTACTGGCTGGAATGGGAGGCAGAATTGTATATCCTGTCACTTGGCGCCACAGTCTTTGGATTGATATTATTATTTTCAGGCAGCCTGGTATGGGCAGACAGAAAAAAAAGCGGACTGGTGGTAGTTATTAACGATCTTCTTATTATGCCCCGGACGATGGCACAGTTGGCTGTTGTCCAGTTCTTCTCCTGGTTTGCACTTTTTGCCATGTGGATCTATACCACCGCAGCAGTCACGAGCCATGTTTTTGGAACGAGCGACACAACAAGCGTCCTGTATAATGAGGGTGCCAACTGGGTGGGCATTATGTTCGCCGTTTATAACGGCTTTGCTGCCATCGTTGCATTTTTATTACCGGTACTCGCAAGGCGGACCAACAGGAGAATAACCCATATGATATCCCTCATTATGGGAGGAATTGGCCTGATATCGATACTGTTTATTTATAATAAATACCTGCTGATCATATCTATGCTCGGGGTGGGGCTGGCATGGGCAAGTATCCTGTCGATGCCCTATGCAATATTGACCGGCTCTCTCCCCGCGAACAAAATGGGTACCTATATGGGTATATTTAATTTCTTTATTGTCATCCCTCAGATCATGGCAGCCAGTCTGCTGGGTTTTTTTGCCAAAAGCCTGTTTGGAGGTGAAGCGATCTATACACTTGCTCTTGGCGGTTGTTCCATGCTGGTGGCAGCATTACTCATACTTTTTGTCAGGGATGTGGATGAGAAAAGGCTGAAGGCTGTCAGAAAATAGATCATTTTTAAAATCATAATATATGATCAGGTATCTGAAACTGGATCCATGGAATATCATAGAGGATTCCTTTGATCCCCGGCATAACAGAATTTCGGAGAGCCTGTTCAGCATCGGCAACGGGAGGATGGGTCAAAGAGGTAATTTTGAAGAATATTACAGTGGAGACAGCCTGCCGGGTAACTATATCGGCGGGGTGTATTACCCGGACAGGACAAAGGTAGGCTGGTGGAAGAACGGTTATCCGGAGTATTTTGCCAAGGTGCTTAATGCTCCCAGCTGGATAGGTATAGACCTGCTGCTTAATAACCAGCCACTCGACCTGGCTTCTGTCAAAATACTGTCTTTCACCCGTACTCTGAATATGAAAGAAGGTTACCTTGCCAGGGAGTTCAGGATTGAAACGGGAGATGGGGCAGCCTATGCGGCAGACGTGACCAGGTTCATAAGCATAGTTGATAAGGAGACAGGTGCGATCAGGTACCGTATCAGGCCTCTCGACAGGGATGTTGAAGTAATCATTACCACCGGCCTTGACGCAGATGTAAAAAATGAAGATGCCAATTATAATGAAAAATTCTGGGATGAGGCAGGCAGATCCCATGAAGGATCGGCCATTTTTCTTGTTGCAAAAACACGCAAACTTGATTTTCATGTGGCTACCGGTGCACATATTAACATATTTGTTAATGGAGAAAAACCAGATGCTGAACCCTTACTGGTTGAACGTAAAAAATATATAGGCCTACAATACAGGATATCCCTGAAAAAAGGAGATGAATTAACAGTTTTTAAATATGCAGCTATCCTGTCCTCGCTGAACCATGAGAAAGCATCATTACCCTGCGAAGTTATCACCGTACTTGACAGGTCTGTAAACAAAGGGTTCGACAAGATGCTTGGCGAGCAGGCTGCTGCCTGGGCTGAAAAATGGGCTGACAGTGATATCATTATCGAAGGAGATGTGGCAGCCCAGCAGGGTATCAGGTTTAATATTTTCCAGCTCGACCAGACCTATACAGGGGAAGATGAGAGGCTTAATATAGGACCCAAAGGTTTTACCGGCGAGAAGTACGGCGGTAGCACTTACTGGGACACGGAAGCCTACTGCCTCCCTTTCTACATGTGTACTGCAGGACAATCCGTCGCCCGGAACCTGCTGCTTTACAGGTACAAGCAACTGGGCAAGGCGATTGAAAATGCAGGTAAGCTGGGATTTACAGGTGGCGCCGCTTTATATCCCATGGTTACCATGAATGGTGAGGAATGCCATAATGAATGGGAAATAACCTTCGAGGAGATCCACAGGAACGGAGCCATTGCTTATGCGATATATAATTACATCAACCATACCGGCGACCGTGATTACCTTGTTTATTATGGGCTTGAAACATTAATAGCCCTGTCGCGTTTCTGGGAACAAAGGGTCAACTTCTCGGGCAGTAAGAACTGTTATGTGATCCTTGGTGTGACCGGGCCAAACGAGTATGAAAATAATGTCAACAACAACTGGTACACAAACCTTATCGCCCGCTGGACACTCGAATATACGATTGAAGCAATCGGGTATGTAAAGATGCGCAACCAGGTTATATTCAGTGATCTTGCTCTCCGTACCGGGCTCTCTGAAGAAGAACAGGCCCGGTGGATGGATATTTGCCGGAACATGTACCTGCCGGAGGTTAAGGAGCTCGGTATATTCCTCCAGCAGGATGATTACCTGGAAAAAGAACAGATCCTGGCCAGTGAGCTTGACCCGGAACAGAGGCCCATAAACCAGAAATGGTCATGGGACAGGATTTTGCGTTCCTGCTTTATCAAGCAGGCTGATGTACTTCAGGGAATATATTGCTTCGAGGACCGTTTCGACGATGAAACGATCAGGCGGAATTTTGATTTTTACGAAAGCCGCACGCTGCATGAATCTTCACTGTCTCCCTGTGTGCATTCTATCCTGGCCTCAAGGATCGGTGACCGGGAGAAGGCATACCGGTTATATCTGCGTACTGCCCGTCTTGATCTGGATGATTATAATAACGAAGCATCACAGGGTTGCCATATCACCAGCATGGCAGGCACCTGGATGGCAATTGTTGAGGGCTTCGGTGGTAAACGTATCAGGAACGGGCAGCTCAGCTTTAACCCTTCACTGCCGGAGAAATGGTCTGCCTACTCATTCAAGATCAGGCACCGTGATAACCTGGTCCAGCTCACGGTGAACAAAGAGACAGTGCAGCTGACAAATATTTCCGGGCCGGCAATACATATGATACTTTATGGCATGGAGTACAACCTGCCACCGGGAAATACTATTGAATCTGTCCTTGTGACCAATGCCAGCAGTTATTTTGCCGGCGCTGAAGTTAAATAATTGTATATTTGAATCCGGTAAACGGATCTGCGGAGCTTGTTATCACCGGTGCATCCTTACTTTATTTTAATAATAAATGATGAAAAAAATTCTCTTCCCCTGCCTGTTGTCTTTCATATACCTGTTATCTGATACCGGACCGCTTGCCGCGCAGGGGAAAGTCATCATTGAGGGGAAGGTATTGAACGGAAGTTATAATACCATTATACTTACTGACTATGCTATGGGGACGGAGCTGGCCAGGTCACAGATAAAGCCTGACGGCACTTTTACCCTCTCATCTGACTTCCAGATGAAAACGATTTGTAAGCTGGGATTTGATGAAAAAACCTTTATCTCACTGATCCCGGGGCCGGGAGAACATGTCAGTGTGACCATCAATGCCAGTAATATAAATGATCCGGTCATTTCCGGGTCCGCCGATTCGGAACTGCTGTATGAAACTATCAGGAAATTGAACAGTTATCAGAAATCCATTGACGACCATACCGCCAGTGTAAGGGCGGAACGGGAAGCATTCCTCTATGATTTTCTCTCGAAAAACAAGAGTTCACTGGCCGTATTGTTCTTCCTTGAGCAGATGAATATCGATGAATATCCGGATCTGTACAAGGAGGTGACTGAAGCCCTCTCACAAAACCACCCGGGGAATGTTATTGTTGAAAGTTATAACCGTCGTTTTCGTGATGCCCTTTTCCTTCCTCCCGGGGCAGAAGCCCCTGAGATTGCACTTCCCGATACAGAAGGTAAGATCGTTAAGCTGTCCTCCCTGAAGGGTAAAGTGGTGCTGATCGATTTCTGGGCGTCCTGGTGCGGCCCCTGCAGGAAAGAAAGTCCTAACGTGGTAAGGGTTTATAATAAATTTAAGGATAAGGGATTTGAAATCTATGGCGTTTCCCTTGACCGGGACAAAAACAATTGGATCAATGCCATAAAGTCTGACCATCTTGACTGGGTGCATGTCAGCGATCTCAAATACTGGCAATCCGAAGTTGTCGGATTGTATGGCTTCAGCGGAATCCCCTATACGGTGCTGATCGACAGGGAAGGAAGAATTATTGCCAAAGGATTAAGAGGTGAACAGCTTGAAAACAAACTATCCGAAATATTCGGAATGCAATAAGCAACAATATGAGGACGGTCAGGATTTTCTGCATTATATGCCCGGTAATGTTCCTGGTTATGAATTGTAAGAGTGATGTTTCAAAAGAGACATCCGATAAAGCAAAATCAGGTCCGGGTGTGTCCGGCGTGGTCTCGCCGGAATGGATTAAAAACACAGCTATCTATGAGGTAAATATCAGGCAGTACACACCGGAAGGCACCTTTAACGCCTTCGCCGCACACCTGTCCCGGCTGAAAAAACTGGGGGTGGATATTTTGTGGTTCATGCCTGTCCAGCCAATTGGGGAGATAAACCGTAAAGGCACATTGGGCAGTTATTATTCTGTGAAGGATTATAAAAAGGTCAACCCGGAATACGGGACAATGGAGGATTTCAGGAACCTGGTCAGGCTGGTGCATGAAGCGGGTATGCATGTCATTCTTGACTGGGTGCCGAACCATACAGCATGGGATCATACCTGGACAAAAGAGCATCCTGACTGGTACAAGCTGGATGAGGATGGTGCTTTTATTTCGCCATTCGACTGGACCGATGTGATACAGCTTGATTATGACAATGAAGAAATGCGGCAGGAGATGATCGAAGATATGAAATACTGGATCAGGGAAACCGATATCGATGGCTTTCGCTGCGATGTGGCCCATATGGTTCCGGTTGCCTTCTGGGATGAGGCAAGAAAGGAACTGGATAAGGTTAAACCGGTCTTTATGCTGGCCGAGTCAGATCAGTATTTTTTACATAAGGATGCTTTTGATATGACTTATGGATGGCAATTCTTTCATCTGATGAATGATATTGCAGCAGGAAAGAAAACAGCCAATGCGATCAGTTATCATTTCGGCATGATCGACTCATTGTTCCCTGCAGGATCAATCATAATGCAGTTCACTTCAAACCATGATGAGAACTCATGGAACGGGACAGAATATGAACGGCTGGACGGCGGGGTGAAGACCTTTACTGTCCTGGCAGCCACTGTACCGGGTATGCTCCTGATATACAGCGGTCAGGAAGCAGGAATGAATAAAAGGCTCGAGTTTTTTGAAAAAGATACCATTGAATGGCAGGATAGCGGGATGTTCGGATTCTACCAGACCCTTCTGAATCTGAAAAAGAGAAACCAGGCTTTGTGGAACGGAAAGTGGGGAGGAAGCCTTACCAGGGTGACCTCATCAGACAATAAAGCAGTATATGCTTTTGTCAGGGAGAAAAACGGAGATAAGGTCTTTGTCATTCTGAACCTTACCGGGAATCCGGTAACTGTCACCATGAAAGGAAAGGTTTATTCAGGAAACTATAAAGATGTATTCAACGGCGAGACCGTGAGATTTCATAAAAATGAGGAAATGAGCCTCTCAGGATGGGAATATCATGTCTATGAAAAAGGTGAGCAATGAATAGAAAGAACTGTTAGCGAGTTGACATGTTTCGGGTAAAAGAAGAAAGTACATTACTCAATTACCAGCTTCCCTGTATATACCTTATCATTTTGTCTGATCCTGATAAGATACAATCCTGCGGGAGGTCTTATATCTGCCCGGTTAAGCCTATCCCAGTCAAGGAAGTGCCTGTTCTGGAGTGCAGGTATATCCTCTTCATGCAGAAGCTGTCCCTGCAGGTTAAATATTTGTAACCGGCTCCGGCCTGTGCCTGGGGGTAGCATCACCATCACCTTACCGGATGAGGGATTGGGATATACGAGGATCGAACTTCCCGGGGAGGCCACAGGCGGAACTTCTGTTGCCACATCCATAAGCCCGTACCCGGGGATCCCTTTTAAGAGCTGCCCTGTCTGTGCCACAGGCGTGACCTCGAAAAACAGGTAGTGCCCCCAGTCTTCCTCGGTAATGGTATAATTGATGCCGGTGGCACCGGCAATAGCTTCCCTGTTGGCCCCGTTTTCATACCTGCCCCTGTACCACTGGTAGGTTGATATTCCCTCCGGGTCACCATTAAGATCAAAATAAATATACATGCCGGTCAGGGTGGCACCAAGGTTCGCATAGCCACTGATATCCACATTCAGAACCTCTGGTGCAGCAACAATATCCGGTGTCGGCAGTTGTTTGTTGGTATAAATATGATATTCGCTTTTGTCCAGCATAATGGGCCTGTGGACATCGGTAATATCCAGCGTGTCACCCGTAAATAAATCATACCAGACACCGGTACCTGTGAATACCGGATCAATGGTACGCGGCCAGGTGTCAAAGTTGCCAATAATGGTCACATCCATCGTTGAATCTTCAATATGAATGGTTTTCAGGGTATCGGTCACATTAATGGAATAGTTGCTGCTGTTGAAGGCCGCATAGTCCGTCTTCAGGTGTATCAGGGTGGAATAAACCTGGTACAACCGCTGCCTGACTGGATCATCATAATAATCCCAGCGGATAGGTTTATTGCAGGTCCTGCAGTCATAATTGATGCTGTAATCGTAACCCAGCTCTCCAAACTGCCAAACCATCTTAGGACCGGGGATCGTAAAGAAAAACGCAGCGCAGAGCTCAGCCCTGAGGGCTGAAAGCTGGTAATTCCCGCGAACAATGTAATTGGGATTCATGTTATTCCCCCATGTGAGTATCTCCAGCATCTGACGTTCTTCATCATGGCTTTCCATGTACGTGACCAGATTCGGCTTGTCAAATCCCCTGGCCTTGTATGATCCCCATGAGAAATTTGATTTATTCTCATAGTTCCAGCCCATGCCAGCCCGTCCGTAATTATAGACGGCATTGCCCCAAACCATCATTCCATATGAGGTGAGAACCTGTTCCTCATCATTATCTGCAAAATGTTCGAGGATGACATAGGCCTCCGGCCTGACTTTCCATATGGAATCAGCATAAGCTTTCCAGATAGCTATACGGCTCGGATCATATGCTGCCATGGCTGCAGAATTGCCAAGTGTGTTTTTCTGGGTGAATCCTTTGGACAGATCAAAGCGGAATCCATCGATTTTATACTCGGTCAGCCAGAATTTATTCACACGGTCAACAAAACGCTTTGTAGCCGGACTCTCATGATTGAAGTCGTAACCCACATTGAAATCGTGTTTTGGTTCCTGGTTAAACCAGGGACTATTTGCTGCAGGTCTGTTAACATCCCAGTACATGCGTACCATGGGTGACTGGCCGAAAGAATGGTTCAGTACCATATCGATGATGACGGCAATACCCTTACTGTGACAGGTGTCAATGAATCGTTGCAATTCTTTTTTGGGACCGTAATATTTATCCGGGGCAAAATAAAAGGAAGGATTATATCCCCAGCTGAGGTTGCCTTCAAATTCATTGACAGGCATCAGTTCAATGGCATTAATACCAAGCTTTTCCAGGTAAGGCAGGGTGTCGATCAGAACCTGGTAGCTGTGCGCCTCAATAAAATCCCTTATCAGCAGTTCATAGATGACGAGTTTTTCATTTTCAGGAGGATTGAAATCCTGAACATTCCATGAATATTTTTCCGGTGATGTTTGAAATACAGTTACCTCATCAGTAGTCTTACCGGCAGGGTAGGGTATCAATCCCGGGTAGGTCACAGGAGAAATGAACTGGTCATTATAGGAATCCAGCACCAGTTCTGCGTATGGATCCCCGATTCTGATCTCTCCGTCAATGAGGTACTGGTACCTGTAGGATGTATCCGGCAGTAATGAGTCTAAAGTGATCCAGTAGTAATTCTGATCACTCGTTCTTTTTAAAAGATAGTTGTTATCGATCAACCAGTCATTAAAATCTCCCAGCAGATAAATAAATTCTTTCTCAGGAGCGAACAATACCAGGGTTATAGTGGTATCATTCAAATAATTGATTCCTTCCTGAATACCTTCCGGGAGATCTTCAGTTATGACTTTATCCCTTACAAAATAATAAATGGAATCACCAGCCTGGCCATTTTTGTCCCTGGCTGTTGCCTTCAGCCGGTGTACACCATACCTGTTCACCGGGAAGAAGCCCATAAGTGTATCCTTATCGGTCGACAGCATCAATGAATCGTCATGGAACAGGAAAATTGAATCAGACTCGTTGCCAATGATTTCATAATTAATCGAATCATTCAGTTTTACGAACAGTGAGTTTTTATCAGGCAGGATAAACTGGACGTACAGGCCGGGATTGTAATTCAGGGGAATATAAAAATCCCCGCAGCCGCCATGACTTTGGTCTTTGCCTTCCGAAGACCAGCTTCCGCCATTGAACACCAGGGTCAATCCTATTATGATACTTCCTGCAGGTGCACCATAATAATCACCTGGCACAAAGGTGATTGAATATGTCCCATCTCCGTTAGAAGTCAGGTTGGTTGTTGCATGAATACCATCCTTGGGGATAGCATTATATTCAATAGTGGTCTGCCCCCATGAAGAGCCCCAATTGTCTATGTATTCCAGGTAATAACAGGCTGAGTGCATCTGTATGATTGATGACCCGATAAGGCTGCCCTTTCCTGATGGTGTACAACCCAGCCGTGGATCATAGGTCAGGGTCATTTCATCCCATGCTGTGGCATTTGCCGGTTCAATGCTTATCGCAGGGGGCATCTGGGCATGACTCCACGGGGAAGCAAGAACAAAACAAAATGCACAAAGTGACTTGAAAATTATCCTGTTCATCTCAGTTTTAATCATAGATTTTGTTAACTCTCCGGCTAATGAGCAAAAACAAACCCGGCCAGGGGCCGGGTTTGTCAGTTATTCGAATGGTCACCCGTTTACTTGATCATAAACTTGGCAATTCCTTTATATCCGTTATCTCCGTATACACTTAACACATATATGCCTGGATTCAGATCGGATACATCTATAGTCATGAACATCCGTGAATCCACCCTGAGATCTCTGACAACCTGTCCGAGCATATTGACCAGCCTGAGCTGGCGAATCTCGAATGCATTGTCGATATAGAGCAGTTCCTGTACCGGGTTCGGGTAAATGGTCACCTCCTGGATTTTCTCTTTTCTGAAAGATTCCACTGACAGCGGTATATCATTGAACCAGACTGTATCGGGCTTGTTCACCACACCTCCTGTGGTATCTGCAATGATTAAAGTCCTGTTGGGTCCGCCGCCAGGAAATTCAGATTTGTCATCAGCCCAGCTTCCGTCAATCCGGAATTTGAATTGAATAGTATCGCCGATCTTTGCCAGTACAGGAGGAATGGCGATGTAAATATTGGCATCGTCACCCGGATTATCATCAAACAGCTGATTGCTTCCGCCCCAACCGTTTAGGGTACCCGCAACATCGACAAAATCTGCAAGCGGGTCAAACTGTGCTATGCTCACTGCCCTGGTCATGTTCACTGCCAGGGTAACAGGTACCCAGCCCGGACGATAATTATTATACACATCATAGGTCTGACCGCCACCGGACCTGACCGTATACCTGCGGTTGGGTCCTCCAGCAGGGAATTCACTGGTTGCATCCGACCAGCTGCCATCAATCCGGTACTTATAGGCATAGGTGTCGCCGACATCAAGGCCATCAATATCAATCGAATAAATACTGTCGTTGTCGGGACCGGTAAGGTGATAATTGGTGCCATCCCAGCCATTAACTTCACCTGCTATATCAACATACTGTGAGGAGGCATCAAATTTACTGTCACGCATGTAATATTTCATGTCAACCTTAAAGGTAACGGTTACACCCAGGACAGGAGCTTCGTCATTAAAATAATGGCTCAGCGTCTGCTGGCTGGCGGTTGCAGTCACCGTCCTGGCATCGATGGTCTCCTCGGTTTCATTCATTTTAAACTTATAGGAATAAACCTGGTCCTTAACGATACCTTCCGTCAGCAGCTTTTCATATTTTGCCACCGGGAATATACCTTCAAGAAGCTGGTCCATCTCGTATTCAGTACCATCAACGGTCACATAGGCTTTGCCACCATCCTTGTCGAAATTCCCAAGTTCTTCCTGATAAGTCAGGTCAAGCTTGAACTTAAGAGCCGGTGTAGGATTGACATAAGTAAGAGGAATGAAAAAATCGCCACAGGCGTCATTCTTGAAATCTTTGCATTCGTTATCCCATGACCCTCCATTAAAAACAGCTGTTATGCCAATTACTGTACTGCCTTCTTCCACACCGTAAAAATCAGCAGGCACGAAGGTGATGGAGTAAGTCCCATCTCCGTTGGGTAACAAATCAGGAGCGGTATGAATACCATCCTTGGGGACTTTGTCGTAATCAACACCCAGAGCACCCCAGATAGATTTTGATTCAAACCCTTCCTTTTGATCAAACAGCACTGCTGCCGAATGCATCTTTACCACGGCAGCACCAATGACTGATCCTTTGCCGGAAGGCACACATGCCTTGGTGGGGTCAAGCTTCAGGGTGATCTCATCCCATGCAGTTCCGTTTGAGGGAGAAATGGAAATCGCTGCCGGCATGGTCACCTGGCCCAGCACCATTTGCGCCATGACCAGCAGTGCAATGAAATGGAATCCAAAAAGTAATTGTTTTTTCATGATTATTAGTTTTAATTTTAATTTTAATATAAAGATATTTATAAATATTTACTACAGGAAGGGCTGATACTGTTAAATGACTGATATTGATCAGGATTTAAATAAAAAAAGCGACCAAAACACCCATTTAAATCGTTTGCGGATAAATTAATTAATTATATAAAAAAGTTAATTTTGCCATGATTTTTCTATTGTACCTACTATTGTCATGTGTATTGATCTATGAGGAGTGCTCAGATAACCATTAAAGATATTGCCTCACGGCTTGGGATATCTCCCTCTACTGTCTCAAGGGCTCTCAGAAATCACCCTGACATCAGTGATGAGACAAAGAAGGCAGTCCGTGATCTTGCCAGGGATTTGAATTATGAACCCAATGCTATAGCCTTAAGCCTCAGGAGCAGTAAAAGCAACATCATAGGTCTGATCATACCTGAGATAGTTCACTATTTCTTTTCCCAGGTGATAAGCGGTATTGAAGATGTTGCTTATGATGCAGGTTATCATGTAATGATATGCCAGTCCAATGAATCATACATAAGGGAGGTAAAGAATGTAGAGGCCCTGCTGTCGAGCCGTATTGAGGGATTGTTGGTTTCTTTATCCAAAGAGACCAGGGACTTCAGTCATTTTAAGAATTTAAGTAAAAAAAATATACCAATTGTATTTTTCGACCGGATATGTGAGGATATGGATACAGACCGTGTGGTGGTGGATGATTTCCTTGGTGCATACCTGGCCACAAAACATCTTGCCGGAATTGGGTGTAAAAGGATAGCCCATCTGGGTACAACACAGGATCTCCTCATAGGGAAGAACAGATACAATGGATATCTTAAAGCACTGGGAGAATTTAATTTGCCCGTTGATAACAGGCTGATTATCAGATGTGATAACTATAATGCTGCCCGGCTGGTTACTAAAAGGCTTATTTATGAGTTACAGCCTCCCGATGGTATTTTTGCCGTCAATGACCTTACTGCTATCGGTGCCTGCCAGACAATAAAGGAAAGCAGGATGAAAATACCTGAGGACATTGCAGTTGTGGGATTCAGCAACGGGATCTATTCGACCATGTGCGATCCTCCTCTGACCACAATCGAGCAGTTCGGCTACCAGCTCGGGCAAAAGTCGGCAAGATTGATACTCGACAGGATCCTCTCCTCAGAGGATTATCCTGCTATCATAGAACAGATTGAACCCCAGCTGATTATCAGGGAGTCCACCGTGAAGAAAAAAAGCTACCAGTATTAAACCTGGCTTTTTATTGCCTTAAAATATTTCTGGTGATGCTTGCCAGGAAAAACAACTAACCTGAAAGGTTGTTTCCAGGGACGTTCCATAAAAGTCAAGCTTTTTATTCGTAAACGTTTGAAACAGGATACATAAGGGCAAAATTCCAATTAAGTCTTTAAAAATCATAAAATTACTTCTTAAATTTTGTGATATTTGGAAAGGGAAATTCTTCATTTTTCAATATTTTAGATAAAAATTAAACCTACACACTAAACCTGTTAACCTATGGAAAAGAAATACCATAAAATTATCCTTTTTTCCTGGCTGGGTATGCTGGCTGTGCAAGCCCTGGGCCAGGTCGGTAGTGCCAGTGGAAAGGTCCTGGATATTAAGGGAGAACCTTTAATTGGTGCTACGGTGCTAATGCAGGGGACCACGGTCGGGTCAATCACTGATGTTAATGGCGCTTATATTATTAACTCTCTGCCTGTCGGGGACCTTATAATGGAAGCTTCCTATGTGGGATATAAAAAAGTATCAAAAAATGTTACTGTTACAGAAGGGATGACCACTACGGTTGATTTTGAACTTGAAGAGGATATTGAACAACTGGATGAGCTGGTCGTTATCGGGTATGGTACCAAAAGAAAAAGAGACATCACCAGCTCTATCTCAAGTGTCAAATCAGATGAGCTCAGAAGCAGCACTGAACCCAGCTTCCAAAGTGCCCTGCAGGGTAAAGCTGCCGGTGTGATGATCACCACCTCTAATGGGATGCCAGGTTCAGCCATGACCGTAAGAATACGCGGGACTTCCTCCATACGGGCAAGCAGTCAGCCTTTATATGTCGTTGACGGGATACCGGTCATTACCGGTAACTTTGCCAATGGATGGGCAGATGGGACCAATGCACTTTCTGCCATAAGCCCTTCTGATATTGAATCGGTTGAATTCCTGAAAGATGCCTCCGCTGCAGCTATTTATGGATCCAGGTCCGCCAACGGAGTGGTATTGATAACCACCAAATCAGGATCAAGCGGCAAAACAAAATTTAACGCGGGTTACTGGATGGGATTTAATAATGTTACCAATGTGCCTGAGATGTTGAGCGGACCGGATTATATTAAGTATGGATTAATAGCCTGGAATAATTCCATGCTGTACACTGATAAACCTAAATACTCCTCACTGGAAGAGTCAACACAGGCATTTTTTGATAATCTTCCTTTTGGAATCACCCGCGAAATTGCAGAAAAGACAAATACTGACTGGATCGATGAAATGACAAGAACCGGTGTTGTGCAGAATTTCAATCTTTCTGCCAGCGGAGGTGACATTAAAAACACCTTTTACCTGGGTGCTTCTTATCGTGATGAAGAGGGTGTGCAGATAGGCAATGATTATTCAAGATTAAATGCAAAAGTGAATTTTGATCATAAAGAAAACAAGAAATTTTCGGTAGGTACAAAAACGACTTTTGTTTATGAGATGAATAAAAGGATTCCTACAGGTTGGGCTGGCGGACTTGGAACAGCGCAGAGCCGTTCATTGCCTGTCATGCCTGTTTACGATACCACCGGCAAATTCTTCGCTCCCCGGAGCGGAACCAATCCGGTTGCCTATAATGCTGATCTGACCTATGGCATGCAAGTATTTACCACTATAGGAACCATTTACGGGCAGTATAACTTCTTTGACTGGCTTTCTTTCAGGAGTGAAGCAGGAGCTGATATCTATAATCAAAGGGAAACAAGACATGTAGGTACAATTACCCAGGAAAATGCCTATGGCATGGATCGCCGCGTGTTAATAACCAACCTGAACTCAAAGAACTATTTGACTTTCGACAAAACCTTTTCTGACATCCATAATGTATCCGCTATGGTTGGTATGTCAATTGAATCAAAACGACAATATGAATCTTTGTTCCAGGCAAGCCAGTTTCCTAATCCCGGCCTTAAAAATCCCAATAACGGGGCCATACAATCTGGTAGCGGTTATGAAACCGGCTCCGGCTTTCTCTCCTACTTCAGCAGGATCGGTTACAACATGGCTGACAAATATTACCTGACGGCCAGCATCAGCAGGGACGGATCATCCAGGTTCGGAAAGAACTACAGGTATGGCTGGTTCCCGGCAGCATCAGCCGGATGGGCCATTTCCGAGGAGGATTTCTTCAAGAATGTTCCTGTCATCAGTTACCTTAAGCTCAGAGCCAGTTATGGTGTCACGGGTAATGCGGAATTTGATGATTTTGGTTATATGGGACGCTGGAGCACAGGAAATTATTTAGATTGGCCGGGCCTTGTCATAGCCAGCGTGGAGAATCCTGACCTACGGTGGGAACGGTCTTCTCAGATTGATGGGGGTATTGACATACAGCTTTGGGATGGCAGGATTGCAGGAGGCTTTGATTATTATTTTAAGAAAACCTCTGACCTGATCCTTCCGCGTCCAATCAATCAGACAAGTGGTTCATCCTCTATCATTATGAATGTAGGTGATATGGAAAATAAAGGTATTGAACTGTTCCTGACCTCCCATAACCTTCCGGTTACATCCCGGATTAAATGGGTGACAAATCTTAATCTGGGACGTAATTCAAATGTCGTCACAAATACTGAAGATGAGCAGCTGTCCGGCGAGAATTTTGGGAACAATGTGGTTGCCGAAGGTTATCCCATTGGAACATGGGAACTCGTCCAATATGCAGGGATAGCAAGGGAGGATAAGGCAGTGACCGTTACCGACTGGGTGGATTTCAATGATAAGGATCAGGGAACAACTACCAAAGATATTGAGATAAAAGGTGGTGATGAACTTTTTTATAATCATTGGGGAGAAAAAACCAATGAGTTTAATTTTGACAGGGATGCAAAATTCGTTGGCAATCCTTATCCAAAATTCTTCGGTGGTTTGAATAACACCTTTTCTTTTAAAGGCATAGATCTGACTGTTTTCTTTACTTTCAATGTAGGACAGGATGTATACAGGGACGATGGCAAATTCCTTGAAGGCGGATTTGACGGCAACTGGAACCAGACTGCAAAAATAAAAGATGCATGGTCAGAAGATAATCCTGGTGGCTCATCGCATAAATTATACTGGCAACCTGATAACCGGAATTTTAATTCGACACGTTACCTGGAGGATGCCTCCTACCTGCGCCTGAAAACAGTTAATCTGGGTTATACATTGCCTTCATCCCTGAGCTCAAAGTTCTTCGTTGAACGGCTGAGAATCTATATGGGGGGTACCAATTTGTGGACCCTGACAAATTATACCGGTTGGGACCCCGAAGTGAATCGCGACGGATCGGGAAACATAACACAGGGTGTTACCTACCTTTCCCCACCCCAGGTAAAAACCTTTATCTTCGGTATAGAACTGGATTTTTAATATGAAAACATTCAACACAATGAAAACATCTAAATATATAGCAGGGATTTTATTAGTGACATCCTTAATATATTCTTCCTGTGAGGATGTTCTGGACGTTTCTCCCACCGTTGAGCTGGCAGATGAAGTGGCACTCAGTTCAACCGTAGGCCTCAATTCAGCCCTTATGGGTGCATATGATAAACTTCAGAATGGATACCTCTATGGAGGCCGCTACTGGATATCCCCTGATATGATTACAGGGACAGTAAAAATATCAGGCCTTCAGAACACGGTGTTTGAAGAGTTGCAAATGCTTAACAAAACCATGTCCGGACAAAGTAACCTGATTGTCCAGGTTACTTGGCAGGTATCCTATGAAGCGATCGGAATAGTTAACCGTATACTGGAATTTTTACCTGATATAAATGATGCGGACATGACCGATGAGGTCAGGAAAAGAATTGAAGGGGAAGCTAAATTCATCAGGGGCGTTGTATTTTTCGAACTGACCCGCTTATACGGTTATGATGTCCAGGGGGTAGGGCCCCTGGCTGTGCCCGTGTTTACCAAACCCCTGAGCCCATTTGACACACCTGCAAGGGCTACAAAGGATGAAGCATATGCACAGATCATCCAGGACCTTGAAGATGCGGCAACACTATTAAAGGGAATTAACACGAATGGCAGGGCAACTGATCTGAGTGCCAAGGCATACCTGTCAAGGGTTTATTTCTATAAAGAAGACTGGCAGAAAGTGATTGAGTCAGCAACCTATGTCATTGATAAATTTGCAGGTAAGGCCAATGGCGGACTGGCCAGTGATGTGCTGGATTGTTTTGTTACCGGAACACCTCCTTCTGAGGTTTTATTTGCAGTGCTGGCATCGGGAACTGATGATGCATCCGGCACATTCAGGGGATATTACCGCCTGGCTTCAAATGCAAAATTTTCAATTGATGGATCCTATCTGAGCAAAATAGGGGCCAATGTAATAGCAGGACAGGATGATGCAAGGGCCCGGGTAAATCATTCCTTTGTTAATGTCGAGGGTAAAGTATATACAACCAAATTCGATGTGGAATATACCAGTGTACCGGTTATCAGGCTTGCAGAGGTGTATCTGAACAGGGCAGAGGCAAGAGTGAATACCAATGACAGGGCTGGTGCGACTGCAGATATTAATGTGGTAAGAAACCGGTCCGGAGTGAGCAACCTTACCGGACAGGCGACTCTGGCTAACTGTGAGTCTGAAAGAAACATTGAATTATACCTCGAGGGTGATTATTACCATAACATGAAAAGACTGAAAAAGAACAATTTTGCCAAGGATATTATAGGTAATAAATACAACTGGGATGATGTACGGATAGTCTTCCCGATACCAAAATCCCAGTTGGATGTTAACCCGAACCTCTTACAGAATCTTTAAAAAGGTCATATAATAAAATGCTGTCATAGGGCTTATCACGCCTGTATGACAGCATTTTTTTTATGCGTCATGATGATTGAATGATTGTATTGTGATGCATGAGAGACATCAAAACTCCAGCGTAAAGACTGTTTCCCTGCCATCGGACTGAAACCTTATAGTGCCCTTGTGTGCTCTCATGATTTGCCGGGCGAGGCTCAGGCCGATGCCCGAACCTTTTTTCTTGGTGGTGAAGAAGGGTATGAATACCTTATCAGCATGCTCCTCATCAATCCCGATTCCGTTATCGGTGACCTGGATAAAGTTCTTTCCTTCCGCAAAATATGCCTTTAATTTAATGATTTTGTCCCTCCTGCTCTGCAAGGCTTCAATTGCATTGGTAATCAGGTTGATGATCACCTGCTGGATCATTTTTTCATCTGCGCAGATGACCTGGTTGGGATCGGCGACCTCCAGTTGAAGGGATACCGAGTTCCTGTTGCATTCCTTGTTCATCAGCTCCCTGGTACGGTTCAGCAGATCATGCACATTAACCTGCTGAAAATCCGGCTTCGGCAGACGGGTGAGATTTTTATAGGATCCCACAAATTCGAGCAGCCACCTGCTCCTGTCTTCAATGGTTTCCATGCTCCTGTACAGGTCATCAATGTCATCCCTGCTGAGTTCTGAAAGTGGTATTTTTTTACCTGAACCATCGGTGAGCATATCATTCACAGCCGTACTTAAGGAGGAGAGGGGTGTGACCGAATTCATGATCTCATGGGTCAGAATGCGTATGAGCTTCTGCCAGGATTCAAGCTCCTGTTCTTCCAGTTCATTGCTGATATTCTGGAGGGAAATAAGCCTGTAACTTGTCTCCTGAAGCTTAAAACTTGTGCAGAATATTGCCAGGTTGAGGACTTCTCCTCTCAGGATAGTTTTCAGCAAACTGTTCCTGCCCGGTAATATTGCTATGATGGCTTCATAAATTTTCCGATCTATATCCTTTACCCGGTCAATCGCAACAGGATCTTTTATGCCAAGCAGGCTTTTGGCCGATTGGTTAAACAGCGCTATCGTACCATCATCCTTATAGCATATTACCGCTGTGTTGATATGATTAATTACATTCTGAAGGTATTGGTACTGTATCTCCCTGTCGATCTTTGCTTTTCTGTAAAGATCAATCACTTCATTGAAAGCCTTGCTGAGGCCTTTGAAAGATCTCTCGGGAACGTTGTCCGGATAGAAATTTGTAAGGTCATCATGTTTGATCGACAGCAGGAAATTACCCAGTTCACGGTTCGTGTGGTTCAGGAAGCGGATCATTTCTGTTAAAGAAGCAATAACAAGTAATCCTGTGGTGCCTGTGGCCACGTACCACTG
>Ga0172362_10001086_pt1 | contig 23030 bp, 27 predicted proteins | sample LakKivs1_kivu2a2_FD_114534 | JGI IMG/M metagenome (GOLD analysis project Ga0172362, IMG submission 114534) | Sediment microbial communities from Lake Kivu, Rwanda - Sediment s1_kivu2a2 | ecosystem: Environmental > Aquatic > Freshwater > Lake > Sediment | place: Rwanda: Western Province, Lake... | reverse complement strand
GATTAAGTTCCTTTGGAAATGTCTCAACAGGAATAAAAAACTTTTCATCAAATAATAACGATATATCATTTAAATTAAAAATATCATCCTGGATTCTTTTCATTGTCTCAATCATTTTCTCATTCATTTTCTCCTAATTCACCGGCCATTTATATAAATAAAGAACAACTATCTGCCCATTAACTTGAATCAGTTTTCTAACTGGATATTGATTACAGTCATAGATATCAGCGGTTTCAGCTTGAAGTTCTGGATGATTTTTAGGCATCATACTAATAAATCTATTCATTATTTAAGGATAGCATAGAAAATAAAATATTTTTTCTTATTAGTAATGAATAAGAAATTTGTATTTTTTATATTTTTTATTATCTTAACTTTAGAAATTATATTCAATTATCCTATTGAAAATTTTTCCAATGTTAAACAATTAAAATTTCATGAATTACAACCTCTTGAAACCAAAAAATCAAACCCTATATGCTGCCTCAATAACTTCTGCATCAACTTAGAAAAAGAAAATTTTGTTTTAAAAGACGAAAAATACCGACAATCATCCTTCAATAAAAATACCTACGAAAATGAATTCAGCTACACCGGCCCACTCCGCGACTATCTTAATCAAAATCCACAAATCAAAAAAATATGCATCTTAGGCTTCGGGTTAGGAGGCCTCCCACTTGAATACTCAAAAAGAAAAGAAATTCAACTTATCGACTGCGTTGATATCAACCCCGATGTTTATAAATTATATCGTTCTGTAATTACTGAAAATCCTTCTGATAAAATTAATTATTATCTCGGTGATGCCGAAAGTTATTTATTAGAATGTGATAAGAAATATGATTTAATTATTGATGATATATTTACTGACACAAAAATATTTTATGATTATAAAAATGCGAAGAAATGTTTAAATAAAAATGGAACACTTTTCATAAATATGCACAACCTTAGTGATTTTCACAAATATGAAAAATATCTTAAAGAATTATTCTCAAAAGTTTATTATATACAAAAAAATGAACTCTGCGTATTCTGCATCAATTAAACGCATAACTATGCAATGACTGCGTATATGGATTCTTCCTAAACGCATCCAATATCTCCGGATTAATTCTATCCGCCAACGGTGCATTTGGTAATTGGTCCTTATGATGTGTCTCACCAAACTGATTCTTCTGTGGAATACTATTATACACCTTATTGCTCATAACACCTCTTCCCTCTATTCTCTCATTATCCATATCACCATGTCTCGAAGTCTTCATATTTATCTCATCCTTTGATACAATAATCTTCGGCCCCTGATGCGCCGGCTTTCTTCCAACCGCAACCTGCTCCCTAATAGACTTAATCTCCGCATTATAATAATCACCATACGACATTGGCGCAGTAACAGACGCAGGTCCTGCATTACCTTTAACTTCTTTATTAGACATAAATTGTCTTGACGTATTTTTAGCTTTAACCTTAATATTTCTATAACCTCCTTGAGATGGTCCTTTCGCATCTCCTACATAAGGAACACTCGTAGTAAGACGCTGTGTATTCTTTACAGTCATATTTACATTCTTATAACCACCACCCTTCTGTTGTCTATCATAATTACCCATATTATTCTCTATCATAACTTGCTGCTTAATTGTTTCTGGTAATTTTCTATTTGGATCATAAACCATTCCCTTTAATCTTCCCTTAAAACCTCCCAAATACTTATTATCAATATTTTGTTCTTTGATAGTTGTTCTTAAAACATCATTTGGATCATATACCTGCCCCTTATTTGGCCCAGAACTCTGGAAGAAACCATTGTGATTATTATCAATATTTTGTTCTTTAATAGTTGTTCTTAAAACATCATTTGGATCATATACTTGCCCCTTATTTGGCCCAGAACTCTGGAAGAAACCGTTATGATTATTATCAATATTTTGTTCTTTGATAGTTGTTCTAAGAACATCATTCGGGTCATATACTTGTCCTTTATTTGGCCCAGAACTTTGGAAGAAACCGTTGTGATTATTATCAATGTTTTGTTCTTTAATTGTTGTGCGGGGAAGGTCATTAGGGTCATATACTTGACCTTTATTTGGACCGGAGCTTTGGAAGAAGCCGTTATGATTGTTATCAATATTTTGTTCTTTGATGGTTGTGCGTGGAAGGTCGTTGGGGTCATATACTTTACCTTTTTTGGGTCCGGTGCTTTGGAAGTTTCCTGCCCAGCGATTATTTCCGACAACATTCATCTTACGAGTATGTCTAATGTTTGGTTTTTGAGGAGCGCGGTTAAACTTATTGATTGGGTTAAAGTTGAGAACGTGCATCTTATTACCTGTGCACATACGACTGTTTGGTTTAACTTTAATGGCACTGCGACCGTAATCATTGGGAATTTCAGCATTAGGACCGTTGATACCCCATTTGCCAATTGATTGTTGATTGCGTGGGCCAGCACCGGCGAAGTTAAATCTGGATGATTTACGAAATGCGGGTTTAAGTTGTTGTTGAGAACCTGTTGCGGCAGGAGCAGCTGGTCCAATACGACTTTTAAGTTCAGTTGTTTTTCTGTTAGTAAATTTAACGATTTGTGTTGGGCGTTGTGTTGGGCCGTGAATATCACCAACTGTTGTAAATAATCTATCTGGAGAATTAACGTAGAAAGTATCTGGTTGATTCTTTTGAACAATACCTACTTTACCTGGTTTCATTCCAGTGACAGATGAACCTGGTATAACAACACCTTCATAAGAAGATTTAGGATTGGTTTTGACACGTAATTCATTAACAGTTTTTGGTGTGATAAAGTCAAGAGTATTTGCTTGTTGGACACCACCACTTGGTTCAGCGGTATATCCTTGATTTAAGCCAGGGCCTACGCGGATGGGTTCAACTGGGGCTTGATTGTTTCTTAAATTGCCGGCGATATAGCGGTCGAGGAAGTATCCGTCAAGATTCTGCATACCATAAACGTTTGAGAGGTTTGCGACAGGTTGGAAGAAGTCATCTCTTTTAACTTCAACTTTTTGAGAATAATTGGGGTCATTACCGGTAAAATTTTCTAAAATAGTTTGATTTGCTGTATCTTGAACATTTTGTTTGGCAGTTCCACCGAAGAATGGAACCATATTATTATGAAAGAAACTTTGACGATCAACTGGGTTTCCTGCAAGAGATATTCCTTGCCATCCTCCCACAGCAGCAAAGTCTTTATATAAAGAGGGTATTTCTAAATCATTAACTTTTGGGTCAAATTGTGGTTTATATATTTTTGATTTAAGTGATTTTTCAATATCTTCAGCTTTTTGTTTTAAGCCTAATCCTCCAGTATATTCTACTGGTAATGATTTATCAGTTCCATCTACCTTATTAAATATTGGAACTGGAGGACCAGCAATCATGTAATTTGTTTTTAAAGAATTTTTACTTTTTGCGAATATTTTATCTGCAAGTTCTTGTTGTTCGTTCCAAACTTGTTGAGAACGTTTATTATCGAAAATATTATCTCCACTGGGTTTAAAATTATTACTTACTTTTCCAAGATATGATACATTTTTTTGTCTTGGATTATTATTCTTACTTAATAAAAATCCTAATCCAGCTAATGCACTTACTACTACCATTTCCATATTATACTAATCTAATATTAGAAAAATTTTATTTTATAATATCGAATATCAAAAAATTAAGTCAAATCCATAAAATTTAATGGCAATCTATCCACCGAAGTATTATAATACCTCTCAATCTTCTTCAAATTCGGCGCATCCTCCATAGTCACCAAATTTATCGCAACTCCCTTCCTCCCAAACCTTCCACTCCTTCCAATCCTATGTATATAAGGCTCAACCTTATAAGGAACATCATAATTAATAACCAAAGATATCTGCTGAATATCAATTCCTCTCGATAAAATATCAGTTGCAATCAAAATTCTCGCCTTTCCACTCTTAAACTCAGACAAAATATCATTCCTCTCATACTGATTATAACCTCCATGAATCAATCCTACCGTATAATTCCTCTTCTCCAATAACTCCTTCAACTGTATCGCCTTCTGCTTAGAATTCACAAAAATAATTCCCTGTGTAACACTAATAGTATCATAAATATCAGTCAAAACCTCAAACTTCTGATCCTCATTATCCACAGACACATAAAATTGTCTAATTCCTTCCAAAGTTAAATCCTCAGCCTTAACCAAAATTCTTGTAGGATTACGCATAAATTCTCTTGTCATCTGCAAAATCTCATTTGGCATAGTTGCACTAAACAATGCAATCTGACATTCATCTGGTAAATAACTAAAAATACTCTGAACCTGCTCCTTAAATCCCTTTGATAACATCTCATCCGCCTCATCCAAAATAAACAACTTCATACTCTTCATATATAACTTCTTCCTTCTCAAAGAATCAAACACTCTACCAGGAGTCCCAACAATAATCTGAGCCTTAAAATCTGGCTCTGGAATATCCTCCCTCTCATTAAAACGAACCTCACCCTTTCCCAATCCCTTTCCAATTAACAAACTCGTCTTAACCGGAGTATACATACCCAACGCCTTAATAATCTTATAAGTCTGCATAGCCAAATCCTTTACCGGACTTAACATTAACACCTGCGGCACCATATTCTTAAAATCCACCATAGACAATGAACTTATAGAAAATGTTCCTGTTTTTCCTGTTCCTGATTGTGCCTGAGCAATAATATCATCACCCTTCAATATTGGATAAATTGCTTTTTTCTGAATAGCACTTGGCTTATCCCATCCATATGCATATATCCCTTTAAGAATTGGCTCTGAAAGGTTTAAATCTTCAAAAGTTTGGACTTCTACAAGCCCATGGGTTTCCTCTATATCAACCGAATCTGACATAACTATTATAAAAAAATGAAAATCCTTTTAAGCCGAAAAAAATTAATTTAATAGGTAAATTATAATTCTAAATAATCTAACTTTATAATTATGAGTTATTTTGATAAATGGAAAGTAAAATCATCCGAATCTATTGAAAAAACAATTGAGCATAATACTACTAAAAAAGTTTCATCAGCAAAACCATCTAAAATTACCGACTTTATTTCCAAAAATAACATAAAAGAAATTGAAATTGATGATACACCACCTCCAGTAATAGACTACTCTGGACCAATTACTATTGAAAAAATTCAACCTAAAATTATCCCCCAACATTCAACCGAAATATTCCAATTTACCAATAATTGTCAAAAATCGATTCACGTATATACCGACGGAAGCTGCATAAATAATGGTAAAAAAAATGCTAAAGCAGGAATTGGAATATTCTTCAAAGAAAATGACCCAAGAAATATCAGTCGAATTGTAGAAGGAAAACAAACAAATAATGTAGCAGAACTTACTGCCATAATTGTTGCATTGGATATTCTAAAAAATGAAATTGAAGAAGGCAAGAGAGTAGTTGTATATACTGATTCAGAATATGCAATTAAATGTTTTACAACTTATGGAAGAAGATTACAATCAGTTGGATTCATTACTAAAGAAACAGTTCCCAATTTAGATTTAATAAAAATTGGATTATCAAAAGTAAAAAATAATGTTTCTTTCCAACATATTCGTTCACATACCGGAAAAAAAGATGAACATTCTCTTGGCAATGAACAAGCAGATTTATTAGCTAATAAAGCAATTGGAATAGAAAGTAAGCCAGAAAAGATTTATTTAAGAGTTAGTTATTGTGATAAAGATAAGGCTAAGGAATTAGGAGCAAAATGGGATTCAAAAACAAAAATGTGGTTTGTTCATAATGAAGGACATCCTGCTCATAAATTGTTTGGAACTTTTTAAAGATGACAAGGAGCAACAAACCAACATTGATGTCGAAAATCAGTATTCCACGCATGTAATCCAATCCAATCTTTTTCTCCATAGGATCTTAAATTAGTTTTATGTAAATGAATTATTTTAATTTGAAGACAAGGATTAAATGATTTAAACCCATTTTTTACAAAAGTAGAAATTATATGACTTTCTATACCAGGTAAATTTTGATTAAAATCAGTATGTTCATTAATAATATTTTTATCTAAATATTTTGAATTAAATATATAACAATCATGGCTACCACAATAATTATCAATCCAATAACAGGTAAAATCATGTTCATGTCTTGTTATACTAAATAAATATTTATTATCATTTAATAATTCCAATACTCTTCTATCATATTCTTTTATATAAATATCGGAATTTATTAACATACATATTTTATCAGGAATATTTTCCAATATATAATTGAAAAAATCATTATATTTTGGTCTTTTTTTTAACCCAATAACTTTAATTTTATCTGAATTTGTTATCTCATTTAATTTACTTAATGATTCTTCATCATCAACAAATAAATGAATTTTTTCCACAATATCTAAATTAATATTAAAAAGTAAAGCTGAAATTAATTCATTACTTCTCTCACTATCTAAATCAGAAGAATACTTAGAAATATAAAATGAAGTTATTATATTAATCATAATCTCTTAAAATAAATTAAATTTTCGAATAAACCGGTAAATGATCCGACATCAACACATTCTCTCCCCTATTATACTTTCTAACATTTTTTAATGTCCTATAAATTATAGGCTTAGCAATCGTCGTATAAATATTGTCAAATCTCTCCTCATACTCATCATGCCCCTTTTCCCTACAACAAGTATGCAATCTTGGTGAATTAAATATTTTATGTGGCTTAAAAGCCGCATTAATAAATTTAAAATTGGGTTGATGATTAAAATCTCCATTAAATATTAAATTATATTTTGGGTCATAAAATTGAGGTATTTTATACAAAATATCTTGTAATCTTTTATAACCCTCTTTCACATTATAATGTGGAAAATGCACATTTATATGTATTAAGTTTTCTTTAAAAACTATTATTAAAAAAGGGCGATAATCATTTGGAGTAGATAAATTTCCCCGATAAGTTTTAATTGGATGATACTTACTCAAATATAATGTAATAACATAATTTTTAGAAACTTTTGAATATTTTTTTTGATATTTATTGATAAAATTGGATGGAAAATCTAATTTTTTAAAATTTTTTAATGTGCATTCCTGCAATGATATAAAATCATATTTTGGATATTTTTCATCTTTTTCTAATCCAATACTTAAAATAATTTCTGCAACATTATCCCTACAAACATTTCTCGAATTTAATAAACAAGCATTTTTATCTGGACTTGGATCCATAATTTTCCAATAGGTATTATAAGATAAAAGTCTCATAATATATCCAATAAAATAATCTTATATTCTTTAATGGATAAAATATATGTTTATACAGATGGTAGTTGCATAAATAATGGAAAACCCAACGCTAAAGCAGGAATTGGAATATATTTCGGAGAAAATGATAAAAGAAATGTTAGCATGCGTATTCCAGGAAAGCAAACCAATAATATAGCAGAATTATCCGCAATAATTTTAGCAATACTTATCCTAAAAAATGAAACAAAACAAATTGTAATATATTCTGATTCAATATATGCTATAAAATGTTTTACTACATACGGTCGTAAATTAGAATCTCAAGGTTTCATATCCAATAAACCAATACCAAATTTAGAAATTATTAAAGCAGGGCTAAAATTGATGAGACCTAATATTGAATTAAGATTTATTAGGTCACATACTGGTAAGAAGAATGAACATTCAATTGGGAATAGTATGGCTGATAGATTGGCTGCATTGGCGATTGGATTAAATCCGGATAGGAGGAGGGAGTATTTGGATATTGGATATGAGGATAGGCATAAGGCTAAGGAGATGGGTGCTAAATGGGATTGGAAGAAGAAGAGGTGGTACTTGGAGAGATAGAGTTTTGTGGATAAGAGGGGATAAGTTCAATAATTGGGAAATTTTTTATTATTATTTCCAATCGAAATAGAACGTCTTGAATATTATAATCATTTGTCATCATTATTGAGGATAAAAATAATTTATAAATATATATGAAGATTAATCCAATAAAAAATCCTAATAATAATAAAAAACATAAAATTGTTGGAATAATTGAACAAATTTTTAGATTTGTATAGCATTCTGCAGATTTTCCAGCAATAGTTATATTTAATATTCCAAAAAAAGCCGTTATAAAAAAAAAATAAAAATATTGTGTATTAACACTGAATAATTTTAATATTATTGAAGATATTGCAGTTGTAACTTGTAATATCCCAATTATTTTTGAAAAATTTGTATAACAATTACTATTGTATTCTTCATCAAATAAATAAATTATTGTAATTATTGACCAGGTAAGTGTTGATATTGAATAAAATATGTTTTTTAGATTATTTTGTTCTGATTGTATTATTAGTAAAATTTTTATTAGTGTTGTAATAATTGGGATGAAAAACCATATAGATTGGATAAATAGAATAAGAAAAATATTTTTTGAGAAGTTTAGTTTTATTGTAAAAAAGAATGTAATTATTGAGCTAAAAACAAATGTTGTTAGATAAAATAATAATGTGAAGAAAAAAGTAATCAAATTATATCTTGTAACATAGAATCTGAGTGAAATTATGAATAAAATTGAAAATAATTGAGAAATGTAAATAATTGGATTAAGTGGAATAGTATTTATGCAATTATCAATATCATTGTAGTACAAAATATCAAGAGTTATTAACGTAATATAATATGTAAATCCTATATAATTTATAAATTTTGGTGCATCCATTATATGATAATGAGTTATCATATATGTTTTAAGTAATATTTTATCCACATACGTCATACTGATACATAGGTGCAACGTATGCTCCGCATGTTTTGACGGTTTGTGGGCAGGGAAGTGGTTTAGGAGGGGGAAGGGGTGGTCTTGAGATAATATCTAAGCTTGGGATGCAAGGGCGGTGGTTATCTCTGAAGACGAGTCTTGAGCTGACGTGGTAGTCTCCTGGGAAGAATATTTTTTCTTGAGGGTTGAAGCATAGAGGTTGGAAGCGATTAACGCCGGTTCCGCGGAGGGTTGAGGGGGGATTTGAGAGGCGGGTATCTTCGGTGTTGAAGGAGCAGGATGGCATATCGATAAGGTTATTGTCGGTGCATCTTTGTCCATTTTTGCGGAAAGTTCCTTGATTGGGTGCGTTAGCGAATCCTTCAACAACACTTCTTCCGTCAGATGTGTATTGTATTCCGGAAGCAGTTCCATTAATTGGGGCTTTATTGTAATCACCAGCGTTGGCTATGCGGTTGTCGGGGAAGGTGGTGTCGATGACTCCGGCGCCGGCTGGTTGTCCTTGATTTATAGCTTTGCATTTTTTGGCGTTTGGGCGGTATTTTTTGGTTGGGCATTTGGAGTATACACGGTTGAGGTTAAAAAGATCACTTTCAACATCGATTGGACCTGCGTAGAATCTCCAATCTACATTTTTATCCATTGAAACACCGGCGTGGTTGGGCATTATTCTGGGGTCACTTGGGAGACAGTTGCTGCAGATAACTGGTGTTTCTGTTGCGTAATTGCCGGCTTCGGTGCTTTCTTGTAATCTTTTTTTTCCTTCGCAGTAATCATACATTGGTCTATTGAAACTCATAATATTATATAATATATAATATAAAAAAAACATAAGTTTTTTTTAAAGAATTTAATGTCTGAGGTCACAACCTTTTGGACTGAATTTTGGAGGTTGAGGGACAGGGGGATATCTTACCATTTGACATGAAGGTTGTTTTACTAAATTATATTGGTCATTAGGATTGCATGGTAATCCGTCACAAACAGGATTTGGCGATTTGCACATTGGTTGATATTTCTTGGATGGACACATAGAATTGGGACGGGTTTGTCCTCTTAAGTCGCTTTCTAAATCAACGAGATTTCCGCTGAATAGACTGACGCCATTTCCACCTACTTGTCCGAGTTCAATTCTGCATTTGGCGCAGTTTTCGTATTTACCTGGATACATGGTGTATGCGAATGGGCCGACGCTTTCGTTAAGAAATTTTTCGTATGCGCAAGTGTCATATTTTAACCTATTAGAGCTCATTTACTATAATATAAGGAAATAAAAAAATTTAGTAAGGTCTAAATTATCTCTTTTTTTTAGCGTTTAATTCCACATAACTTATAATAATCAATATTCTGAATATGCGCCCTACTACTCTCACCTCCTCTCACCCAATATTCAGGTATTATATGCTCAGTATTCTGAACATTTTCCGCTAAACATGGAACTAAAGGAATAAATCTATCAATACTTACTCCAGCTAAAGCATCAGCAGCTTTTTTAGTTCTCGTATCCGCTCCACTTGACATCTTACTATACAAATCTGGATTTACTATATGAGTATCACCAGCTCCCATATATGGCCATCCTTTAAAAGGACGTGTCGTTAATTGCTGTTTAATACGTGGATTAGTCATTACTGGTTGAATAAGGTTTGATTCAGTATCAATAACCATACCATATCCATCTTTGTTGTTGCTTGCAGATATGCCTACGTGGTCTAAACTTTTTATATAATTTCCTCTTGTATTATTGTCGAGGAAGTTAGTGATATTGTAATTAGAAAATTTTTTCTCTTGCATTTTTTTAAAGCTTAAGGTGCTACCTTCATTACTTCTGCGTGTGTTACTGTTAAATCCTTGAAATTGACATTGGTTATCTTCATCATCTCCATAAATTGGACTTCCTTCCATTTAATGTTTATTTAGATAATAATATTTGATAAAAATAAATTCTATAAGTTTTTAAGCATGCCTAAAATTACTTTTGACCTCATAATCTCTAAAGCTAAAGAATATAAATTCCAAATCATCTTCATTATAATCATATGCATATTAGCCGGACTTGCCAAGACAATATGCAATTTTATATTAGACTGGCGAGTCGTTCTAATCCTATTCGGGATTCTATGGTATTTAGGTTATCTTACAAATATCCAAAATAAAGTCACAAAACAACTAAAAAAAATTAATTATATCAAAAATATCTAAACAACAGACATATAATCCTTCCTCAATTTCTCATATATATCCACAACCTTCTCCATTATCGATATAACCTTCTTCTCATATACCTTCCTCTCAACTCCCTCTCCCATCGATATCCTCAAATATAATCTCTTATCCAATGGATGCGGAACATTATATCCAATATACTCAATATCCTTCTCCCTTAACCCATAAGACTGCAATATATTTCCTAACGTCTCATTACTATTCTCGAATACAAAATCATATCCAACCATATTCGTAGGACTCGTCTCTATCACAACCGGAGGATTCTGCTTCTCGCCTGCATCCGGCTTAAATGAATCAATTGCCTTAATCTCATCTATCTTCGTCTTCAACAAATTAATCAAATATTCTAATCCTCTTGAAAATATAGTTCCAATTGGCATAACTCCATCTGTCTCAATCTCAAAATTATACATAGCAGGTAATCCAATATCCGTCTTCAAATAATATCTCTGCTCATTCAATAACTCAAAATCCCTCTTCTTATCTACTGGAATATCAGTCATCGCCTGCTGTAAAGCCTTTACATCAGGCTCAAAATGATATAAACATTTAGAAACAGGACAAAACATTGCCCCATGATCCTTATGGTTAGCCTTACCAATTTTAATGGTAAATTTAAGCTTCTGTCCAGGCTTCAATTCCAATAATAAAATATCAGGAATTGGATAAATATTTTCTAAAGTTTTTCTCTCCTCAACTGGAGAATCCAATGAACCATAATAAAGAATAATATCTTTAGCATAATACTTTTTAAATTCAATCGGATCTTCATTACTTGCTGAAAAATGTCCTTCAATTTCCTCAATATTCAATTTATCCAATTGTGACATATTTAGAGGAATCAAACTAACCCTCTGTGACAAAAAATCCTCATTATAGATACTTGTATTAATCGAAAAATTAATTGATTTTCTAAGAAATGAATAAATCTCCAAATGAGCAATAATTGCTCTACGAATACTGTTAATCAACCCTATTTCATATTGATTATCTTTTTTGTTATTAATCTTAAATTTTATGGAATTTCCAGACTTTTTTAACTGAGATATAGAACTCATTGATTTATATATATTATAAATTAATTTATTTAAATTCATTTTTTTTAGTTTATATTTAAAAAAATTTAGCTTTTAAAAGAATATGGAAAATCACATCTTATTTTATAGTAATTATTGCGCAAACTGTAAGGAATTTATCCAAAGTTTATACAAATCTCCATTCTTTGAAAAATTCCAAAAAATTTGTGTCGATAAAAACCCCAAGATACCCAAAGAAATCCAATCCGTCCCATGCATTATCGTCCCTCGCATCACCAAACCTTTAGTAGGAACCGAAGCCTTCCACTGGCTCCGTGGAATGAACCAAATTCACCTCCAAGAACAAGAAAAATCAGAAAATAATAAAGCAGCTAATCAAGCCCACTACAACCCAGAACCAGCCCCAAAAGCTGAAGGACAAACCGGCGACCCAACAAACCTTAATTATGCCATGGGTGCCGTAACAGCATATTCCGGCACAATGGGTGGATTTTCTGATAACTACTCATTCATAGGAACTGACGCCCCAATGGAACACAGCTTCTCATTTTTAGGAGACAAACAAGCAAATATTCCTACACCACAAGAGGGTGACCCAAGGTCAGCAATGGAGAGCAGTAGTTCAAAGAAGAATGATATGGATAAAGATTTTGAAAGACTGGTTGCTATGAGAAATAATGAAATTCCAAAACCAGTTTTTAGACAATAAACCTATTTAAAGAAAATTTAATTTAAATGTTAAAGATGGCTACCACTTTAACAAAATTTAATAATACCATTGAGCAGTTAATCGATGCTTTAATGGAGCGATATTCATATCATGAATATTTTAGTAAAGAGTTTTCTTTAGCGAAAGAGAAATTTATTTTACTAAGAAAGACAAACCCAAGAAAGGTTATGGAAGGTGTTTTGGTATATGTTTATCCTTATAAGAATCAAATTATGAACAGTGATGAGAGTTTCTTTTTAAATAAAAATTATGAAAATGACACTAAAGATGAAGGTCATTTAGTGAAGGCATTGAAGATAAAAGATTTATGGGAATCTGATATGGATGATAATACAAAGGAGAGTATATTTACTTATTTTAAGGTAATTATTGTATTATCTGAGAAATACGTTGCAGAAAACATTAATCATTGATATTTATACTAATATTATTCATAATTTTATTTAGGTTACCTATAATGTCGTATCTTATTAAATCTTTTGTTACTTTAGTTAATGGCATCATAGCTAAAGAAATAACTTCTTGTTTTACGTCGGGGTGTTTTCCGCAGTAGTCTTCTCTGAGGAGGAGAAGTTCTTCAATATTTTCAGGTAATTTTTCTGGGTATGTAAGAGAAATGATATTTTTATTTCTTCTTGACATATATTTATTGACTATTCTTATAAGAATTCTTAGGTCATCAAATGAGCATTTAAAGAAGGAATATAGATATTCTTTTCCGATTGTTTCTATTTTATTGGATAAATTTATATTTTCTTCTATTTCTTGAAGCATTTTATCATCCAATTTAATTTTTTCAATTGAATCACAATTTAATCTATTACCAGATATCCTACAAAATTCATATAATTCTTCAACTGTTTCTCTCACAGCTGTCTGTTCATCAGTCTCTACTCCTTCTGCAGCACCACCTAAACCACTAATAAATTCTATTTTAGTGCCATTTCTTCTTTTTTTACGTTGGAATCCGGCTAAAAATACTTTGTCATTTGTAAAAAATAGGCCAGCTGCTCTAAATTTTTTTGAATTATTGATATTTATGACATTTGTTGGGTTATTAATTCTTGGTCTTTTTTCACTCATTATATATTATAATATAAAATATATGGAAGTAAAAAGAGTATTACTATTTTTAATTGGATGTATTGGTCTTAGAACATTTATTGTTTATTTGGCGAAAACGCAGTTAAAATATTTAAGAGTGATGGGTTATTTAGCATTATTACCGGCGATTGGATTTTTTGTGATATATTTTGGGGGTTTAAGGAAGACGGGGGCGGAGGTATTTGGGGAAAAAATTTGGTGGAATTCCTTAAGACCGCTTCATGGATTTTTGTGGGGATTATTTGCATTTATGGCTATTAGGGGGGATAGGAGGGCGTGGATTGTTTTGTTGGTGGATGTGTTGATTGGATTGATGGCTTATTTGGGACATTATTTTTTGGCTTTATTTTGAATAATTCGTATTAAGACTATTTAAAAAAAGTTATAGTATATAAGATATGAGTACAGTTGAAAATCTTAATAAGATATTTTTGGAGTTTTGCGATGATTTAGCTAATGTAGCACCTGAATTTTCTAAGGCATTGGAAAATGCTAAGAAAAGAATCGAAGAAAAACCTGACACAAAATATTACCTTGAATATTTTTTTAGACATTGTCTTCCATATTCTAATTCCATTACATCTTGCAATTCTGATGAATTATTGGAAATGAATATTGTTCATGGAATGAAATTTAAGGAAATTTTTAATGAAAGTTTGTCAGTTGCTTCTAAGCAAGCTTTGTGGAGATATTTGCATACATTTTATTTATTAGTTCAGAGTTATCCTAAATTGGATAAGATTACTGAAAAATATGCTGATAATGAGAACATTGAAAAAATTAAAGAAGCCTTAGCTAATCACGATACAAATTTAAGTAATATTATGCAGTCAAGTGCAAGATTTGCTGAGGAGATTTTAAGGGAGCAGGCTGAGAAGCATTCAGATGGTTCGGGTCCGGGAGTGGGTTCGATATTTGAGGGAATGGATGAGAAGAAGTTTGAGGAGTCATTTTTAAATTCAAATATTGGAAATTTAGCGAAGGAGATTAGTCAGGATTTAGATTTAAGTGACCTTAAAAATATGGAAAATCCTGATGACCTTATGAAATCTTTATTAAGTGGAACTGGAGAAAATGGTATTGGAAATATCATACAAAAGGTTAGTAGTAAGTTACAAGCTAAATTGAGTAGTGGTCAATTGAATGAGGAGGCATTAATGAAGGAGGCTACACAGATGATGGGGATGTTAAATCCAGCTTTATCGCAGATGGGTATGGGAGGATTGGCTGGTATGGGAGGTGGTAAGGGAGGGATGGGTGGAATGGGGGATTTATTTTCGATGATGGGTGGGTTGATGGGTGGAGGGGGTGGTAAGAAGAAGAAGCATTCAAAGCATTCGAAGAAGGGATAAATTTATGGTGTAATTTTTTATGAAATTATCTATTATAAAGTAATAGATATGAATATAGAAAAAAATACAGATGAATTTTGGTATGATCAGCCTTCAGTTTTATGGGATAGTAGAAGATTTATAGAATTTTTTCCAAATCCGTCATTAAGTTTGGCGGAAAAATTAAATGCTTTAGTTAGACTTTCATTTTACATAAGTATTGTTTTAATGGTTTTTTACGGAAATTATCTATACATTTACATACCCATCGTTGTTTTAGCCTTTACCTACCTAATCTATTCCAATTACAAAGAACCCAAAAAAGAAAACCTTCAAAGTTACAAATCTCTACTCAATTCAACCGAAGAAAAAAATACAATTAGCAATGAAACCGAAGATGCAACCCAATTAGAATCCAGTTTAGATGAATATAAACTAACCACTCCTGAATGCACCAAACCCACCATAAATAATCCCCTAATGAACATCAACCTCATCACCGATAAACGCGATAAACCTGCAGCATGCGAATATTACGACGACCCCGAAGTTGCCAGTAAAGTCGAACAAAAATTTGAATATAACTTATACCGCGACGTCAGCGACCTCTATAACAAACGCAACTCTCAAAGACAATACTATACCACACCCAGCACAACCATCCCAAATGAACAAACAGCATTTGCAAAATGGCTTTATCTTAGTCCGCCTACATGCAAGGAAGATACTATTAGATGTGTGCCGACTACTACACAGCCTCCATTGCCAGGTAATGGATTAGAATATTTGCAATTGCAAGGATAAAAAAATAATATTTAATAATTATATGAAGGATTATATTGATGCTGTATATCAAACCTATAGCAAATTCACTCCTGTTCAAGAACCACAAATAATTATTAAAAAAAAGAAGATTTATAGCTGCGATGGCGTAGTAAAAAAAGGTAAAGATATTCAAGAAAATTTTTACGAATTAGATGATGAAACTGGAAATATATATCAAGAAAAACCAAACTGGATTGGCGGACATACTGAACCATTAAGTCAAGCTATGGCAAACTATATTTTCGAAGATGTTAATGTACCAATAAACGATGATGAAGATTAATCATAAATTATAATCTTACTATAATTTATTATGAAACTAAATTTTGGACAAATCGGCATAATTCTCGTCACTCTACTCATCCTTATTACCATTTTCACATACAGCTACAACGATGAAATCGAAAAAGAATACTTCCAAAATTACGCAATATTAGACGAAGAACTTAACAAATTAGACAACGAATACGACTCAATACTATAAAAAAAATTGAAAAAAAAATACAATATATTTAAGTTAAATAAAATGAACAGTTTTTCTGAACAACTTACAAGTTTTATTCAAACTTTACAAGTATCAACTGAAAAAATACTTCCTGAAGGTCATATCAGACCTGATGAAGCTATTTTAAAATTAAACAAGTGGCTGGGAGAACAAGACTTCGGTCAAGTTCCAATTATTTTAAATGAAAAGTCTAAAAATATTTTGGCAAGAGAGTTTCCGGTGATATGGGATGAAAAGGAAACTTACACAAATATTTTTCCACATTTTTCTAAAGATGAATATATTGAATATCTATCCAATATTGACAACTCATACAAAAATTTACCAATCCCAAACTACACCCCAACAATTCAACCCCAAAATAACCCAAATTTTAACAAAAATTGGATGAATATCTCATTTCTTGAAGTATATCAAACAATTATGTCCAAAAATAACGGAAAAGACCACTACAACCTTTCATACAATAACTTGAAACAAACAATACATAATATTGGCGTACTTCATTTTATTACAAACTGCTACAACAGTATTTTGTCAAATGATTTTCCATTAAGTTCTGAATGGTGTTCAGCTCAAATTGTTGCCAGATATAAAGGCGGCGATAAAACTAACCCAAAAAATTTTAGACCAATTATGGTCTTACCAATTTTAGTAAGAATTATGGACTCAATCATCTCTCAAAAATTACACGACGTTGTCCTCACTAATCAAATAATTGATACACAAGTTCAACGCGCAGTTATGAAAAACAGCTGTGGCCTATGGGAAAATGCATTCGGCGTTAACGCCCGCATTAAAGAAATGATTGAAGAAAATAAAGATGAAATATTTCTCTTTATTGACCTCAAAAATGCCTACGGAAGCGTTAATTACCGCACAATGCTCTATATTCTTCAAAAATATAACTTGAATACGGAATTAGCTCAATACTTCGAACGTTACTATAAAAATGTAACAGGCATATACCAAAATCAAACATTTAAATGGAAAAATGGATTATTTCAAGGCTCAGGATTATCTAATATCCTATTCCTTATCTACATCGATTATACCATCAAAAATGTATTTCAAGACCTAAAAGGATTAAAAACAATTGATAATGGATATGATTTAGAAAAAAATACTTACGCATTTGTTGATGATATTGTTATGATATTACCTAAAAATGATAGAGTAGGAAGAATTCTTAAAATTATGAGTATCATTATGGAATTCTACGGATTTAAAATCAATCAAGATAAAACCTATTTTGTTATCAACGACCAATCAATTGAAGAATTATCTTACAATGACGTCACCTACAAAAAAGCTTCTATCGATTTTAAATACCTCGGTTACTCCCTAATAATATACCAAAATAAAATTATGAAAGATATCTACTCTAAATCTGAAAAATGCCTAAAAACAATTGACTCATTTAACATACCATCCAGAGTTAAAGCATACATATATTACTCAATAATTTTTCTTAAAATTAACAGAATAATTGAATGCTTCTACCTGATTAATGGTATTAATGAAGATATTTTACGTTTATTTGAACTTGTTAGCTTTTTTGCTTACAGATGGAACGTCCCTAATTTTGAATCATATAATCAAAGACATCTCGAATATGTTTTCGCAAAAGGAAGTGCTAAATTACTGAAATCTATTAATTTGAAAGATTATCACAAATTAGCTCAAGAAATTGATGTAGAAAAATATGGTATTATTGAATCACATAATCAAGGATTTGAAGAAATTTTTGGCCAATTCTTACCTGATTATCATGTAATTGATGATAGCCTCAAATCTCTTAAATCAAACAATCACTTCCCAATTGAACATTTTAATCAAAAAGGAAGTAATATCTACTCCAACAACTTTGTTGCATGGATAGACTAATTTATAAAACCTCACAACACTCATCCCTATAACTACTCTCCAACACCACCTTCCCAATCTTATCCCCTACCCTCACCTCAAAATCATCATCACCATTATTCATCAAAATTACACGAACCACACTTTTTGTCGCTGAATCTACTATCCCTGCCATAACATCTATTCCATATTTATCAGCTAAACTAAATTTAGGTAAAATTCTGACAAAACATCCCAATGGAATTAAAAATAATAATCCCGTTCTTATTGAACGCCTATCTTTAGATGGTATTGTAATATTTTCTATAGAATATAAATCCAATCCAGCACTCTCATCACTTGAACGTGAAGGTACTATAGCCTACGGAATATTTTATAATAATTTATAAAATATTTTTAAATTCTTATTAAATTTAATGATAATACAAACATTAACATATATGCTACTTATAATAATTCTTTCCATAATCCTCATAATAGCCTCCAAAAAATCTACACACGAAAACCTTAAAAACTATCTTGAAATTGGAAACGAAAAACTTGTTAACTGTCAAGGCTGTTTAGATGAATATGCTGTATGCCGACAAGGAACTGTCCCACAATGCAAAAATTTTGAAGGAAATCTATGCTACGCCTTCTTCGACGAAAACGGAAATAGAAGAGCTCCCTGCGGATTATTCGATAGAAGCAAAAATGCTGAAAAAAGCTGCACAGGATGCTCCAATTACTGCCAATATTGCATTGATAAATTTAACAATGGAACATGTGTTGATAGAGAAATATTTGATTGCAATTTATGTCCTAATAGTAGAATTTGTAAGGAAAATCCTTTTGATTTATATATAAAAAAAGATGCATAATTTTATCTCTTTAAGTAATATGGAATATTTACTTGAAGGATTTATGAATAAAAAAAATAAAATAAAATGTGAAAAATTCATCCAATCTAACCAACAAATTATTGAAGATGTATTCACTAATAATCATCCAATTATTTCTCCAATTAAAACAAAATCTAAAAATTGGAGAATGTATTGCTACTCCCATCCAAATACATTTCTTATAGTAAGATTGGATAAAAAATTAGATAAATGCATTTATAAATACGAAATAGATATAAGTGAAAAACAATTAGAATATATCACATTGCAGATAAATTTTATTAAAATGAAATTTAATGACTTTATAGAATACCTATTTAATAATGCAGAAAAATATAAAAAATTAAATATGTCCCAATTCTCCAACGGAAATAAATCACATAAACTATATATAGGAATCTCTAATAAACCAACTAACAATTACTTCTTTAAAAGCGAGAACTTTTACGAACTTGTAGAAAGTAGTAAGATATTTCTTCATAAAGATAATTTTAAAATATATGAAAATCAACTCTCATTTTGTTTTGGAAATGAACTTGATAAATCTATACGCGTATTCTTTCGACTTAAATTCCTTAAATTCTATCTACACAAATACTATTCTCTATTAGAACAAGAATATATATTACTGGCTGGCAGCTTTCTTCTTTTTGCGATGGGTTTTAGACCTTCAAGAGATAGTGATATATATTCATTGGAGAAGGGTGATGTTAAGTTATTGGATAAAATTAGATTTTGTTGTGATTATAATGTGAATTGGATAGCGAAGGGTGATGGGGATTATAAGGTTTGGGAGAAGATATTTGAGGAGGATTATTATTTATTATTTGGTTTTAAGACAAACAATTTAGATGTGGAGATAAAAAAGAGGTATGCAAGAGTGATTGGAATGAATTCAAGAAAAGCACTTGCGGATTATTTGGTTTTAAAATATTTTATGGGAGATAAAAGTAAGGTTGATTTAAGTGAAAGAATGAATGTTAATAGAATATTATATTTTCGCTACCATAATTTTAATAGAGAACTTATAAAGAATTATTTTACCAAAAAATAATTTTATATAATAAATTAATATGGCAACAAAATTACAAAAATTACAATCTTTAAAAAATAAACTAAGCAAATCTGCAAAAATATTTAAAATGAGCAAAGGAAAAATTAAACTTTCCAACGAAGAATATCGCAAACTTATGAACAATATCGAAGAATTAGAAAAAAATAATAACAATAATAACAATAATAACAATAATAACAATAACAATAATAACAATAACAATAATAACAATAAGAGAAATAATAGTAGGAAAAATAATGGGAATAATAGTAATAATCTTCCTGAAAATTTATTGGATAGAAAGAATTTAAATAAAGAAAATAAAAGACAAAATAATAACAATAATAATAATAGGAATAATCGACCTGAGAATTTATTGGAGAGAGAAAATTTAAATAAAGAAAATAAAAGACAAAATAATAGAGAAAAAGAGGAAGAGAATGTAAAAGAAAATGTTAAAAAAGAAGTAAAATTGGATAAACGTTTCGCAAAATTGGATGAAATTTTATTAAATAATAATGTTATTGGAAAGAAAAAAAGTAAAAAAACTTTTGATAATACTTTTGAAAACAAAGAAGAAATTATTGAACATCGTTCCAAAATAAAAGATAAGAAAAAAAATATTAAAAATGAAAGAAAAGCAAAACAAAAAATGCTTCAAGGTGAATCTAACAATATCTCAAATATTGTTGTTGAAAAAGGTAAAGCAATGGAAGGTAAAAAGAAAGCCGCATTATCCAATAGTATTATAAGTGAGTTGAAGGATGAACTTAAACAAGTTGAATCCAATTCTAACAAAGAAGCTATAATTCAAGAGATAAAGAATCAGATGAGAGAAAGAAATTATATGGGACCATCTGTAAATGCGATAGAGAAATATCAGAAGGATTATAGTAAATTATTAAAGAGTGTTAGAGCAAAGATTGGAGAATTGGATAAGAAGATGAGAAGTAAGGATTTGGAGAAGGTAAGAGGGGAATTGGAGAAATTGGTGGAAAATGTGAGAGAGAAGATTGGATTGGGAGAGTTGAAAGAATCTTTAAGAGAATTGAAGGAAAAAGTAAATAAAAATACTAATAAAATTTTAAGAAAAACTGTTACAGGATTAAAATTTAATGCGAATGAAAAATTAGCTAATCAATTAGAAAAGAACATAGAAATGGTAAATGAACAAGATAGATTATTATTAGAAAAATTGGATGAAATTTATGGAAAAGGTAAGGAAAAGATAGATGAAATTAGTGATTATAAAAAAGGTAAAAAAGAAAAGAAAGAAGCAAAGAAAAAAGTAAATAATGTTAAATTGGATGAAAATAATAACTTGAAGAAGAGAAATGCTGCACTAAAAGCAAATAATAAAAATAATATTGAATATAATAATTTGGAGAGGAGAATTGCTGCATTAAAGGAGGAGAATGTAGAAAATAATAATTTGGAGAGGAGAATTGCTGCATTAAAGGAGGAGAAGGTAGAAAATAATAATTTGGAGAGGAGAATTGCGGCGTTGAGGGGTGAGAATAATTTGAGGGGAAATAATTTGAATAGGAGATTGGAGGAATTGAGGAGAGATACGAATAAGAATTTGGAGGAGAGGATAAGGAAGTTGAAGAATAGAGATGATTATCAGAATTTAGCTGATTTAATTCGAATGGATAATAATATAGAGAATCGGATACAGGCGTTAAAGAATAGTGAATTGGATGCGAGAATAGATGCTTTGAAGAAGTCGATGAGGTTAAGTAATATGAGGGAGGAATTGAGGTTATTGAGGGATGGTTTGTTGGAGAGAAAATTGGATAAGAAGTTGAAGGGTTTGAAGGAAGATTTGAAGGATAATAATGTATTGGATTATAAGTTGAGTAAGATGAAGAATCAGTATAAGATAAATAAGTTGGAGAAGGATATAAGGTTATTGGAGGGAGATTTGGAGGAGAATTTGAATGAGGTGAATACAGGGAGTAGGAGGGGAAGGAAGATGGTGAAGGTTTAATATATACATATTTTTTTTTCTGATATATGTATATGACAGTAAAAAAGGTTAAATTGGGTTTAAGAGAAAAATATTTTGATTTATTGAAGGATGGAAAGAAGGTTGCGGATGCGAGGTTATTTAAGTTTAAGAATGGGAAGTTGTATAAGGAGAAGTATAATGATTTGAAGTATGGAGATGTATTGGAGTATTATAAGGATTTGGAGGATGGTAAGAGGACAGATGAGAAGGTGAAGGTTAAGGTAACTGATATAAGTTTTTATGAGAGTGTTGAAGATATGTTAAAGGATTTGAAGTTAAAGAATGTGTTGCCAGGGGTAAGAAGTGTTAAGAAGGGTGAGGAGTTATATGGTGAGATATATGGTAATAAGTTGAAGGGTGGAGTTTTGATTGGGTTTAAATTTGAGTTATTGGGAAATAATAACAAATCTAATAACAAATCTAATAACAAATCTAATAACAAATCTAATAACAAATCTAATAACAAATCTAATAACAAAGTTGAGAATAAGGTGGAGAATAAGGTAGAGAATAAGGTAGAGAATAAGGTTGATAATAAGGTTGGAAGGTATGAGGAGAGGGATAAGTTGATAAGGGAGGTAGTGAATCGGGGTAATAAGGTGAGGGAGTATGATTTGTATATAAGGGAGCCGTGGATGACATTAATGAGGGAGGGT
>Ga0172362_10001085_pt1 | contig 23033 bp, 17 predicted proteins | sample LakKivs1_kivu2a2_FD_114534 | JGI IMG/M metagenome (GOLD analysis project Ga0172362, IMG submission 114534) | Sediment microbial communities from Lake Kivu, Rwanda - Sediment s1_kivu2a2 | ecosystem: Environmental > Aquatic > Freshwater > Lake > Sediment | place: Rwanda: Western Province, Lake... | reverse complement strand
TAGGGGCTCTGCGGGTAGTACAGTCCGCGGAGGATGTCCTTGAGGACCTTGTCGTCGACGGTCAGGTCGGGGCTGAGCGTATCGACGGGCGTTGGGCGATCGCGCTCCTGGCGGAAGTGGAACAGGCCGCTGTTGTAGCGGTCGTCGGCGGCGCGGAAAAGCTGCATGAGCCGGGGGTAGACGTTCTCGCCGCCGAGCAGCCCCTGGAGCGTGCCGTAGGTCTCCACGCCGCGGTCCTCGCAGATGCGCAGGAACACGATGCGGTCGATGGTCCGCTGCACGGCGGCGTTGAGCTGCCGCACAGTCAGCCGCCCGTTGCGCAGGGCGATGTTGCGGGCGAGGGCGTCGCGCCAGCCTTCGATTTCCTTGAGGAACTCGGCGTCCACCTCGGCCGTGCCGCGCTTGCCGCGCCCCGCGGCGTAGCGGTCGAAACTGCCGCGCAGCACCGCCTCGCGCGACAGCACGTCGGCTATCTCGCCCCAGCGGTCGGCGTAGTCGGTGTAGCGCAGGTACAGCGTGCGGGCGGCCGAGGGTTTGTCGGTCGGGCGGGGGCGGATGCGGCAGTCGTAGAGGGCGAACTCCTCGAAATCGGTCAGCACGCTGAGGGCCAGGTTGGCGCTCCAGGCGTAGCGGCGGAGCTGGTAGGCCGGGCCGGGCTGGTCGCGGATGTCCACCGAGGGCTTCTTGGCCTCGAGAAAGAACTTGCGCAGCCCGCCGATGCGGAAGCAGTAGTCGGGGGCCTTGGTGGTGCCGCCGACCTTCACGGCGTCCTCGTGGAGCACGTCCTTGTACGCCTCGGCGTAGCCGCGCTCGTTGCGCACGTCCCAGCCCAGCGCGATGAACAGCGGGTCGATGAACTCCACGCGGGCCCGCGTCTCGTTGTACCCGCCGGCGCGGTAGGCGTCGCGGTTGCGGTCGAACAACTCCACGAGCTGGATCACGGCTTGCGGTGCGGCCGTCATGGCTGCCCCTTCGCTCGCTGCGGGCGCAGGCGGCGGCAAGCCCCCGCGGGCGGCGGCGCCGGCCCGGAGCGCAACATACCGCGCCGCGCCCGCGCGCGGCAACGAAACGCCGAATACGAATCACCCGTCACCCGACACGCGCCGCGCGACACGCGACGGCCGGCTCGGCCGACGGGGGGCGCTGCGGGGGGCGGGGAAATCGGTTATGGTGTCGGCGTTGGCCGCGGCCGGCGCGGCGCGGCACGCACAGGAGCACCTTCCATGCGAGTGGCGTTTGTCGGACCGCCGCAGTCGGGCAAGAGCACGCTGCTGGCCGCCGTGGCCGAAGCGGGCGGCAGCCAGATCGACATCCACCGCCCCGACCAGCCCCACCTGGCCGTCGTGAAGGTCCCCGACGAGCGGGTGGATTGGCTGGCCGAGTTGAGCAAGTCCAAGAAAGTCACGCAGGCGGAGCTGGAGTTCCTCGACCTGCCGGGCTTCGACCTGTCCGACGAGCCCGGGCGCCTCCGCGCGCGGACGCACTGGCAGGAGATGGAGCACAGCGACATGCTGGCGTTCGTGGTGGCGGGCTTCTCGGCCCCGACGGCGCCGCCCTACCGCGGGCGGACGGACCCGGCCGGGGATGTGCAGGAGCTGCTTGCGGAGATGCTGTTCGCCGACATGGAGCGCGTCTCGGCCCGCATCGGCAAGCTCCAGACGGCGCTGAAGAAGCCCACCGCCCACCGCGACGAGCAGCGGCGGGAGCTGGAGCTGATGGAGCGGCTGCTGGCGACGCTGGAGGCCGAGCGGCCCATCTCCGAGGCCGTCAAGACCGACTCGGAGGCCAAGTGCGTGCGGAGCTTCGGGTTCCTGACGCTCAAGCCCACGCTGGCGGTACTGAACTGCGCGGAGGACGCCGCGGTCGGGCCGGGGCCGGACAAGCTGGCCGGCCTGGACTGCATCCAGTTGTCGGCGAAGATCGAGGAGGAGCTGGCGCGGCTGCCGGCGGCGGACCGGCGGGAGTTTCTGGCCGACCTGCACCTTGCGGCGCCGGCGCGGGACCGGCTGATCCGGGCCTGCTACCGCAAGCTGAACCTGGTGAGCTTTCTGACGCACGGGCCGACGGAGGCGCGGGCGTGGACGGTGCCGGCGGGCACGAGCGCCGTCGCGGCGGCCGAGACGATCCACTCCGACATCGCCCGCGGGTTCATCCGGGCGGAGGTGTACGGCTACGATGAGCTGGTCGCGGCGGGCGACGAGAAGGCCCTGAAGGCGGGGGGCAAGATCCGTCTGGAAGGCAAGGACTACGTCGTGCAGGACGGCGACGTGATCTACTTCCGGTTCAACGTGTGAGGCTGCGGAGGCGGCGGCGGAACGTTCCGGGGCGGCGAAGGCGTCCGCGGCCACAGGCCGCGGCTCTGTTGGGTGTTGTGTGGATCGACGAGTGCTCGCGATGGATCGTGCGCGGGAAAACGCGGCGCTGGCGGAACCGTCGGGGCGGCGGCGCGCGGCCGGCGGGCGGCGCGCGCGGCGGCCGGGCTACCGCTGGTGGCAGGTCGCCTGCCGCGCGGCGCTGGCGGCGGCGCTGCTGGCCGCGGCGGCCTACGTCACGCTGCCCTGGTGGGCGCCGACGGGCTGGCTGGCGCGGCGCATCGCGGCGAGCCTGGCCCGGCAGCTCGGCTGCGACGTGCAGATCGGCTCGCTGCGGCTGGACTGGACCGACGGGGTGGAGATCCGCGAGCTGACCGTCGGCGCGCCGCCGGGGTTCGGCACGGCGCCCACCGCCCGCGTGCGGTCCGTGCGCACCGACCTGTCGCCGGTGAACCTGCTGATCAACAGGCGGCTGGCGTGGATGGAGCTGGATCAGCCGCAGCTCCACGTCCGCCTGCGCGACGACGGGCGGGTGAACCTGGAGGCGCTGGCGGGCCTGCGGATGGACGTGACGGCCGAGAGCCTCCACCTGCGCGGCGGGCAGATGGCGCTGCACGTGGCGGGCGTGTCGCGGCCGGTGGTGCTGAGGGTGCACGACCTGCAGGCGGCGTTCGACGGGTCGGGTCAGGTGGGGGCGGTGAGCATGTCGGCGGCGGTGGAGCAGCGCCCGGGCACGGGCGACGCGCCGGTGAGCCTGTCGCGCGGGCAGGGGGGCCCGGACGTAGCGGCCGCGGCGTCGTTGCGGTTCGCCAACCTCGACCTGGGCGAGCTGCCGCTGTCGGGGGCGGCGTTCGGTGCGCGGCCGATGCGCGGGCTGTGCCGGGGACGGCTGGACCTTCAGCTCAGCCGTCGCGGCGTGGTGGACGCTTTCGCGCTGGACCTGAGCGCCCGCGGACTGGGGGCGGCGGCGAAGGCGGGGCCGGACCCGCCCCTGATCGACGAGGCGTCGCTGAGCGTGACGGCGGCGTACGACCATCTCAACGGCGCGCTGGAGGTGCGTTCGGCGGCGCTGCGCCTGCCGGGGCTGGACCTGCACGGCGAGGCGAAGCTGTTCTGGGAGGCCCTCCGCGGGCATCCCGAGGGGCTGGAGCGGCTGGCGGTGGCCGGGCGCGTGCAGCCGGCGCTGCTGGCGGCGGCGATGCGGCGCGGCGAGGCGCCGGGTGCGCTGGCGGCGGCCGGGCCGGTCGAGCTGGCCTTCCGCGCGCGGCGCGAGGCCGCGCGGACGCTGCTGGGGCTTTCCGTGGCCGCCGACGCCGCGACGCTGCGCCGCGGGAGCCAGGTGGTCAAGCCGGCGGGCAGGGCCTGCCGGGTGCGGCTGGAGGGCACGTTCCTGCATCGTCCGCGGCGGCTGGTCGTCGGCGACGCCGAGATCGCCCTCGGCGGCAACCGCTTTCTGGGGCACGGGGCGCTGGAGGACGTGGGGCTGCTGGCCGGGCGGCTGGCCAGCGGCGGCGAGCCCAGCGTGCCGGAGGCGCTGGCGAAGCTGGCGGGCCTGGCCTGGCAGGGCTCCTGCGAGGTGCGCGACGTGCCGGCGCTGGCGGACCTGCTGCCGCCGGAGCTTGCGGCATGGCGCGGCGTCCGCCTCGACGGCACGTTGCGCGGACAGCTTCAGGTCGAACGCGATCCCAAGTCGCACATCCACGCCTCGCTGCACGCCCCGGCCGAGGCGCACCTCGCCGTGCCTGGGCTGCTCGTCAAGCCGCCGGGGGCCGCGCTGAACGCCGAGGTGGAGGCCGTCGTCGAGCCCCACGGGCGCACGGTGCGGATTGCCGACGCGGCTGTCACGGCCGGCGCGGGCCGCCTGCACGTGCGCGGCGGCGCCGTCGAGCTGCGCGCCGGCGGGCTGGACGTATCGGGCGACTGGTCGGTGGAGGACGCCGCGGCGCTGCTGGCGCTTTGCCCGCGGGCGGCGCTGGGCGACGCGCTGGCCGGCAACGCCGGCGGGTCGTTCGCCGCACGCCTGCGGGCGGGCGCTGCGCACGCGACGGTCACGGCCGACATGCGCCAGGCGGCCGTTGCGGGCGGACCGTGGTGGCACAAGGCGGCCGGGGCGCCCGCGGAGCTGCGCCTCGAGGGCGAGCTGGCCGCGCCGCCGGGCGCGGCGCCGCGCGGCTGGGCGACGGCCCAGTGGCAGGCGCCGCGCGGGCGCCTGGCGGCGACGCTCGGCTCGGCGGCGCACCCCGCCGCGAGCGGCGAGGCCGCCGACGTGACGGTGGAGCTGGCCGCACGCGACGCGGGCTGGCTGGCCGATTCGGTCCCCGCGCTGGCGTCGCGGCTGGGCGAGGCGAAGCTGGGCGGGGCGGTGCGCGTGGGCCTGTCCGGGCGGCTGGGGCGCGACGCGCTGGACGCCAACGTCTGGCTCGACGCCAACGCGCTGTCCTACGAGGCGGCGGGCGGGCCGGCGCGGCGCAAGGCCGCCGGCGTGCCGCTGACGGTGAACCTGTCGGGGCGGGCGGAGCGGCGCGAGGGGGAGCTATCCGTCGCCGTCCATTCCGCCGACGTGCGCTTCGCCGCGGCGCGGGCGCTGGTCAGCGCAGAGGCGAGGCTCGTCGAAGCGTCCGCGGAGACGGCGCCAAGAGGCAAGCCGGTCGGGGAGGTGGGCACAGATTCGCCGTGCACCCCGCAGTTCATCGGAGGTCGATTCGCCGTTCGCGGCGAGGTGGCTCTCGACGAGGCGCTCCGTGCCGCTTTGCCCGAGCTGGACGAGCTGGCCCGCCGCCACGGGCTGACCGGGCGGGTGAACATGGACGCCAACGCCGTCGCCGACGGCAACGAGCTTCGCCTGCACGTCCGCGCCGACGGGGCAGAGTTGGCTGTCGCCGACCTGCGGCCCGCGCCCGACTGCGCCGACGCGAACGGCCCGGCATGGGCGATGCTTCGCCGGCTGGGGCCGCTGGGCAAGCCGCGCGGCCGGGACGCCAGCGTCGAGGCGGCGATGAGCTTTCCGCTGGACCTGTCGGGCGCGGAGGTGAATCTGGTCCGCGGGCGGATCGGCGGGGTGGACTTCGGCGCCGAGGGCACGGCTGCGTTCCGCCGCGGCGAGCCGCCGCGAATCGCGGGGCGGCTGACCGCATCCGTCGCGCGGGCCGAGACGCTGACCGACCTGGCCGCGTCGCTGGCGCCGTATCGCCCGGCGGGCTCGGCCGGCGTGGACATCGAGCTGGCCGACCCGCCTGCTGCCGGCGGGCGGGCAGGCGCCAACGTACCGTCGCTGCGTCGCGCGACGCTGCGGCTGGGCGGGCTGGTCTTCCGCTACAACGGCAAACAGGTGACGCTCGACGGGCAGGTGGACGTGGAGGACCTGGCTTCTCCGCCGCCACCGCGGCAGCGCCCCGCCGGCGACGACGACCTGCCGCCGCTGGCCCGCCTTTGGCGGGTCGGGCACCTGCGCACCGACGGCCTGGAGTTCCGCGCGGGCGACAACCACGGCTGGCTGATCGCCGACCTGGCCGGCCTGCCGGACCGGGCCAGGGGCGGCTTCCACTTCCTGGCCGAGCGCCTCGACGACAAGGACCTGTCGGACTGGCTGGTCGGCCCGCCGCCGACGGAGCCGAACGTGCCGTTCTACAAGCTCTCGCCGGGGCGGATCGCGGAGCTGCGGCGCGACGGGCGGCGGGCGGCGTCGATGCTGACGCGGCTGCTGGCGGGCGCCGACGTTTCGGGGCGCGTCAGCGTCGCCCACATGCGCACCTTCGACCGGTCGGTGGGCCTGCACTACGACGTGCGGCAGGTGGAGGCGACGGTGCGTGCGGCCGGGCGGCAAGTGAGCCTGGCCTACCGCGGCGGGCTGAACGGCGGGACGGTGCGCAGCCGCTACAGCTTCCGCCCGGAGGGGCGCGACCCCAACGTCGCCGTTGCCGGCGACATGACGGGCATCCTGGGCGAGGACAACTTCCAGCCGCAGTTGGCCAAGTTCTTCCCGCGCAACACCGTCCGCGGGAGCTTCTCGCGGCGGCAGCGGACGGGCTCGGCGCTGTCGGAGCTGCTGGCCGGCCTGCTCGACGGGCGCTACCCCGTCCGCATGGTCGGGCAGTCATACAGCGTGGCCGAGACGGCTTCACCGAGGGCCGAGCCGCCCCGCAGTTCGTCGCGAAGATATTCCCCGGGCTGAACCTGACGCGCTACCACTACCGGCGCATGACCACGTTCGCCGAGCACCGCCCCGACGGCACGACCGCCAACGACATGGTCTTCGACGGCAGGGACTACGACCTCTACGTCGAGGGCACCACCGACGTGAACAACATCGGGCGATACGAGATCGGGCTGATCCTGCTGGGCGCCCCGCAGACGGCCGCGTGGAACCACACCTACCGCCAGGGGCGCATACCCATCCTCAACTTCCAGGCCCGCATCGAGGGCGGCAAGATGCGCGACGAGCAGGTCAGCTACCTGCGGCCCAACGAGACGCTCTTCGTGATCTTCCTGAAGCACAACCTGTTCTACCGGCTGTGGCTGGCGGCCGGAAAGAAGAGCAGCATGGAATGAGCCGCGCGGCGCGGTTGGGGCGGCGGGGAGCTGATACAGGGGGCAAAGGCGATCGTGCCCGCGGCGAGCCGGGCGCCGCCAAGGCGCCTATGCCCAGACGGCCTGGAACTTCGCCAGCGCCAGCGCGCGGCGGAGGCGGATGAGCCCCTCGCGGTTGACCGTCATGCGCTTGTGCGTCCAGGCCGGCGTGCGGATGGAGATGGTCTCCTTGCGGTCGGTCAGCGAGAAGGCGTGCGCCAGCTCCAGCGGCTGGGATATCGGCGACTCCCGGTGCCGCAGCGGAGAGTGCGACAGCAGCCGGCGGGTGGAGATGACCAGCCCGGCCATGCCGTCCTCCGTTCGAACGTAGTCGCGGTCGGGGACGTAGGCCAGGAACTGCTCGTCGTCCTGGGGCTGGAACCACTGCTGGACGCGGTGCTGGACGACTTCGGGCAGCAGGTCCCAGGGCTTCTCGCCGCTGCGTTCGACGAGTTCGCGGAGCTTCTCGAAGTCGGCGGTTCCTTCCCCGCCTGCCGACCGGAGGAACTCCAGGGCACGGTGGATATTGCGGATCTGGAGGCGGCAGAAGCCGCTGCCGGAGACGGGGTTGACCTGGATCTGCCCGGAGACGACCCCCGAGCCGCTGCACATGTCGCACAGCCAGTAGGGCATCGGCAGGTCGCCCGGGGGCGGGACGTTCGGCACGTGCGGCAGGCGGTCGAGCACCTGCTGGCCGGTCATGCCGCGGATCTCGGCGTTGCTCAGCTCCAGCGTGCCGGCGGAGTGTTCGGCCTCCAGGGAGATGCTGTCGACCAGGTGGGCGGCGTAGATGATCACGTGAACGCGCAGGTGGGTGCGCATCCCGCACTGGAGGCACTGGCGCGGCATGGCGCAGCGGAAGACGGGGTCCTCCAGCCGGGCGGCGGGAAACTCCGTCAGCACGCCGTACGTGGCCAGCGTGACGATCCGGATGTCGCCGCGGCTGATCTGGGCGCCCGGCGGACCGGTCTCCTGGCGTCGGTGCGGCAGCGCGTGAGACTTCGGCGCCGCGGCGGCCGCCGCGCCGTCCTCCGCGCCGTCCCCCTCCTCCAGCCACGAGGCCACCACGTCCTCCATCGCCGATGCGCGGGCCTCCGGCGGGCGGAAGGAGGTCTGGCAGATCGCGCATCGGACTGCCCGCCCGATGCAGCCTGGGGGCATCGCCAACTCCACCCCACACTGTGGGCAAACCACCCGCCCGGCGACCATGGCCGCTTCCTTTACCGACAGGACTTGCGCACTGGCCCCGCCCCGCCGGCCTATGCGCCGCCCTGCCGCGATGTGTCCTTCCCGAGCGAGAACGTCGACGCCCAGTATACGTCACGGAACGGGCCATGCAAGTGCCCCCCGACAATCTTGAGCCGGTTGCGCGGCGGGCGTCAATCGTCGTCCTTCTCGCGGCGGCGCTCCGCCTCCAGGCGGGCGGCCTCGCGCTCGAGCCGGTCGGCGTATGCCGCCGGCGGGAACGTCCGCCCGCCGAACAGCCCGGCCTCGATCTGCCGCCAGTCCGACACGACGTTCAGCCTGCCCCTGTCGCGCAGCGAGCGGAGCTGGGCGGCCAGCCTCCGCAGGTCCTTGGGCTTGGCCTTGCAGTACGGCAGCAGGTAGGCCGTCAGGCCGTTGTCCACGTACGCCTGCGCGTCGGAGACCTTGTCGCCGATGCCGGCGGCCACGCGCGGAAAGCTCCGCCGCAGCGCCGACAGCCGGGCCGTCTTGAACTTCCCGCTGTCCAGCACGTCGCCCATGTCGGCCACCAGCAGCGGCCCCGGCGGGTAGCCGTTGGCCTCCAGCCAGTGCTTGCTCCGCCGCGTCAGCACGTCCGGGCGGTGCGTGAGGTAGACGATGGTGTAGGCCCGCGCGATCCGCCGGGTGACCTCCACGGAATCGGCCATCGGGCGGGCGTTGCCGACCATCGCCCGAAAGAAGCTGTCATCCACCACGGTGTGGTCCAGGTCGATGACGGCCAGCGGCGCGTCTTTCGGCCGGGCCGCCACCAGCAGCGGCGCCGGCGCCACGCGCAGCAGGTCCTCCGACGCGCCCGCCGGAACGGCGACGATGCGGGCGGTGAAGCGGTAGTCGCCGGCCGCCGGCGGCGTCCAGCGGACGCGGGCGAAGCCCTGCGCGTCGGTGGTGGCCCGGGCCAGCAGCGTCTGGCCGCGGTAGAAGTCCACGGTCGCGCCGGCCGCGGGCGACAGGCCGCTGGCCCACAGCAGGCGGGCGGCCAGGTCCACCGGTTCGGCCGGGTAGGCCAGCGTGTCGAAGGCGATGAAGACCGCCCCGAACTCTGCGCCGAGGAGGAATTGCCCGCTGTAGGCGGCGGCGAGGTCGGCCCAGGAACCGCCGCCGGCGGCGGCGCCGGCGGGAAGCTGCGACGCCCCGGCCGGCGCGCCTTCCGGGCGGCCGCCCAGGTTCACGTCCAGCTTGAAGCATCCCGCCGCCAGCAGCGACGAGGCCAGCACGAGCGCAGCCGGTGTTCTCATCTCCGCTTCTCCTGTGCGACACTCGATTGTAGCGCATCGCTGCGCGAAGTGCCAATCGCTTATCCAGGCAAGGCACAGGGGAGCGGCGCTTGAACGGAGCCGCCGCGTGTCGCGGCGGATGCCTTCGCAGACGGCGCCTTCTTCGCGCGCATCCGCCGCGGCACGCGGCGGCTCCGTTGGAGTGGCGCCGCGCCGCGTGTCCTTGGCGCAACGGCGGCGGTGCGGTAGTATTGAATGCTTTCCCGCCGGAGCGGGAAGCGCAAAGCCCCATAGCAGCGGTGAGAACCATGAGCTGGCGTGCGGCGATCATGGGCGCCACGGGCGCCGTCGGACAGGAGTTCCTCAAGATCCTCGAGGAGCGCGGCTTCCCGCTGAGGAGCCTCAAGCTGCTGGCCTCGGCGCGGTCGGTGGGCAAGACCTTCGCCTTCCGCGGCGAGAAGCTCGCCGTCGAGGAGCTCACCGAGCGCAGCTTCGCCGGTATCGAGCTGGTGCTGGCCTCGGCGGGCGGGAGCGTCTCCAGGCAGTTCGCCCCGCTGGCGGTGGCGGCCGGGGCCATCGTCGTCGACAACACCTCCGCCTTCCGCATGGACCCGGCCGTGCCGCTGGTGGTGCCGGAGGTCAACCCGCGGGACATCGCCTCGCACAAGGGGATCATCGCCAACCCCAACTGCTCGACGATCATCATGAACGTTCCGGTCTGGCCGCTGCACAAGGCCTTCGGCGTGCGGCGCGTGGTCGTGAGCACCTACCAGGCCGTCAGCGGCGCCGGGGCGTGGGGCATCTGGGAGCTGGACGAGCAGCTCAAGGCCCACGCGGCCGGGAAGCCCGTCGTCAAGCAGAAGTTCCCCCACCAGATCGCGCTGAACCTGTTCAGCCACAACAGCAAGATCGCGCCCAACGGCTACAACGAGGAAGAGAACAAGATGGTCAACGAGACGAGGAAGATCTTCCATTGTCCGGAGATCCTCGTCGCGGCGACGTGCGTGCGCGTGCCGGTGATGCGCGCCCACAGCGAGGCGATCAACCTGGAGTTCCGCCGGCCCGTAAGCGAGGCCGAGGCGCGCGAGGTGCTGGCGGCGGCCGAGGGCGTGCGCATTGTGGACGACCGCGAGGCCAACCATTTCCCCATGCCGCTGGAGGCCAGCGGGCGCGACGAGGTGCTGGTGGGGCGGATCCGCCAGGACGCCAGCCAGCCCGACGGGCGCGGCATCGAGATGTTCGTCAGCGGCGACCAGATCCGCAAGGGCGCCGCCACCAACGCCGTCCAGATCGCCGAGAGGCTGTAGCACCGCCCCCGCCGCGGCGGGGGCGACCGATTTGCTCCTGCGCTGCCGGGCTGTCGCCCCCAGTTACAGCAGGATGTGACCGGAGCGGACCAGGTCGCCACGCACGCTCGCCAGGAGACGCTCGGCGACGGACACGGCCTCCGCTGCCCTTGGCGGAGGAATGATTGGTGCATCGCCTGGGTAGCGCGCTGCGACCGCGTATTGGGTGAGAGCGGCGAGGTCCGTGAACTCCGCTCTTGTTCGGGATGTGTCGGGCATGAGGTCGTGCAGTCGGTCCAGGTCGTGGGTTTTCGGGAAGTCAATCCGCCAGAAGATGAGCGCAGCCTTGATGGCCTTCTCGGCCGCCTGCTGCGCAAGCCAGCACACGTGCCGTGGCACCATTTGGGGGCTGGCCAAGAGTGCCCGCGCCCCAGCCAGGTCCTGCTCGGCATAGGCCAGCCATGCTCGCCCGTCTTCAGCGTTCGACTTGGCGGTCATAGACGACCTTCCCCTCGCGCAGGGCCGGCCGAAGGATCGAACCGACCAGATCGCCCCTCTCCCGTATCTCCTCGGGAGAAGTGACGATGATGTCCTTGGCAGCCGGGAATCGCGCCAGTCGTCGGCGCATCTCGATGGTGGTCTCGAGCTTGTCCTCCACGTGGGGCAGGACGACGAGGAAGTCCACGTCGCTGTCGGGTCCGGCCGTGCCGCGCGCGTGCGAGCCGAACAGGATGATGCGGTCAGGATCGAACTGCCGCACCAGCTCGTCGGTCATCCGCTCGATGACGTCCCAGGCGACCATGACGTTGGTGTCCACCGCGATACTACCACTCACCTTCAGCCCTTCCGAACTCCATGTCGATGAGGCGCAAGTGCTCGGCCGCCTCACGGCGAGTCAGCGTGCCCCTGGCGGCCTTGAGGGCGGGCACGTCACCGTCCTCGCGTAAGAGCACCTTCGCGCGCGTGCTCGGCGATGCCCGCCGTACCGTTCAGAGGCTTGAACACGCCGCCCTCAAAGACGGCTTCGATCACCTTGCCCATGCCAGCGGCCTTTCCGCGAATCCCGAGACGAGTATAATCCCGCCGTGGACAAAGGGCAACAAGACAGCCCGACGCCGTCGACACGTTGCCGACCGCCTTTGGAAGGCGTCGCCATGACCGACCTTCCGCCGCGGCGAAACATCAAGCTGGTGATCGCCTACAACGGGGCGTTCTACCACGGCTGGCAGCGGCAGAGCGGCGACATCGACACGGTGCAAGGGCGCGTGGAGGCCGCCGCGAGGGGCGTGCTCGGCCACGAGGTGGTCGTCTTCGGGTCCGGGCGCACCGATAGGGGCGTCCACGCGCTGGGGCAGGTGGCCAACCTCCACACGACCAACTTCGCGGTGCCCACCGAGGGCCTGCGGCGGGCCATGAACTCCCGCCTGCCGGAGAACATCGCGATCCGCTCGGCCGTGCACGTGCCCGAGGGCTTCCACGCCTCGCGGTCGGCGGTAGGCAAGACGTACCGCTACCGGATTCACGCGGCCCCCGCGCGGCGGGCGGAGCTGGCCTGGCAGGTCTGGCACGTCTGGCGCCGGCTGGACGTCGACGCGATGCGCGCCGCGGCGATGCGGCTGGTGGGGCGGCACGACTTCCGCGGCTTCACCATCTCCGCCGAGCGGCGCAGCGACACGGTCCGCACGATCCACCGCTGCGAGGTCGCCGAGATGGACCAGGAGGTCCACGTCACCGTGCGCGGCAGCGGCTTTCTGTACAACATGGTCCGCATCATCGTCGGGACGCTGGTGGAGATCGCCCGCGGGCGATGGGGGCCGGAGCAGATCGACCGCATCCTCGCCACCCGCCAGCGGAGCCTGGCCGGGCCGACCGCCCCGCCGACCGGCCTGTACCTGCTGTGCGTCCACTACCGCGACGAGGACCTGCTGGTCGCCCCGGCCGCGGCGGCGCAGCCGCCCGCCCATGACTGAGCCAGCCGACAAGCGGGCGCCGCCGCCGGCCGAGCACCTGGCCGGCTCCATCCGCCGCGTGGTCTTCCACAACGAGGAGACGGGCTTTACCGTGCTGCGCGTTGCGGTGGGCAGGCGGGGCGAGCCGGTGACCGTCGTCGGCGTTCTGGGCGAGCCGCACGAGGGCGAGTGGCTCGAGGCCGAGGGGCGCTGGGCCGTCGACAAGAGCTTCGGGCGGCAGTTCCGGGCCGAGCTGCTGCGGACCGCGGCGCCGCACACGCCCGAGGGCATCGAGCGCTACCTGGGCAGCGGGATCATCAAGGGCGTCGGTCCGGCGCTGGCGCGGCGGCTGGTGGAAACGTTCGGCGGCGAGGTGCTCCAGATCATCGAGACGGCGCCGCGGCGGCTGCTGCGGGTGCCCGGGCTGGGCCGCAAGAAGCTCGACAACGTCCGCCGCGCGTGGCTGGAGCGCAAGGCCGCCCACGAGGCGATGCTGTTCCTGCATTCCTGCGGCGTTTCGGCCGGGCTGGCGCGCAAGGTGCACCGGACCTACCAGCAGCGCACGGTCGAGGCCGTGCGCCGCGACCCCTACTGCCTGGCGCGCGACGTGGAGGGGATCGGCTTTCTGACCGCCGACGCGATCGCCGGGCGCCTGGGCGTGGTGCGCGACTCGCCGCTGCGGGCGCGGGCGGGCGTGGAGCACGTGCTGAGGGAGCTGACGGCCGACGGGCACTGCGCGTACCCGCGGGGCGGGCTGGTCGAGCGGGCGGCGGAGCTGCTGGCGATGCCGCGCGAGCTGGTCGACGCGGCCGTGGCCGCCGGCGCCGCCGACGGGCGGCTGGTCCTGCGCGACGTGCCGCCGCACGGGGAGCTGGTGTACCTGGCGGCGCTGGAGCGGGCGGAGGGCGAGCTGGCCGCGGCGCTGCTGCGGCTGGCGCGGGGGCGGCATCCCTGCCCGCCGATAGACGCCGCCAAGGCCGTCGCCTGGGCCGAGCGGCGGGTGGGCCTGTCGTTGGCGCCGGAGCAGAAGCAGGCCCTGGAGCAGGCCGCGAGGGCCAAGGTGCTGGTGATCACCGGCGGGCCGGGCGTGGGCAAGACCACGCTGCTGAACGCCGTGCTGCTGGTCCTGCGCGCCAAGAAGCTGGGCGTGGCGCTGTGCGCGCCGACGGGGCGGGCGGCCAAGAGGCTGTCGGAGACGACCGGCCTGCCCGCCAAGACGATCCACCGCCTGCTGGGCTTCGAGCCGAAGCTGAGGCGCTTCCAGCACGACAGCGCCTGCCGCCTCGACGCCGACGTGGTCGTCGTCGACGAGACCAGCATGGTGGACCTGCCGCTGGCGTGGTCGCTCGTGCAGGCCGTGCCCGACCGCGCCGCCCTGCTGCTGGTGGGCGACGCCGACCAGCTCCCTTCCGTCGGCCCCGGCTGCGTGCTGCGCGACGTGATCGAGTCGGGGGCGTTCCCGGTGGTGCGGCTGACGCAGGTGTTCCGCCAGGCCGCCGCCAGCCGCATCATCACCAACGCCCACCGCGTCAACCGTGGCGAGGCGCCGCTGCTGCCGGCGCCGTCGCGCGGGGCCGAGCCGCCGCAAAGCGACTTCTACTTCGTCCGGGCCGACGAGCCGCAGCGTGCGGCCGAGATCGTCGTCCGCCTCGTGGCCGAGCGCATCCCGCGGCGGTTCGGTTTCGACGCGGTGGACGACGTGCAGGTGATCACGCCGATGCAGAAGGGCCCTCTGGGTGCGGGCAACCTCAACCGCCTGCTGCAGGCGGCGCTGAACGGCGCCGGCGAGGGGCCGACCCTGTCGCGCCCGCAGGCGACCTGGCGCGTCGGCGACAAGGTCATGCAGATCGTCAACAACTACGAGAAGGACGTGTTCAACGGCGACATCGGGCGGATCGTGCGGCTGGACGCGGCGGCCGGGACCGTCCGCGTCAGCTTCGACCGCCGGGAGGTGGACTACGCGCAGCTCGAGCTGGACCAGCTCGTGCTGTCGTACGCGATCACGATCCACAAGAGCCAGGGCAGCGAGTACCCCGTGGTGGTCGTGCCGCTGCACACGCAGCACTACGTGATGCTGCAGAGGAACCTGCTGTACACGGCGATCACTCGCAGCCGCAAGCTGGTGGTGCTGGTGGGCACGCGCCGCGCTGTGGACACGGCGGTGCGGCGGGCGGAGGCCGCCAGGCGGATCACGACGCTGCGCGGGAGGTTGGAGGAGGGGAGCGGCGCGGGGGAGGGACGCGGCGCGGGGGAGGGGCGCGAGGCGGTGGAGGGCGACGTGTCGGCGGAGGCATCCGCGGCGGCACGCCGCGGCTCCGCCTGTTTGTCTCAGGAACGTCGACCTGTGGACGAACGAAACAGCACCGGGGCGACACGCCCCGGCTCCGCCTGTTTGTCTGAAGGGGGCGGGTACTGGAAGAAGACGCAACAGGCGACGCCTTTGGCGTACCACATCACGTTCGGGACGTACGGGGCGCGACTCCACGGCGATGAGAAGGGCACCGTCGACCGGCGGACGAACGTTCCGGGGACTCCCGTCGTCGGCGAAATCGACGCGCGGCGGCGGATCGAGATGGACCGCATGAGGTTCCCGCCGGTCTTCCTGACGGCGGAGCAAAGGCGACACGCGGAGGCCGTCATCCCGGAAATATGCACGCGGGGAGGGTGGACCCACCATGTCTCGGCGGCGGGCCCCGACCACGTGCACGTGGTCCTCACGACGGACCGGGATGGCCAGAAGGTGCGCCATTGGCTCAAACGCTGGCTTGGAGAATCGCTCTCCGCGCGATGGCGCCTCATTGTGGGACAGAGCTGGTGGGCCGAGGGCGGAAGCGTGAAGAGGATCTGGGAGAACCGCTACTTCCGCGAAGCTGTCGAGTACGTTCGCAACCAGCGTGCGACGCCGTCCGGCTGAAACCGGAGAGCCTCCGAACAAGACAAACAGAGAGAGCCGGTCCCTGCGGGACCGGTGCCGTTTCCTTCGCCGACATTCGATCCCCGATCCTGTTTACCCGCTGACGCGGCGCCTTGGATGGAGACATCCGCGGCGAGACGCCGCGGCTCCGTGCGATCCCCGGTTCATCGGTTCCACGTTCCACGTTCCCCGTTCCCGGTCTCCGGTATCCCGCCTCCGGTCTTCACCACCGCAATCGCGCCGCGACGGGGTAATGGTCCGACGGCCAGCTCCCGGCGTGCTTGCGGCGGTCGATGAACGCCTCGGCCGTCAGGAAGTGCGGCGTATGGAGGATCCAGTCGATGCGCCGGCGGCTGCGAAGGCCCGTCATCCCGCGGAACGTTCCGGCCCCGCGGTGGTCGAGGGGATTGGCCTGTCGGAAGGCGTCGATGAGCATCGGCCCGTCGTCGCCGCGCCCCCACAGCATGGCCTGGTAGGTGAGCAGCCCGGGTCGGGCGTTGAAGTCGCCGGTGACGATGGCGGGCGCCCCGCCGGCCAGGGCCATCATCTGCCGCCGCAGCACCTCGGCCGACCGCCACCGCGCCCGCACGGAAAACGGGTCGAAGTGGGTGTTGAACAGAAACAGCCGCAGCCCGCCGTCCCAGCGGTCGCGCAGCTCCACCCAGCAGGCGGCGCGCGGCGTGAAGGTCTCCCAGTAGCGGCTGCCCGGCACGTGCGGCGTGCGGCTCAGCCAGAACTGCCCTTCCGCCAGCCGCTCGAAACGGTCCGTGCGGTAGAAGATCGCCACGCGCTCGCCGGCGAACGGCCCGTCGGTGCGCCCGGCCGACACGAAACTGTAGCCCTTCAGCCTCCCCCGCAGGTAGGCCGCCTGCGACGGCTGCACCTCCTGCGCGCCCAGCAGGTCCGGCCCGAACCGCCGGATCGCCGTCGCCACGGCCGAGCGGCGACGGTGCCAGCCCTGAACGTCGTGCAGCCCGCGACAGTTCAGGATATTGAAGCTCATCACCCGCAGTTCGGGTGCCGCATTCATCATCGACATTGCTCCGCGTCCGGCTGCCGGGGTTTGGCGGCCGCTATGGCGATGAACACGACCCCGCGCCGGTGGTTCCGGTCGCCCGGCGCCCACGTGCCCATTATAGTAACGGGTGTGCCGCGGCGGGCCTTTTCTTGCGCGCAGCCGAAGCGCATACTCAGAAGCGAGCGCGAACCGGAGCCGCCCCGATGCAGCCGCAGACCGCCAACCGCCCGTCGCGTCCCGCCGCCGGCCGAGTGGCGAGCCTCCGCGAGGCCGCCGGCGAGTGGTTCCCCTTCGGCCTGGCGCCGCTGCTGATCCTGGCGATGACCGTCGCCGCGGGGGCGTATCTGCTCCTCCATCCTGCCGGCCGCGGCCGGGCCGACCTGCGCATGTGGACCTTCGCCAACACGCACTGGGACGCCTACCGCAAGGCGGCCGGACAGTTCGCCCGCGACGCCAACGCCCGGGTGGCCGTGGAGCTGGTGCACACGACGGCGGTGACCAGCCGCCTGCGCGCGGCGTTCTGGACGGGCAAGAACATTCCCGACCTGGCCGAGGTGGAGATCACCTGGGCGGGCACGTTCTTCACCGGCCCGGTCGAGCAGATCGGCTTCGTCGACCTGCGCCCCTACCTGGTTCGCGACGGGCTGCTGGACAAGATCGTCTCGGCCCGGCTGGCGCCGTACACGCATCGGGGGCGGATCTTCGGCGTGCCTCACGACGTGCATCCGGTGATGCTGGCCTACCGGCGCGACCTGTTCGCCCGCTACGGCATCGACGCCAACGAGCTGACCACGTGGGAGGAGTTCATCGCCGCCGGGCGCCGCGTCACCGTCGCCCGCGGCGGCAGCGGCGACGTGTACATGATCAACCTCGCCGCCACCGCCTCGCACAGCTTCGAGGTCTTCCTCTTCCAGCGCGGCGGGGGATACTTCAACGCCGCCGGCGAGGTGATCATCGACGACGACCTGGCCGTCGATACGCTCAAGTGGTACACCCGCCTCCTGGCCGGACCGAACCGCATCGCCGCCGACCCCGGCATGGACGGTCCCGGCTGGGTCAACTCCGTCCAGGACGGCCTGTGCCTGACGTTCATCTGCCCGGACTGGAAGGCCCGCATGACGGAGCTGCAGGTGCCGGCGCTATCGGGGCGGATGGGCCTGATGCCCCTGCCGGCCTTTTCGCCCGGCGGGCGCCGCACCAGCACCTGGGGCGGCACGATGATCGGCATCACCGCCCCCTGCCGCGACAAGGACCTCGCCTGGCGCTGGCTCAAGCAGATATACCTCGACCCCGCCGCGGCCGGAAAACTGATGGAATCCACCGGCATCCTGCCGTCCTACCGCGAGGCCTGGCGCCTGCCGCAGGTGTCCCGCCCGGTCGCCTACTGGGGCGGCCAGCGCATCCTGGCCGACTACGCCCGCCTGGCCGACACCGTCCCCGCCGAGCACACCAGCCCCTACAGCGAGCTGGTGAAGGGGCAGGTGGGCACGGCCATCGCCAACGCGGTGGCCTACTATCGCCGCCGCGGCGAGGCGGGCTTCGACCGGTTCGTCCGGCGGGAGCTGTCGGCGCTGGCCGCCGGCGTCCGCGACAAGCAGCGGAGGAACCCGTTTTGACCGGCGGGAGCACATCTTCGCCGCGGCGTGCCGCGCGGGCCCCGTACGTCTTCCTCACGCCGTTCTTCGTCACGTTCCTGGTCTTCGGCCTGTACCCCATCATCCGCAGCATCGTGCTGTCGTTCTTCATCACCTACGGCCCGCGGAGCCAGACGTTCGTCGGCCTGGGCAACTTCGCCTTCATGCTGGGCGATCCGGACTTCTGGATAGCGGTGCGGAACACGGCCGTCTTCGCGGCCGCGTCGCTGCTCATCCAGCTTCCGCTGAGCCTGGCGCTGGCGCTGGCGCTGAACCGCCGCCGGCTGGCGGGGCGCGGCACGCTGCGCCTGGCGTACTTCTCGCCGCGGCTGGTGGGGATGGTCTTCGTCGGCGTGATCTTCCGCCTGCTGTTCGAGGGGCGCGGGCTGCTGACGACCGTCAGCCACGCCCTGTTCGGCACCGACCTGAACAGCTCCATGCTGGACAGCCCCTCGTTCGTCATGCCGGCGCTGGTGCTCACGTCGCTGTGGCTGTACGTGGGGTTCAACATGATCTACTTCCTGGCCGCCCTGCAGGCCGTCGACGAGACGCTCTACGAGGCGGCGCTGGTGGACGGGGCCAACGCCTGGCAGCGGTTCCTGCACGTCACGCTGCCGGGCATCAAGCACGTGACCGTCTTTGTCGTCGTCCTCAGCACCATCGGCTCCTTCCAGCTCTTCGAGCTGCCCTACCTGCTGCTGGGCAACGGGCCCGGCGCCGGCAAGGCCGGGCTGACCGTCGTGATGTACCTCTACCAGAGCGGCTTCATCAGCGGCGACCTGGGGTTCGCCTCGGCCATCGGCTGGACGCTGGTGGCCGCCGTGATGGTGCTGGCGCTGGTGCAGATGCGCCTCAGCGGCACGCTGCGGAAGGAGGCCTAGCGGATGGCCCGCCTGCCGCGAATGGTCCTCTACGCCGCGCTGCTGGTCTTCGGGGCGCTGACGCTGGTGCCGCTGGCGTGGCTGCTGGTGGCGGCGTTCAAGAGCAACGAGGTGTTCTTCAGCCACCCGTTCTTCCCGCCGCCGGAGCACCTGACGGCCGGCAACTTCCGGCGCCTCTTCGGCGAGCTGGACTTCCTGCGGGCGATGGCCAACAGCCTGTTCGTCACCGGCGCCACGGTGCTGGTGCAGCTTTTCTTCGCGTCGCTGGGGGGCTTCGCGCTGGCCAAGTACGACTTCCGCGGCAAGCGGGCGGCCATGGTGCTGATGCTCGCCACCATGATGATCCCCCCGCAGGTGCTGCTGGCGCCCATGTACGAGCTGGTCACCCACATGCGCCTGACCGACTCCTACCTCGGGCTGATCGTGCCCGGAATGGTCAGCGTCTTCGGCATGTTCCTCTACCGCCAGGCCATGATGCAGATACCCGACGAGATGCTCCAGGCCGGACGCATCGACGGCTGCAGCGAGTTCGGCCTGTACTGGCACCTGGCGCTGCCCGTCAGCCGGCCGATTACCGGGGCCTTCTGCCTGCTGAGCTTCATGGGCACGTGGAACAGCTTTCTCTGGCCGCAGATCGTCCTGCAGAGCGACAGCCGCTTCACCCTGCCCATCGCGCTGAACCAGATGGTCGGCCTGTACCGCCAGGACTACGGCGTGCTGATGGCCGGGACGCTGCTGGCCGTCCTGCCGGTGGTCGTGCTGTTCTTCCTGCTCCAGCGGGAGTTCCTGGCCGGCCTGACGGCGGGGGCGGTCAAAGGCTGAGGAATTGGCGATTGGCGATTGGCGGTTTCCGACTGCCGATTGGCGATTGTCGGCTGCGGCACGCCCGCAGGCGCCTTGCGCCCGTGGCGCTTGGCCGGTATAATGCATCCATCGGAACGTGCGAGGTGGACGATGAAGGCACAAGTGCTGCGCGGATCGAAGCAGGAGATCGCCGATACGGTCGTGCGGCTCGACGGCGACGTGCGCGAGGCCATCGTCTTCGTCGAGGAGCCGGCGGACCAGACACTTCCCGCGGCCGCGGCCGAGGACATCTTCGCCGAGATGGAGCCTTTCACCGTCCGAGTCGGCGGTGCGGACTATTCGCGCCGGCTCACGTCATGCCCGCCTTGTGGCCGCCATGCGGGCATACGGCATCGCGCGCCTCCTCACCTTCAACGCCTGTGACTTCAGGCCATTCGATATCACGCTCATCGCCCCCGCGTCGGTATGAACCTCTGCCTTGCCGACGTGCTGTCTGCCGGCAAGGACAGACATTCACAGGGTCGACACGACCGGCTTGGCCGCGCGCCGCGCGAAGCCTGCGGCGCCGCGGCGCGTTGTAGATACGGCGGGGCGGGTTCGGCTAGACTGGACGACAGCTACGCAAGGAGATGACGCGATGAAACGTATCGTTCCGGGCATTGTCGTGTGCCTGGTCGCGGCCGCCGCGGCCGGACCCGTCGCCGCCGACGAGATCGACGGCCTGCTGGCCAAGCTGAACCCGCCGGCGCGGTTCAAGGACCACAAGCCCGCCTGGTCGGTGAAGCTGGAGGAGGTCAGCTTCCTGGGCAAGAGCGGCCCGTTCACCTGGCAGTTCTGGTTCATCCGCGACGGCGGCGGCGTGGTGGCCGTCGTGCCCCTGCCGGGCTTCCACACCGGCACCATCTACGTTCAGGACTTCCGCCCCGGCCACGCCCCCGCCAAGGTGCCCTTCCCTACGGAACGGTGGCACATCGACACGGCCGTGGGCACCGAGCTGCGCACGAACAACTTTATTCCGGAGGCTTACGGCGCCGCGCCGGAAAGCTACCAGTGGAAGGTGGACGGCGAGCGGCTGGTGCTGACGCGGCAGTACAAGGGCGAGACGGCCTTCAACCGCTGGGCGCACAGCACCAAGGGGCGCAAGGTGAAGGTGGACGCCCACAACACGATCGTCTTCCTGGTCCACCCGCAGCTCGGCTACGTGGTGGACGCGACGTACGACATCTGGACCGACCAGCCGCCCGCCGGCTACGAGTACAGCTCGGCCGCCACGAGCGGGCGCTACTCGCTGTGGCCGGAGCAGGCAACGTGCTTCCGCCACGCCCTGACACGGGTGGGAACCGACGGCATCACCGGCTACGCCTGCAACCACGGCGTGACGAAGCAGCACGGCACGGAAAGCTGCCGCGACGGCGGGTTCACCAGCTTCCTGAACGACCAGACCGGCTGGAGCCCCACCCTTTCGCTGACCAAGGGCAACGGCAGCGCGCGGCTCGGCGTCTGCGGGGCGCACACCGACCTGGACTACGTGCTGCCCTGGCCGAAGGACCTGCCGCCCCGCGCCGACGGGCTGAAGCACAACGGCGTGGTGCGCCTGCGGATGCTCGCCCTGCCGCCGGAGCTGACGAAGCACTGCTGGGACAACATGGACCTGCTGCACAAGGGCGAGAGGAAGGTGATGATCCGCATGGGCGTGCCGGAGGACTTCGAGGACCAGCCGCTGGAGTTGACCGGCCGCCAGCGCGGCATGCCCTGGGGCGGCCAGATCACCGAGAAGTTCGCCCACAGCGGCCACAAGTCGCTGACGTTCACCGGCACCTGCGGCCACGGCGACCCCCAGCTCAACCTCAAGCCCTCCACACACTACCTCTGCGAGGCGTGGGTGAAGGTGGAGGACTGGACGGCCGAGCAGCGCCAGGCGGCCGAGGAGAAGCTCAAGGCCGACATCGAGAAGGCGAAGGCCGCGGCGGAGGCGGCCGTCAAGCGGGGCAAGACGCCCCGCCCGGTGCCGCAGTTCCAGCCGCTCGGGCCGGCGCAGGCGTGGATCGCCGGCTGGACCTACGAATGGTCGCCGCACGTGGAGAAGCCCACCGAGAGCTACAAGAGCAACGTCGTCGGCGCGTCGAAACAGTGGCAGAAGGTCCGCTTCGAGCTGACCACCCCCAACTGGGGACCGTTCATTCAGCTTTCCTTCCACGCCGACAACTGCACCGTCTACCTCGACGACTTCCGCCTGGCGGCGGTCAACGAAACGAACGGCTCGCCATGAAACACGCCGCGCCGCTGGCACTGGCGGCCCTGCTGGCCTCGACCGCATCGGCCGGGCCCAGGACCGACCTGCCACTCGTGCCCCCCACCGGCGGGGCCAACTCCCCCAAGACCGGCCCGCCGCCGAAGCTTCTGATCGCCACGGCCGAGCTGAACGCCGGCACCTTCGCCGTGCGCGTGCCCACGGGGGCCTACACCGCCCCCAAGGGCGGCGCGCCCAACTACTCCGTGCCCGGACCCATCGTCGCCTTCAAGGGCGCCGACGGCGTGTGGCGCGGGCACGGCTACCTGGAGACCTACCCCCGCCTGCTCAAGTTCGCCGGCACGGTCAAGGACAACACGGCCGAACTGGCCTACACGTTCCAGGAAGACAGGACCTACAAGGTCAAGCTCGCCGCCGCCGGCGGGGCCGTCCTGCTGGAGGAGGTAAGCAACCTCGGCCCGCGGAACCTGTACGTCTTCGACTGCGCCTATGGTGACTGGGACCCGGCCGCCGCGTTCGCCGTCAATCTGGCCGCAACCAACCACGCCTTCCTCTACCTGCCGTGCTACTACGACAGGGTGGAGGTGACGATCAACCCGCTCGCCGCGGCGCCCAGGAGCGCCGATGCCAACGCGCCGGCGATGCGGAGCGAGGACCGTCCCGGCGGCGCGGCCGTGCTCAGCGCCGACCCGGCCAAGAAGGACATCGCCGGCTTTTGGGCGCGCGAGGCGGCCAACTGGACCAACGGCGACCGCATGGGCATCCAGCTCTGGCAGCACCGCCAGCTTCCCGGCGACCCGGCCAGCAGGCACTTTCTGGGGCCGGAGACCAAGAGCGACTCCACGCCGAACCCCCGCACCGCCGGGATGTTGGGCAAGAGCCTGTATGAGGGGCACGTGACCATCGAGCTGAACCTGGGCGCCGGCACGCGCAAGCTGGGCTTCGCCGCCGTCGCCAAG